>CENU01002286.1_pt1 | contig 27838 bp, 25 predicted proteins | sample 361331 | NCBI WGS metagenome assembly CENU01 (sample SAMEA2619766, study PRJEB7988) | marine metagenome | isolation source: saline water (ENVO:00002010), including | reverse complement strand
CGACGAGCACTGCTCGGCGCCGGGCGAACGACCGAGGCTCTGCCGAGAGCTGGATGAGCCAACTATAAAGGCAGCGTAAGCTGCCTTTTTTATGGGCAACGCCTGATGGGCGAAAAGAGCTATCCAGTAATATCAAACACCGCTCGAGTCAGGGCGTTAGAGGTTTGGTAGAGCTCTCGAGGCTTGTGCATGCGATTGCACAGAAACGCGTAACCAACACCCCTCTCAGGATCGCCAAAGGCTACGCTCCCGCCTATGCCGCAATGACCAAATATCCGCGCTGGGTGCTTATCGCGTCCAATCGTGGTCATACCCAAACCGAGGTCAAAGCCTACGCCGTAGCGAATGGCTTCGTTAAAAAGCACGGTATCCGGCCCCTCGGATAACGGTTGCAGGCCAAAATCCAACGTGCTCTTTGTCATCAATCGTTTCCCGTCTCGCTCACAGCCTGTGCTTAAGATACCAAACAGTTTCGCTAGGGCACTCGCGGTGCTGTGCCCATTGGCAGACGGGACTTCAGCTTTGCGCCATTCATCGGAATTCACCTCATTGGCATCACTAGAACGCATGGCAAACGCTACTTTGAAGTCGTCGGTGCGCAAAAAAGCCTTGAGCTTTCGCAGCTGCTCAGAGAGTAAAAAATCGGGGGTCATGGCGATCGCCGTCATCAACCAGCCACCGGGTCTAACGTCTTGAGATATATCCGCACATCGTGAGATGTCTGAGTCCTCTAATCCGATTTTTAAATCGAGACCAAAAGGTTGCGCGATTTCCTCAGCGACGTATTGACCCACCGAGCGGCCATCAACTCGTCGGATAATTTCGCCGGCCAGCCAGCCAAAGGTCAAAGCGTGGTATCCCTGAGAGGTTCCCGGCGCTCGCAACGGTGCTTGTGAAGCCAAAGCGTCGGTCCAAGCTGTCCAGTCCCTGAAGTCATAGTGCGGGACCCCACCCCGAATCCCATGCATCCCCGCTCGGTGACAGAGAAAATCACAGACCTTAGTGTTCTCCTTGCCTTCACACCCATACTCGGGCCAGTAATCTGACACCGGTCTGTCGATATCGAGCTTGCCCTCGTCGATTAACATGAGAATACAAGTCGCGATGATGGCCTTGGTAGTGGAGTAGATATTGACGAGAGTATCTTCGACCCAAAGCTCATCCGACCCCTGCTTTTTCAATCCACCCCATAAATTGACCACCATCTCACCTTGATACTCGATAGCAACCGAGGCTCCGGTATCGAATCCGCTCGCGATCGCTTGGATGAACTGCTTCTCAACGGCACTAAAACGAGGATCGCAATAGCCCTCGATATGGGGTGTGGTCATGGAATTTATCCGTCTGTTTTTTCTTAGGATGGGTGCGATTGAATGGGTTATTCAAAAGCCACTACCCGGTTCTACGGCAAATACTAATGGCCGGTTGTATGTGGCGCTCGCTTCTCAATAAATGCAGCGATGCTTTCACGAAAATCATCACTTCTCGCCGCTAAAATCCATTGATCGGAGTCCATATGCATCACAGCATCGCTCAGCGCTAATGCATACTGGTTGATACTCCGTTTGATCATCTGAACTGCAACAGGCGGCAGAGCGGCATATTTTGCGGCCCAAGCAGCTACCGCTGTTTTCAAGTCATCGGGCGCACAGACCTCGTCAATCATTCCCCACTCGCTCAGTATCGAAGCCTCGATGAGATCACCCGACATAATCAGTTGCTTTGCTCGCGACAATCCCAATTGCTCGACAAACAGCGGCACCGCATGCCACATAAGGTTCATACCCACCTTGACCTCGCCCAACCCAAGACGCGTGGTGGAGTCAGCAATACGGAAATCACAAGCAGCGGCAATACAGGCTCCGCCTCCCGTGGCTATCCCTTTCAATTCACAGATGGTTGGCTGATGCATCGATCTGATAGCCTGAAGCATGGTTTGACCTAACTCGGCATCACGACGAGCCCGCAACAGGGATCCATCGGTTTCCATCGAGCCCACCTCTTTGAGATCGGCACCCACTGAAAAGTCTTCACCCTCGGCAGAAAAAATAACGGCTCTTAAATCCTCGCGATCGGACACCCTGGCAGCCACTGCCGTAAGGTCTTGCAACATTTGGCGATTTAATGCGTTGCGTCGATCGGCTCTACTCAGAGCGACTTCGGCAACATCGCTATCAATGCGCACTGTGATCAGAGAGGTCCCTAGTTCCAACGCCATGCTGATACTCCTCCAACTTTCGAATGCACTATGCCAGATCCCTGCGTCATAACCAGCGCGAGAGTCCTATTTTTGGTCAACGAGATACTGGCGTACCCGGTTGCTGATCAGGTCAAGATCGACACCGGCTTCAATGCCATGAAGGCTCGAGCAGACGTTAAACGATGCGGGCGGACTTAGTTGCGCACTCCGATAAAACATCAATAAGTCCCGATCTTCCTCCATGAGCCCCACCAATAAGTCTGTGCTCATGGCAGCAGCCTTGTGTTCAAGGTCAAAATCAGCCATCGGATGAAGTGCTTTGAGTAGTTTGGGTCCAACAACTTGGGGGGCAATGTGGTCCACGTCGATGCGCTGGATGATCGACTGCGTGGTATGGATCAAGAAATCTAAAATCGGTGAGGCTTTGGCAAACATCATGAAGGCGTTATGAGGTTGCCGTTTTACTTCAAGCTTCCCGCGTTTATTGCGTTGCAGCCAACACTCGGCTCCGAGTAATGAGTGCTCAGGCATCGATGGCGACCAATCGCGATCAATAATCAGCGTGTCTGCATCGAGCCAGATGACAGCATCAGCCCCCTGCTCCAGCAAGTTCCGGAGGTGCAGTAAGCGAGCGAGGTCACTCAAAATAGGCCCTCTTCCGGTTAATTTCTCGCGATACCAATCCGGCAAAATATCGAAAAATCGATCGTCTAAGCAGAAATAGTCGAAGGACTTGGAGTTAGCCCAACTCTCTACACCATTGAGACAGGAGGAGACCCATGCAGGCCTCTGAGGCGAGCAAGACTGCAAAACCGTGATAGAAGGCGCGTTTATCAATCGGCTTTGAAGCGCGAACCGGGCTCGGGAGGTGGATTGGCACCGCCGGCGAAGCACTGAGCGACCGCCATCCAGCGCTTGGCGGGTTCCCCATCGACATTAAGAGAGGTATCCAGAATATTCCGGGTTTGGGTGACAACACGCGCAAACTCGACGGCGCTCCCTCGAATGCGGTTGTCATCTTGCCGCTCCCCATACGTCCAGACCTCGCCGCTTGGCGAAAGGAGCTCAACATAGGGTGTGGGTTCTGGCGGGTTTTCGCCGCGAACCTTGAAGGTCCAGCCGTAGGTGTTGATGCCAAGCACGACGATATTTCTGATTCGATCGTCTTCCACTCGGTCGGCACCTAAAACATCAAACACCTCCTGACCATGAGCCCAAGTCTCCATTTGTCGAGCCGAAATCGCAGAGCGTGCACTCATGCTTGGCCCCGCCCAAGGCACACGACTACTGGGATCCATGGCCTGATAGGTGGCGGCTGCCTCCTTAGCAAGTTCATACCACTGCTGACCTAGAGCAGTTCCTGAGAGGCCATCAAAATACTGTTTCTCAAAACTGGGCAACGTGCCGCCCTTGCCCAAATGGTCCGCCACCGGCTGAAAAAAGGCCTGAAATGCCGACTCACCTTCGGCAGCCACTTGCACCGCCTTGTTCCAAAAATGGAGATGCCGGATGACATCGTTGATCGTCCAATCTTTGAACTGAGTGACCCGATCAAAGTCCGCGTCGCTCAAATCGTGAAGCAACGATTCCAGGGTCGCGCTCTCAGCCAGAAAGTCAGTGGCTTGTTGCATCGTTCACTCCCTCCACAAAAGCTGATATGCGGCCGTAGGCCTCGACAAAGTCATTCTTGAAATCGAGCATGACATCGGCCACCGATTGCTCAGCGTTCATCAGACCTACCGCCTGCCCTACCCAATAGGTAGCCAGTGCTGCAGCGCCGTCATGACCAGCTTCTGTCATCTTATCGACCTTGCGCAGCGCAGGCTACGATACCAAGGTTTGCAGCGGCATTGGCAGCGGCTCGGGCGCCCCATCGCTTTCCCAGGCGTCGGTCCACCCCGAACGAAGTTGCCGGGATGGTTTACCGGTTCTCAAACGCGCTCGCACAGTGTCGCTGGCGGTTGCTTCGAGCATTTTACGTTTTACCGTTGGAGTGGTCTCGGCCTCTGTAGTGGTTAACCAAACACTGCCACACCAGGCTCCAGCGGCGCCCATGGTCATCGCTGCCGCCATTTGCTCGCCGGTCGCAATACCACCAGCTGCAAGTACCGGCACCGATAAGTTGTGTTTTTGAAGCGCCCGACAGACCTCAGGCACCAGCACCATGGTGCTTACGGCACCACAATGACCACCAGCTTCACCACCGGCCGCGATCAGTAAATCAACCCCAGCCCTTGCTTGATTCAAAGCGTGATTAACCGTACCGACTAGGGCCCCAACCTTTATGCCATGCGCGCGCGCAAAGTCGAACATTGCGGGCGGCGGGACGCCTAGTGCATTAACCAGTAACGCTACGGGAAACTCTGCCGCCACCTCGAGCATGGCATTGGTTTTCTGGCCCTGAATATTATGCGTGAACGTGAGATCATAATTGCGATCAGCGGCAAGATCTGAGATATCGATACCTTGTGAGCTCAAAATAGAATCCGCAAATTCGAGATGGCTATCTGGAACCATGCTGATGAGTTCGGCGTCGCTGATATTTTGGTCCTTACCCACTGCGGCATTGGGAACAATGAGGTCAAGGCCAAATGGTCTGCCACCACAGTGCGCTTCAATCCATTCGAGGTCGACCCGCAGTTGTTCGGGCGTCAGCTCGACTGCTCCGAATACACCAAAACCACCATTTCGCGAGACAGCCGCCACCACATCGCGACAATGACTGAAGGCGAACAGCGGAAAATCAATATCAAAGGTGTCAGTGAGTGCCGATATCACTCCTCGAGCTCCAACGTCATAATCAAGTCGCCAGCACCAATTTGTTTGCCGGCCTCTGCGCCGATATCGACCACTGTACCGTCTGCTGGTGCGGTAATTTCGTGTTGCATCTTCATGGCCTCAAGCACAGCCAATCGCTGCCCTTTAGAAACCGATTGACCCGCTTCCACTTCGATTGCCAGCAATTGACCATGCATTGGTGCAGCGATATTGCCCCCACCTGCCGCTTCCTCGCTCTCGGGTGGCACACGTGCCGCATCGACCAGCGTGCAAGCTCTATGGTCTGATGCAAGATGGATGGTGGCGGGTGCTTGAGCTAGAAATCGATACCGCGACGCTAGGCCGTTTATCGACAGCTGTGCATTATCCTCATCCATATCGAGCACCTCGACATCTGCAGACTCCTCGCCCATCTGTACGCGATATTGACCTAGGCAAATCGCGTTCAGCCGAACATCGATCGTCGATTCGTCAGCCATATACTGTCGGATATCGACGGTGCCACCGTTCGATGCCCAATCCAACAACTCGGGATGCACTGAGGCCGACTGGGCATGGTGGCTTTCCATCGCGATCACATGCTGAATAGTCGCTGCGGCAGCTAATTCAGTCGTTGCAATAGGCACTGGTGTGAACGCGTCTCCGTAGTGATCGCCGATAAATGCTGTGGTTGCTTCGCCGCTGACAAAATCGGGTTTGGCCAGCACGTCGATTAAGAAATCGCGATTATTGGCAGGGCCGAATAACACTGATTGCTCGAGTGCTGCTTTTAAGGTCATTCGTGCATCTTCGCGTGTATCACCGTAGGCAATGATCTTTGCCACCATGGCGTCGTAAAACGGAGTGACCTCGTCTCCCGACTCAACCCCTGAATCCACTCTGATACCGGGCATATCGGGGACATCGAAAAGATCGATTGCACCGGTACTCGGCAAAAAGCCGGTGGCGGGGTCTTCAGCGTATAGCCGCACTTCGATGGCGTGTCCGAATAAATCAATATCATCTTGCTCTGCGGGTAGTGTCTCCCCTCTTGCCACCCGAATCTGCCATTCCACAAGGTCGAAGCCTGTGACCAATTCTGTCACTGGGTGCTCCACCTGCAATCGGGTGTTCATCTCAAGAAAGTAAAACGCCCCTGCTGCGTCGAGTAGGAACTCCACGGTTCCAGCACCGACATAATTCACTGCTTTCGCGGCATCGATAGCAGCTTGGCCCATCGCCTCGCGAAGCTCAGGCGTCATCACGGGGCAGGGTGACTCCTCAACAACCTTTTGATGTCTGCGCTGGATAGAGCAATCCCGCTCCCCCAAGTGGACGGTGTTGCCGTGCTTGTCAGCAAACACTTGAATCTCGACGTGACGAGGTCTCAGCACAGCCTTTTCGATAATTAATTCGCTAGATCCAAACGCGTTTTCGGCCTCCGATTGCGCGATGCCGATGGCCGATTCGAGATCTGCTACGTCATCGACTAGTCGCATCCCTCGACCACCACCACCTGCGGCGGCCTTTACCATCACCGGCATGCCGATGGCTTGTGCCTCAGCGACCAATGTCACCACTGCCTGATCCTCACCTTGATAACCGGGAACGCATGGCACGCCCGCTGCTAGCATCGCACGCTTGGCCTTCGCCTTGTCGCCCATGACATCGATCGCTGCATTAGGCGGTCCGATAAACTCAATACCCGCCTCTTCGCAAGCAGCAGCAAAACTCTGATTTTCAGACAAGAAACCATAGCCCGGATGAATACAGTCAGCCCCGGTCTTAGCTGCAGCCGAAAGGATCGCAGCTGTCTGTAAATAGGACTCGCCCACAGGAGCGGGTCCAATACAAACCGACTGATCAGCGACACGCACATGTAGCGCATCAGCGTCAGCCTCGGAGTAGACGGCAACTGTCTTGAGGCCCATTGCCTTGGCGGTACGCATCACTCGAGCGGCGATCTCTCCGCGATTAGCAACCAACAAAGTGGTCAACGTTTTCATTATTGTGACTCCCTAAACCAAAAAGGCCGACGTTTCTCTAAAAATGATGCCACCCCTTCCCTGCCTTCATCACTTTGTAAGCAGGCGCTAAAGTTCTCTGCGGCAAACGCCACTCGCTGGTCACCTTCGACCCCCTGCAAACCTCTTATTAAACGCTTGCACGCAGCGACTGCACCGGGCGCGCATTCGAGCACAGCACCGATAATCTGTTGTTCGGCCTCGTTAAGCAATGATGGGTCATCCACTACCTGATCCAAGACACCGAGGGCTGCTGCCTCTGCCCCATCGAACTTTGCAGCTGTCAGCATCAAACGTCTACCGGTCGAGTAACCACATTTCTGTAACACATAAAACGCGATCTGAGCCGGTGTGATGCCGATGCGAGTCTCTGAAAATCCGAACTTGGCGTCCGATAAGCCCACCGTGACATCGCAACAACAGGCAAGACCCAATCCGCCGGCCATAGCCGCACCCTCAATGACGGCTATGGTCACCTGTGGCAAAGCTTCCAACTGAGCCAGCACCGACCCTATGTTTGAGCTGGTCTTGATGACATCGTCAACAGCACCGTTGGCCAATGCCTGAAAGCCTTTGAGGTCACCTCCGGCACAAAAGAAGCCGCCGCGTCCACGCAAGGTGACTCCGCGTATATCGGGGCGATGTGCGATTGCATCAAACACCAAAGCGAGGTCACTGATAACTTCATCGGTCAGCGGATTTCGACGTTCGGGCTGGTTAAACCATACGGTTAACCATTTATTATTCAGCTCGGGCACGACAGAGCAGGTTATTGGAAGGGTTGTCATCACCTATATCCTCGCGATGCCAAAGGCATTAGGTCTCAGTTCACGCTGTCGTCCCTCGAGAACCGTTTCAAGGCAAAACGCCAACACTTTTCTGGTGTCTCTCGGATCGATAATACCGTGATCAAGCACCCTACCCGAGGTATAAAACGCGTCTTCCTGAGCATCGAAATGCGCTTTGATAGCATCCGCCTGCTCTGTCAACACTGTTTCCGAAATCGTCTGACCTTTTCGAGCCGCCCCGACCCTTGCCACCTCGGACATGGTGTCAGCCGCGCTTTGGCCAGCCATGACACCAGTTCTGGCATTTGGCCAAGCAAATAAGAAATCGGGTTGATACGACCAACCGCACATGCCGTAATTGCCCGCACCGAAACTCGCTCCAATGTATAGCGAGATCTTAGGTACTCGCGCGTTGGATACGGCCTGAATCATTTTTGATCCGTGCTTAATCATCCCGGCTTGCTCATACTCAGTGCCTACCATGTAGCCGGTCGTATTATTAAAGAACAAAATGGGCAGGTCAGCGGCGTCGCAAAGCTGGATAAACTGCGCTGCTTTGGTCGCACCATTGGGGTCGATAGGCCCGTTGTTCCCGATGAAACCAAAGGCGATCCCCGTGATCGACGCGTACCCACAAACAGTCGACACCCCATAGCGAGCCTTGAACTCCTCTACGCTCGAGTCATCAACTAGTCGAGCCAACACCTCTCGGAAATCATAGGGCACCTTGGGGTCGGTCGGGATAGCACCTGCCAGCTCATCGCAAGGGTAGCGTGGCGGCTCAAACGCCCGGCGTTTAACTGCGCTCACTCGCTTGTTCCAATCCAGACTGCGAATAACATCTCGGGCTTTTAGACATCCGTGAGCATCGTCTTCAACCAGATACTCGACAACACCAGACACCGAAGCATGCATCTCAGTACCCCCAAGCTCCCGATCATCCGCCTCCTCGCCAGTAGCAGCTTTCACCAGGGCGGCACCGCCCAAGGCAGCCATACCATTGTCTTTGACGCCAATAACGTAATCGGACATGCCAGGCATATAAGCTCCACCCGCAGTGGAACCACCGTGCAAGACCACCATCGTGGGAATACCAGCGGCCGAAAGACGAGCCAATTCCCTGAACACATTGCCAAAGCGAGACCACAACTCCACCTGGTACTTGAGAAGATTCGCACCCGCACTCTCGACCAAGTGGATCAAAGGCAATTTCTGTCGCATACAGACCTCGAGAATCGACGTCGATACTAGTCCAGTTGTCTCGGTCGCTGCCCCAGCCGAGATTCCTGAGTCATCCACCCAGATCATGCAACGGACACCCTCTACAAAACCGATGCCAACGATGACTGATGCGCCAGGAACGCTCGTTTCTCTATTCGTGTCTTCCACACAGAAATTGGCCATCGAGTGGAGCTGGATGAATGGCATCCCTGGATCCAATAAGTGCTCTAATCGCTCTCGAGGCGACAGCTGACCACGCGCTCGGAAAGTTGCTAATCGCTTATTGGAGGCATCGATGCTGCGCTGCTCGAGCGATCGCCAGTGATCGATGAGTTCCAGCATGTCGGATCTGTTTTCCTGAAAACTGTCGGCGGTCGATGCAACAGCGGAGCTTAGGAGCGGCATATCAATTCCTTTTACGCTGGCGCCACATTATCTAGTTTTACGCCCTATTTATCCTACATGGAGCCACAAAAATGATTACGACTCATAAATAATGAGTCATACTCAGCAAAACTATAGGCGCTTAACGACTTAACGGCAAGCCGCAAGGCGGTCGTGAATCCACAACAGAGAACGTCAGCGAAACGAATGGCAGATACCCAACGACAGCGGCTCGAAGCGAGAGAAGAAGCGATTTTGATTGCGGCGACCAGGTTGTTTGGCGAGTCGGGTGTCGATGGCGCACGAATGGCGGAGATCGCGAAACGTGCGGCCGTTGCCGAGGGCACTGTCTACCTTTATTACAAAACGAAGCACGACCTATTGGAAGCCGTGGTCGACCGGTTTTGGCGAGAGCTCACCACCGGTGCGAGGCAAGCCATAACCCCAAGTGAAACGGTTTCAACACAGTTACGCGAGCTGGCAACCTATCATCTCAGGTCTCTTATCGACGACTTCAAGATTGTCGACATCACCTCTCGAGCGCGGCAATGGCATAGCAAACCGAGCCGCGAATTACCGCAAATCAGGGAATATGTCAGAGTTTTCGACGACATCATGCAGCGAGGCATCCAATCAGGCGAGTTGGAGGCAAGCACTCCGATCTGGCAAATACGAGATGTCTTTTATGGCACGCTAGAACACTCTGCCCGAACCCTAGTCATCAGGAACCAACCCATAGACATGGGTGTGATCGATAACCTCTTAGATCTGTTTGATCAGTACCGCGTTGTCTCACTCAATGACACATATGAACAGGGTTCAAAGCGGGCAGTGCTACAAGCACTGGAGAAAATCGAGCAACAGGTAGCGCGCTGGTGAATTAACCGTATTGCGCGCCCATCACATCGATAAAACGATTGAGCTCTGATTGTGGCAGCTTGTTGATTCCGGCTGCCGCAGACCGCCCGCCACCTGTTTCGAACTGGCGGCATACCTCGTCCGCCCCACTGCGCCGATTCAACGGTGCTCTAACACTCACGAGATAACCACCTGAAATATCGGTGAGCACGGCGTGAGCTCTGTCTGGGAAGGCATTCGCTAAATCATTACCCAGAACTCCACTCACCCGCCGCGCCCATGGCGCATCTGGTAGCGACACAACTGCAAAATCTGGTCTCTCAACGATCCTAGGCGCTCCCGCACCTTTTTCCATATCCGACTCGTAGGCCTGGTCGAGTGTTCCAAATAAAGATGGATCATCAGCTAGTAGCCCTGAGGGAGACTCATGTTGAGACATCCGCAAATACAAATCCTCGGGCATGAAATGGAGATCGTCGGAGGTCGCGCCGTAGGCATTGTAGTTAACCAAAATACCTAGCCGCTTGAGCGTTTCTAGCCCTGTTTTCACTCCAATATTGTCGGCCAACTTAGCAGCCGTCGCATCCAAATTATCGCCGTAGCAACCGACGACAGCCCACTCAGCAAAGCGCCCCCTGAGTCGCCCATTAATCAGAGCACTAGTGCAGACCTCAGGCGCAGTACTAATCAGCGTCTCCAGCGCCTCGTTATCAGGAATCTCTCCCGCAAAGTGGTGATCACAGAAGAACACCGTGCCGCCCGCGGCGACAATACGATTGACTGAGTAACGATTCTTATCAAATGAAATATCCAGCGCTGTTACCCGGTCACCCGGCTGCACCTCTACCTTATCTAACAGTTGAATATCGCGTTTAACCCCAGTGACTAGATGAGCATCAGGTCTGGGCTCATCGAGTCGCATCTGAATCAGTGCGCAAATCCCATCGGCATCGCCGTTAAATGCATCGTAGTCTGTCATCGCTCATCACCTCTTTTGCGGCGATATGAGCTTAGCAGATTTACTTTCTAAGACGGCCACCCGCAGGTGGCCGCACTCGTTATTCAAAAACGATTCTGTTTTGGTTGGTCTCCACGATCTTTGGACCGACGCCTCTGACCTCAAGAAACTGGTCAAGTGATTCAAACGGACCATACATCTCACGAAACTCGACGATACGCCTCGCCAATGCCGGTCCGATACCCTCTAAACCGGCTTCCAGAGTGGCCTGGTCCGCAAGGTTAATGTTGATCATGTCGTCGCTTGAAAAGGCACTCAAAGATGTCATTAAGGCAATCGTCAAAACTACAAATAATGTGGCAATTCGGTAGCGCAGCTCGCGTAACTGGTAGTGATCTTCCATGGGCTTCCCCCTCCTTGTTTATTCGCCGGTATTGGCGATCATCAAGGTACCTGGGCTACTGGTGATCGGGCGACATCGATTCAGTGCGATGAGTAACTGTGCCGTGATATGCCGAATTACGATGACATGAGATCTGCAAGAATCGACTCAACGGTCGCAGCTGGCTGCTCAGACCCGGTAATAGACCTGCCCATCACGAGATAGTTTGACCCCAGAGTCATTGCATCAGTAGGAGTCACTACTCGACGCTGGTCACCCGCACTGTCACCAGCGAGACGAATGCCGGGTGTGATCAAAGAGAAAGCATCGCCACGTTGTCGCCTGATCTGCAAGGCCTCTTGGGCAGAGCAAACAACACCGTCCATACCAGACGCCTGTGAGAGTGACGCAAGGCCTAGCACGCGCTCGGTCAACTCGCCGGGCATATCCAGATCTATCAGATCACTTTGTTGCATGCTGGTCAGAATCGTTACCGCGATGAGCAGCGGTTTATGCTGAGATTGTTCGACGCCCTCTCGAGCAGCCTCCATCATGCGACGACCACCCGAGGCATGAACATTTACCATCCAGACACCGAGGTTGGCAGCCGCTTTGATAGCGCCCATAACCGTATTGGGTATGTCGTGGAACTTCAGATCAAGAAAGACCTCAAAACCTCGCTCGTGCAGTGACGCAATGAGATGAGGACCGGTAGCCGTGAATAACTCCTTGCCCACCTTAACTCGCGTCAGCTTGGGATCTAGCTGATCCACCATCGCAAGGGCATCGGCTGCGCTGGCATAATCAAGGGCAACGATGAGAGGAGAGTCACTGTCTATGATCATAATGATTTGAGGCCTATTAACTAACGCGTTTTATCTATCGTTATATCTATCGTTTCTTGACTCGATCCAGCGTTTCCCACTCTTTACACCCGGGACAACGCCAATAAAAACTCGGCCCATGGAATCCACAAACACCGCAACGATAGGCCGACTGCTTAACCGACACGGCTGTTGCTGCCTGAGACACCAAACGCCACTCAGCAGTCGCAAACTTTTCCTCATGGATCGCCGCATAACGAGACAACAAAGGGGTGGACGGCGTTTCTTCCACACCTTCAGTCACCAGCTCCGACGCAAGTTCAATGTCGCCACTAGCGATCAGCTCGTCGATCAGTAAAACGCGTAGCGCTGGGTCTCGACTGTTTCCAGCGATGCCCCGAAGAAAGAGCAGCAACTCAGGCTGAGCATCGATCTCATCGGCATAGCTCGTAGCGTCAGGCCACAACTCGATAACAAAGCTGGGATCTTGCGCCGCCGCTGCCAGCAAGCGATCTAGCGCGGCTCGAGGCTGGCCACGTTTGCCCTCGATAGCGGCAGCAATGACCGACGGCCAAATCGTATCGTCACTCCAGGAATACGCCTCTTTCACTAGCGTATCAGCCAATTCGAGATCACCACCTGCCAGTGCGTCTTCCGCCTCCTCGCAACAGTAGTGTGCACCGGTCTTTTCTAGCTTAGCCTGCTTCTCAACAGACAGCGTCTCGGCACTGATTTTTTCGCGCAAAAGTTGCTTGGCCTTAGCCCAATCCCTTTGCGCTTCAAAGACATCAATTAGCAGGATCCTGGACTCTTGCTTGTGCTCGGTTGACAGCTCCTGTAGGTCTTCCAGTAACTGCTCTGCTCTATCCATTAGCCCCGCAGCAATAAAGTCCCGAGCCAATTCGAGGTGGGCCTGATGCTTCTGTATATCCGGCAAGTTTTCTCGCGACAGTAAACTCTGATGAATTTTGATCGCGTTATCCACCTCACCGCGTTTTCTGAGCAAATTGCCAAACGTGATATGGGTTTCAAAGGTATCAGCATTAACGGCCAGTGCTTCGCTGAAAGCTTTAAGGGCAGACTCCTGTTCACCGTCTAATAAGAAATTCAAGCCCAGATAGTATTGAGCAGGCGGCGCCTCTTGCTCGGCGACATCACGCGAATTACCTCCACGGCCAAGCACCCATCCCGCAGCAACGGCGAGGAACAACAGCAACAAGAGGAGGGGATTTGGATCAGTCATTAGTAGATTTACGGTTAGCGACACCCGCTACCCGCCGGCCAAATCGAGCTCTACCAATTGCCCAGGAGCTAAAGCCCAGCGCAACCGTGGCACCGACAATGAAACTAGCGATCAACCAGATACCCAAAGGCCGGGGTGTCAATGCTATAAACAACAAATCCAGCGGGACTGGCGTCGCGTTTTGGACAGTCAATACAGCGCCAGTCGCTATGGACGCAATAAGCACCAAAGTGACCGATAAACCACGCAACCATCGCAGCATTAGAAGACCGATTTAACGGCTCGATTGACCCGCTCGCGCAGCTCCTTGCCCGGCTTGAAGTGAGGAACATATTTTCCAGTCAAATCAACCGTGTCGCCTGTCTTGGGATTCCGACCTTGACGCGGCTCGCGGTAGTGCAGAGAGAAGCTACCGAAACCTCTGATCTCAATGCGCTCGCCCGAAGACAGCGACTGCGCCATGTGATCGATCATAAGCTTAACCGCCAACTCCACATCCTTAGTAGTGAGCTGCGACTGTTGCGATGCCATTAAATCGATAAGTTCGCTTCTAGTCATGTCAGGTATCCCTTTGAAGTCCCCATTGTCCACAGGGTCTCCTCACCACGCAACCGCATTTGCGAAAACCACGCCGAATAAGATGGGAAGGCCCGAGCCAAGGATGTGACTACCTAACCTGTTTACCTAACCCAGGGATTTAAGAAAGCTCGTAAGGTCTTCTATCGATAACGGTTTGGTCAATACGCCCTGAAATCCCATTGCCTTGAATTCGGCAATTGCGTCGGTATTGGCATTGGCTGTGCAAGCGAATACGCGAGCCCCCTCGCTTTCGCCCGCGTCTTGAGTCACCCAGTCCAACAAGTCGATTCCCGAAAACTCAGGCATTTGAATATCAGTAATGAGCACATCAAAACGCTCTGATCTCAGCTTAGTAATACCCTCTGTCGCTGAACTGACAACCTCATGTGAGACACCCAGCCTGTCCAGCATTGCTGTCATCACCAATTGATTGGTGATGCTGTCTTCAACATAGAGGAAGCGACGCTGCTCAGGTGGTAATGGTGCGGCCTCCTTATCTCGAATCCCTGACAGTAAAGCCTCGGAGCGCTCAACCGCATCACTTTTAGCCAGCCGTATCGAGAAATCAAATACGCTCCCCACACCGACCTCACTGCTGACATTGAGACGGGAAAACATCGCCTCTGAGATGCGCTTCACGATATTGAGGCCCAGTCCGGTACCGGAAAACTTGCGATTTAACCCTTCCGCCGCCTGAAAGTAAGGCTCGTCGATTCGCTTTACGTCCTCGGGAGATATTCCCATACCCGTATCGACCACAGCAAATAAAACTTCAGCATCAATAGGACTATCTTGTAAGACACTAGCCTCGAAGGTCACCGAACCTGTGTTGGTAAACTTTCTGGCGTTGCCCAACAAATTGATGAGCACCTGTGCAAGACGATTCGGATCGACCATCACCCAAATCGGTGAAGGGAGGTCGTTCTGAATGACGAACTCAACGTCGCTATCGCCGAATAAAGTGTTGATTGTAGGGCCGATTCCAGAAACAAAATGCCGCAGCTCGATCGCCTCCTCCTTGAGAACAACCGACTCTTGCTCCCAACGCTGGAAATCGAGAAGCTCGTTGATAAGCAGTAACAACGTCTTCGCGCCCCGTTTGGCGATGACGAGATATTCTCCGTTCTCTTTGGTTTGCTGCTCCGCTGACATCAAATCCAGAGAAGCAATAATACTATGAAGCGGTGTTCTTAACTCGTGACTCACACTCGCGGTAAACGAGTCCTTAGCTTCCAGTGCTTTGGTTAACTCGGCAGTTCGCTCTTCAACCGTGTCTTCTAGAGACGCGAGAATTCGGCGATTTTCTCGGTTCTTCAAGCGTAGATTGGTTTTTAGTCGACGCAGACTGGATGCCAGTTGGCCAATACCATCGTCACGATTGTGCTTCCGTAGCGCACCCTGATAATCCTCGCGACCCAGCCGATCAGCAATCCCCCCCGCCTCGATAATAGGAAGCAGTACGCGGACCGATAGTTGTCGAGCATAAATAATCTGAAGCGCCAGAAAAATTAGAAATGCCGCATATAGTGGCGTGTTTAGAGCTTCAACTCGTTGTGATATCGAGGTCGTCTCGATCATCACCACCACAGTACCCTCAAGGATCGTTGTGCTGACGGGCTGCCTCGAAACGAGGTGGCGCTCGCTATCGATATCGGCCGTCGTAACATCTGAATCACCGGGAAAAACAGCAAAGAGCTCCGCGTCGTCTTCGAAGCCGCTGATGATGGCAACTGTCAGGTTTCGGGGGTCGTCCCTAACCGAAGAGTTTAGCCCTGCAAGTGCTTCGAGATCCTCTTGCTCGAGCGCTGACGTAACACTCACCGCATAGGCTGCGGCTAAACTGCTAAGCTCGGCCGTGGCGCTGGCTTCGAGCTCTTGGCGTTGACCATTGGGAACAACATAAATTAGGAGGGCGCCAACGATCGCGGTAACAACAGCGGTGAGACCGACGAACTGAAAAAGTAGGGAGCGCGTCACGAGGTCGGAATGACTTGGACACTGCCGCTGACGTTCGGCTCCGTATCGGAAATCACCACACCGACCGCACCCTCATACTCGTTGATCCAGCTAACAATTTGCTCGTCCGAATCAAAATATTTAGGCGCGTTCACTCGACCACCAAAAACCAACCGAAACCATGTCCGTTGCATGATGGTGCCTGATGTCTGGAAAATCATCTCTGCTGTTTTGTCGTAGTTAATGGAATTTCTAGAGGGCAATACAACAGTCGCAGCCTGACCAGAATCCCAGTTACGTCGCTGACCTCTCAACAACGCTTTTGCCGAATCCTCGGAGACTTCCGCACTCGATGGTGCGTTAACAAGGATGTAAACCTGCTCATCAGCCGCACGCGACACGCCACTCGCCCATGCGAGTGCCAGTCCTACGAGGGTGATAAGCAGATACTTCGGCATCTCAGAACCCGAAACTTATCTGGACCTGAATTTCGGTATCGTCGCGATGACCATCTGTGTGCGCATGACGCGATCGCAGCTCCGACTTCACGGAGATATTTTCACGGGCGAACCACTCGAGACCCACCCCCATTCGTTTATCGATTCCAGAAGCGAAGTGAATTTCATCGTCGCCGACATTAACGTAGTCGAGCAGTAGGTATGCCATCAGCGAATCGGTTAGTCGGCGGCCAAGGTACTGAAAAGCCGACTGGTTCCAGTCGCCCGAGTCCGTTCGATTCGCAGACAATTCAGTGAGTGCCCGCCAGTCGCCCGAGTCCCAATAAGCCGACCAGGACAGCATCTCGTAGGGGATATCCGCATTGCCATCGCCCATGGCGTCGTGCATTTCATGGTCATCATCCATGTGGCCATGCCCCATATCATCCATACCATGATGTCCGCCATGGCTATGAAAGGGGTTATTTAAGTGATCAAGAATCTCATCGCGGTAGTAGCTCATCCTCGTCGTGAGTTCAGCATTAGGGGTCCAAGTCAGTGATGCGGTGTAAGACTTAACGCCGCGTGCAAACAAGTCATCCCCTTCAGACTGCCCTGTCCCAAGAACCACATCGTAGCCAAAGCCTGTGATATCGGTGGGCTGGCCGCTGAGGCGTATACCCGCCTCGTGAACTGGAATAAAGCGGCCAAACACCAGTGGTCTGTTAATAGTGGGGTAGAAGAAGCGACCGTGATGGTAGCTGTCATTCCAATAGTTCACGGGCGTGTGCATCTTACCGATACTAATCGCGTGGTCACGGTTGAGCTCATAGCGGAGCCGAATGCGTTCGAGCGTTAGCTGATCCTCACGGTACTCCTGTGCCTGAAACGTACTCTCCGCCAGAAACGAGAGCTTGTCGGACAGATTACCCGTCAAAAACAGCGCAGATTCACCCCACGCAGCTTCGCGATCAGATGCTCTCGCTGCATCAGAATTGGTGAGTTCTATGTGAGAGAAAAAATTGGCGTTGATGTCCTGCGCCTCAGTGTACCCAGCAGTAAAGCCGGCACTAAGCGCTACTAATGGCACCACTACTATTTTTTCATGATGTCTACTGTACAGCCGTCGGATGTTTCCTCGATGGTAGCAAACAAGTTAAAAAAAAAGCCGGCGAGTGCCGGCTTTTTGGACTAAACGTTACAAAAGCGACAATCACTGCTCATCCATCTGAGCCTTGATCAAATCACCAATAGTACCAGGCGATGCTACGTCGTCCTGCTGCTTGAGAGACTCCACTGCTTCCTTCTCATCATCCACGTCCTTGGCTTTTATGGAGAGACCAATCGAGCGCGTCTTTCGGTCAACCGCTACGATCTTCGCTTCTACCTTGTCACCAACACTGAGGACTGAACGAGCATCCTCGGTGCGATCACGGCTGATATCAGCCACCTTCAGGTAACCCTCGGTCTCTTCATTCAACTTAATGTTGGCGCCCTTGGCATCCACCTCGGTAACCTCACCGATCACAATGGCGCCTTTGTCGTTCTCTGCGAGGTAGACAGTGAACGAATCTTCCTCAAGTTGCTTGATGCCCAAAGAGATTCGCTCGCGCTCAGGATCGATGCTGAGAATAACCGTCTCGATCTCATCGCCCTTCTTGTAATTGCGAACAGCCTCTTCGCCGGTTTCATTCCAGCTGATGTCGCTCAGGTGCACCAGGCCATCGATATTACCATCGAGACCGATGAAGATACCGAAGTCAGTGATTGACTTAATAGATCCCGAAATCTTGTTGCCAATCGCGTGCTCCGCTGCGAATCCATCCCATGGGTTTTGCTGGCACTGCTTGATGCCGAGCGAGATACGACGACGCTCCTGATCAATATCGAGAACCATCACCTCAACTTCGTCCCCTAGCTGAACAATTTTCGACGGGTGCACGTTCTTGTTGGTCCAATCCATTTCTGAAACGTGAACCAGACCTTCTACACCCTCTTCAATCTCAGCAAAGCAACCGTAATCGGTCAGATTGGTAATGCGAGCATTGGTTCGACTACCTTCAGGATAGCGGTTAGTAATTTCTATCCATGGGTCTTCACCCAACTGCTTGAGTCCGAGCGATACACGATTGCGCTCGCGGTCGAACTTCAGCACCTTCACATCCATTTCCTGGCCAACTTCAACCACCTCGCTTGGGTGCTTAATGCGCTTCCAAGCCATATCGGTAATGTGCAGTAGTCCGTCTACGCCACCCAAGTCGACAAAAGCGCCGTAGTCGGTAAGGTTCTTGACCACCCCTTTGACGCTTTGGCCTTCCTGCAAATTTTGGAGCAACTCATCACGCTCAGCGCTGTTAGCTGCTTCCATTACCGCACGACGCGAAACAACGACATTGTTTCGCTTCTGGTCGAGCTTAATCACCTTGAATTCTAGCTCTTTGCCCTCGAGGTGCGCTGTCTCTCGAATGGGACGCACGTCGATCAGCGAGCCAGGCAGGAATGCGCGAATCGAATCGACATCAACAGTGAAACCGCCCTTCACCTTGCCATTGATAACGCCCATGACCACTTCTTGCGCAACGTGTGCGGCCTCAAGCGTCTTCCATGCTTCAGCGCGCTTAGCCTTTTCCCGTGACAACTTGGTTTCACCAAAGCCATCCTCAACGGATTCCAGCGCCACCTGCACTTCGTCACCAACGCTCAGCGTGCATTCGCCACTCGCGTTAGTAAATTGATCTCTCGGAATAACTCCTTCCGACTTGAGCCCGGCGTGAACCGTGACCCACTCGTTATCGATATCGATAACAACACCAGTGACAATAGAGCCCGGCTCCATGTCGACTGTTTTCAAACTTTCTTCGAATAGTTCGGCGAATGATTCGCTCATAGTAGATCCTTTGATATCGCCACCTGAGTGGCTCCAGCATCCCAACTGTGCTGGATCTGTTTTACTTTGCGAACAGCGAGGAGTGGGCCTGTTACCGCTGTGTCACACAATCCCTCTGGAGGTAATGAGCGCCATGGCTCGGTCAAAGACTTGACTGGCTGACAGCTCAGTGCTGTCGATCACAACCGCGTCCTCGGCAGGTCTGAGTGGAGATGCAGATCGAGCACGATCTTTGGCGTCTCTCGCCTCTATGGCCTCCAGAAGGCGCGGCAGACTAACACTGTCGCCCTGTGCCTGCAACTGAAGCTGGCGCCGCAGTGCGCGCGCCTGCGCCGACGCCTCCAGAAACAACTTTAGATCGGCCTCGGGAAAGACCACGGAACCCATGTCTCTGCCGTCGGCAATCAATCCTGGTGCGACCGCCAATTCTCGCTGACGCGCAAGAAGTGCCTGACGTACCTTAGGAAATACAGCGACTGCAGACGCGCCTTCACCGCCGCGGACCGATCGAATGGGGATACTCACATCCGTGCCTTCATGAAAGACGCCAACGCCGTCATCAATTGGCTCAAACGTTACATCTAGCGAAGCTGCGATAGCTTCGAGCCCCAATTCATCATCCCAGGCGACACCGCGTTCACTCGCAACGTGGCCAACTACCCGATACAGCGCCCCACTATCTAATAGGTGAAACCCCAAGCGGTCGGCCAGCCTCCGCGCGAGACTGCCCTTACCCGCACCACTGGGGCCATCGACGCAGATGACTGGTACTAACTGCATTATTTAAAGAGCTTCGGTAATCCGAAGGCCAATACCCTTCGATAGCGACGCAAAGTTTGGGAAGGAAGTAGCGACGTGATCGCAATCGTTGACGATGATGTCACCGTTAGCCCTCAGCGCTGCAATGGAGAAACTCATGGCGATCCGATGATCGTGATAGGTATCGATCTCGCCACCCGTCATCCGCCCACCTTGAATTCGAATACCATCGGGCATCACCTCGTTCGCAATGCCTAACCGAGTAAGCCCTTCAGCCATCGAGGCGATTCGATCGCTTTCCTTTACCCGCAATTCTTCAGCACCCGATAGCACTGTCTCACCATCGGCGCAGGCTGCAGCGATGAACAGCACCGGAAATTCATCAATAGCAAGCGGCACGAGCTCCTCTGGAATTTCGATTCCCTTCAACTTGGCCGATCTCACACTTAAGTCAGCAACAGGTTCGCCGCCAACTGTGCGCTCATTCATTATCTCAATATCGGCACCCATCAGCGTGAGGATAGTGATAACCCCCGAGCGCGTCGGGTTAATGCCAACGTGTTCAAGAATAAGATCTGAGCCCTCACTGATCGATGCAGCGACCAGAAAAAACGCCGCTGAAGAAATATCTGCAGGAATATCCAATTGGGCACCCTGAAGATTGCCACCGCCGCTGAGACTAATAACGCCGTTTTCCGAATCTACTGCGTAACCGAAACCCTGCAACATTCGCTCAGTGTGGTCACGTGTCGGTGCCGGCTCGATGACCGACGTTCTTCCCTCGGCATACAGCCCCGCTAGCAACACACATGACTTCACCTGCGCACTCGCCATTGGCATTACGTAATGTATTCCTTTTAGCGATTGTCCACCTCGAACCGTCAGTGGTGGCCGCTCGTCATGGCTATCGATGACGGCACCCATTTGTTGCAACGGGGTAATAACCCGCCCCATCGGACGTTTCGTGAGTGAAGCGTCACCCGTCATCGTGGCGTCGAAAGATTGTGCAGCAAGGAGCCCACTAATCAGACGAATACTAGTTCCCGAGTTACCCATATCAAGCGTCTCATTGGGCTCCTTGAGCCCATGAAGGCCGACACCTTGAATCCGGACTTGGCCATTGCGCGGTCCGTCGATAGTGACGCCCATGGCCCTAAACGCATTCACTGTACACAACGCGTCTTGACCCTCAAGAAAGCCGGTCGCCTCAGTAATACCCTCCGCTATCGATCCGAGCATGATCGTTCGATGTGACATCGATTTGTCACCCGGAGCACGCAATCGGCCAGTGATAGAGCCACCAGGCTTAACTTGAAACCGCATTAGTCTGTATCCACCCCTTCAGATTGAACAGGATTTAGAATGTCATCGTGAGCTCTTCGATGCTCTCGACACGCCAAAAAATAGGCCTTTAATGCTTCATCGTCTCCGGCTTCGATTAATCCCCTTAATCGCGTCATTTGCTCGCCGAACTGGTCAATCGATGTCAGGAGTGCCGCCCGATTGGTCTCGGCAATATCGGCCCACATTGTCGGATCGGACCCTGCGATTCGGGTCATGTCCCGCAACGCGCCGCCACCGTGGATGGTCGGCTCTGCGGAATCATCGGCAAGCGCAGCTGTCAAGGCATAGGCGACCATATGCGGCATATGCGAACTCGATGCCAACACCGCATCGTGCTGATCAACCTCCATTCGCCGTAGATATGCCCCGGTCAGCTGCCACATCGCCTCGACTTGCTCCACGGCATCTGTATCAGTTGTCGCCAGTGGCGTCAGAATCACCTCTCGCCCCGAAAATAGTGACGCATCGGACGCTTGTACACCGCTGTGCTCTGATCCTGCTATCGGATGAGCGGGTACGAAACGGTCGTAGGCTTGCTGCGGACCGTTAATCACAAAACCTTTGATGCTCGCCATGTCAGTCACAACGGGGGAGCGTTCGAGACGAGCGCAGCGGGTAACGATGTCAGCAAGCAAGTTCCCGGTGGCCTTAGGAGGTGCACCCACCACCACCATGTCAGCTATCGACAAAACCTCGTCCAAATCCAGGGAGTAGCGATCAATCACGCCAAGCTCAAGACCCAAGGCAAGACTCGGCTCGCGGGGTCCCCAACCAATGAGCTCTCCGTCCCAAGTCGAGGCCTTTAACGCTCTCGCCAGGGAGCCAGAGATGAGACCCAGCCCTAGCACCGCGACCGACTGACATGAAAAGGACACCATCAGATGGGGGCTTTAGGGTAGGAGCCCAACGGCTTCAGCAAAATCGAATTTTCCTCTAGCGCTGCGACCACCTCTCGAATAAGCGGATCCGTTAAATGTCCCTCAAATTCGATAAAGAACATGTAAGTCCACTTTTCTGTTTTGGACGGTCGAGAGTCGATACGGGTCAGACTAATTCCGCGCTCCTCGAAGGGGCGTAACAAACTGAGAAGTGCACCCGGTCGATTTCGACTCGCTATCAGAATCGACGTCTTGTCCTCGCCACTCGCCGGTACACTGTCGCGCCCGATCACAAAGAATCTTGTCGTGTTGTGAGCGATATCTTGAATAGCCTCAGATAACTTTATTAAGCGATAGTTATCGGCGGCCAAATCACCGGCAATGGCTGCGATGCCAGGCTCTGCCTGCGCTCGCACCGCCGCCTCGCCATTGCTCCGGCAGACGTCGCGCGGCACGCCCGGCAGATTGGCATCGAGCCATTCTCGACACTGTCCAAGTGCCTGCTCATGCCCACAAACGGCAGTGATTGACTCCATAGTAGTGTCAGCGCCTGCCAGCAGGTGATGAACAATTGGTAACTCGACTTCTCCTACGATATGGAGCGCCGACTCCAAGAAGCAGTCTAACGTCTGACCAACCATACCCTCGGTTGAGTTCTCCACCGGCACTACAGCCATGTCGCACACCCGGTCTTCGACCTGACGAAAAACATCGCGGATTGTCGGTGCAGATTGGTGGATAGCAGATTGGCCAAAATGTTTGATGGCCGCCGCTTGTGAATAGGTGCCCGAAGGCCCCAAAAAGCCAACGGTCAGTGGGCGCTCCAGCGCCAAACAGCTCGACATGATTTCGCGGAAAATGCGCGCAGCAAAGTCAGCGGGGAGTGGTCCAGGATTGGCCTGCTGAATCGCCCGAAGAATCTGCGCTTCGCGCTCGGGCCGATAAAACAGCGCATCGCCAGACCGGGTCGTTGCCAGCTTTATCTCAGCAACACGGCGTGCACAATCCGCTCGCTGGTTAATCAGCATCAATAATTGACGATCAATATCGTCAATTTCAGCCCTGATTGCTGCTAAGTCCTCGTCACTTGCCATTAGTTAGTCTAACCACTACGCCTGTTGCTGTTCGAAACGATGCATGAAATCACACAATGCTTCAACGGAGGATTTTTCAACCGCGTTGTAAATACTCGCCCGCATACCCCCGACCGAGCGATGCCCCTTCAGATTCAAGAGCGATTCTTGCTCGGCGTGCTCTAAGAACAAGGCGTCCAACTCAGGCCTCGCCAAGGTGAACGGCACGTTCATTAAAGAACGGTACCGGGGCTCTGTAGGATTACTGTAGAAATCAGATTGATCAATTAACGAGTAAAGCATCTCTGCTTTTTGACGGTTGACGGCCTCCATAGCCACTAGGCCACCCCTATGTTCCAACCACTCGAACACAAGACCAGCAAGATAAATAGCGTAAGTAGGCGGCGTGTTGTACATCGACTCATTCTCAGCCGCTAATGTCCAATTCAATGTCGACGGCGCATCCGTTCGCGCTCGCCCCAGCAAGTCATTATGGACGATTGCAATACATAGACCGGCGGGACCGATATTTTTTTGAGCCCCTGCGTAAATGACACCAAACGCATCGACATCGATGGGCCTCGATAAAATAGTTGAGGACATGTCAGCCACTAACGGCGCCTCGGTCACGGGAACAAAATCAAACTCCAAACCCCCGATCGTCTCGTTAGGACAGTAATGGCAGTAAGCGGCACCCGAGGACCAAGACCACATCGCTGCGTCAGGTATCGTAGTAAAATTGGATGACTCTGAGCTCGCCACCAAATTGACATCAACATAGCGCGAGGCCTCGGCTCGTGCTTTCTTGGACCACTGCCCGGTCACTAGTTGATCGACGACGTCGCCGGGACCTGCAAGGTTGATGGGAATACTCGAGAACTGCTGTGACGCACCGCCCTGTAAAAAAAGGACACGGTAGGAGTCAGAGATACCCAACAAACGCCGCAACGACTCCTCTGCACGCCGCTTTGTCTCGACAAAAGCCTTACTCCTGTGACTCACTTCCATGACGGAAGCGCCAGACCCCTGCCAGTCGAGCAACTCACTTTGTGCTCTTTCTAATACCTCGGTGGGCATCGCCGCCGGGCCCGCACAAAAATTATGCGCCCGCCTCACTCGTCGGTTGCGTCCGAGCCGCCCTCTTCTTCGGCATTTACTGACTCCGCGGGTGCCGCTTCAACATCGTCTTCTGCGATTCGACTGACGCTGACTAAAGCTTCTCCATCGCGTGTTCTGATAACACGCACACCCTGGGTATTACGACCTAGCAGACTCACCTCGTCGACTCGAGTGCGAACGGCTGTCCCTTGATTAGAGATCAACATCATCTCGTCGCCATCCCAGACTTGAACAGCGCCCACCAACGAGCCGTTGCGGGCTGAGGTTGACATGGCGATCACACCTTTTCCGCCTCGACCCTTTGCTGGGAACTCCGCGTTTTCGGTGCGCTTGCCGTAACCATTCTCGGTAACGGTCAAAATTCGCCCATCGGTTTTCGGTACTATCAGCGAGATCAGCTTGTGGCCGGTCGGCAAATTAATACCCCGGACACCGCGCGCAGTTCTTCCCATCGCGCGAACCTGTGACTCATTAAAGCGAGTGGCCTTGCCCTCGGTAGAAAACAACATGAGGTCGCTGTCGCCATCGGTCACTGCTGTGCCTACCAACACATCATCCTCGTCGAGCTCGATAGCGCGCAGACCCACGCTTCGCTGGCGAGCAAACTGTGTCGCTGCTGTCTTCTTAACTGTCCCTTTTTCGGTGGCCATAAAGATGAACTTGTCATCATCGTAGCCATCAATCGGCAAAATCGAAGTAATGCGCTCCCCCTCATCGAGTGGCAGCAAGTTCACCATCGGACGACCACGCGAATTACGGCTGGCCAACGGAATATGAAACACCTTCAGCCAGTAGACCTTCCCTAAATTCGAGAAACACAAGACGGTGGCGTGCGTACTCGCAATCAGCAGATGCTCGACGAAGTCCTCGTCTTTTACTGCTGTCGCACTTCGACCGGTGCCACCTCGGCGCTGTGCCTGGTAATCAGTCAGCGACTGCGTTTTCGCATAACCACCATGCGAGATAGTGACCACGCGATCCTCTTCCGTGATCAGATCTTCCACCGTCAGATCGTGCGCCGAATCGGTGATCTCAGTGAGCCGATCATCACCAAAGTCTTCGACTAGCTCTTCAAGCTCTTCACGAATGACCAATCGCAGACGGTCTGGATCACCCAAGATGTCGAGAAGATCTGCAATTTCAGCCACCTTATCCGAGTACTCTTGGAGCAGTTTTTCGTGTTCGAGACCGGTCAAGCGATTCAATCGGAGATCGAGGATGGCTTGGGCCTGAGCCGGAGACAAGTGATATCGGCCATCAATCAGGCCGAAATCGCCCTCCAGATCGTCAGGCCGGCAAGCTGATTCACCGGCGCGCTCGAGCATCGCGCTGACATCCCCAGGGACCCAGCTCGCAGCGACCAAACGCTCTCGAGCTTCTGCCGCCGTCGGCGAGGTCTTTATCGTCTCGATAATCTCATCAATGTTGGCAAGTGCGACTGCGAGACCCTCGAGCACATGGCCACGTTCGCGTGCTTTGCGCAATAAGAAGAGTGTTCGACGGGTCACAACCTCGCGGCGATGGCGGACAAACGCCTCGATAATCTCTTTTAGGTTGAGAACCTTTGGCTGGCCGTCAACAAGGGCGACCATATTAATACCAACAACACTTTGCAGCTGGGTTTGGGCGTACAGATTGTTGAGGACGACATCGCCAACCTCACCCCGCCGCAACTCGATGACAACTCGCAAACCATCCTTGTCCGACTCGTCACGCAGCTCAGTGATACCCTCAATCTTCTTCTCTTTCACCAGCTCTGCAATTCGTTCGAGCAAGCGCGCCTTGTTCAACTGATAGGGAATCTCGTGGATGATGATCGTATCTTTGCCTTTGGCATCGTCGGTAACCACTTCGGCACGGGCGCGGACATAAATTCGGCCTCGGCCTGTGCGATAAGCCTGAACAATGCCGGCACGTCCCGTAATAATGGCGCCCGTCGGAAAATCGGGACCGGGAATGTAACGAATGAGGTCGTCTACCGTGATCTCTGGGTTTTCCAACACCGCGAGACAGCCTGCCACCACTTCGCGCATATTATGAGGAGGAATATTCGTCGCCATACCAACGGCAATACCCGCTGATCCATTAACGAGGAGATTGGGAACCCGCGTCGGCAGCACAACCGGAATGTGCTCGGTACCGTCGTAGTTCTCTGCAAAATCGACTGTTTCTTTTTCCAGGTCGGCGAGCAGGGAATGCGCTAACTTTTCCATTCGGATTTCGGTATAGCGCATCGCCGCTGCCGAATCGCCATCAATCGACCCAAAGTTTCCCTGACCATCAACTAGTGGATATCGGAGTGAAAACGACTGAGCCATTCGGACGATTGTGTCGTAGACCGCGGAGTCGCCGTGCGGGTGATATTTACCGATAACATCGCCCACGACCCGCGCCGATTTCTTGTAAGCCTTGTTCCAGTCGTTGTTGAGCTCATTCATCGCGAATAAAACGCGTCGATGCACAGGTTTCAACCCATCTCTAACGTCTGGTAGGGCCCGCCCCACGATGACGCTCATCGCATAATCCATGTAGGACTGCTTGAGCTCGTCTTCGATATTAATGGGGTGGACTTCTTGTGCTAAGTCTTCTTGCTGATCTGCCATTAGGCCTACTTTTTTTCGAGCAGGAGAACCACTCGATACCTGCATTTGATAGTCTGCAAATACTATCAAATTCAGACTGTTAAGGCTAATGCTTGTCGGTCCAAAAACCCTGTTGGAATCCACCATGGAAACAGTCAATTTCGTCGTGCATCCAAGCGAGATCATCACTGTTAACTCGCACTCAGAGATCTTGCGAGATACCAGTGTTGTGGTGCGCGATGGCAAGATCGAATCTCTTCTACCCACGACCGAAGCGCGCGCGCTTAGAGACATCGCACAAGTCGACCTCAGCGATCATGTATTGATGCCGGGCTTGATTAATGCACACGGTCACGCTGCGATGACCTTACTGCGGGGCATTGCCGATGATATGGCCCTATCTCAGTGGTTAAACGACAAAATTTGGCCGCTCGAAAACAAATGGGTAGACCAAGTATTCGTGATGGATGGCACCGAAATCGCAGCCGCCGAAATGATAATGAGCGGTGTCACCACTGCCAGTGATCAGTATTTCTTCCCGGACATCGCCGCGCAGGTTTTCCAGCAAGCGGGCCTGCGCGCGCA
>CENU01160010.1_pt1 | contig 27884 bp, 30 predicted proteins | sample 361331 | NCBI WGS metagenome assembly CENU01 (sample SAMEA2619766, study PRJEB7988) | marine metagenome | isolation source: saline water (ENVO:00002010), including | reverse complement strand
GTTTTTAAATTGGGTGGAGCAGGAAATTCAATTTTCAGATTATGTACTAAAATTGATCTAAAAAAAAATAATATATTTATTATATCAGTAGGTGAAAATGAATATAAAAGTAAATTCAAAAATTATTCAAAAAAAATTAAAATAATTGAAATAAATAAAGATAATACTGTTGCTTCATTTTTTATTTTAAGAAAAAAAGTAAAAGAAATCTCAAAAAATAGCTATAATAATATTTTCATTTCTAACCAACACTACGCAAATGTAGTTTCTATATTAGCTCTAAAAAAAATAAAAAATTTGAAATTAATCGTTGTTGATAGAATAGATATCTCTGAACTTAACAAATTCTATAATTTAACTAATTTTGTAAAAAACAAAATTGTATTTATTTTAGTGAAGTATTTGTATAAATACGCTGACAGTATAATATCAAATTCTAAAACCGCAAAAAAAGATATAGAAAAAATTACAAAGTCTAAAGTTATTAATATAAGTCCGCCGTCTTTAATTAAATTTAGAAAGATTAAAACCAAGAAAAAGCATAATAAACGAATTAATATTTTGACCGTTGGTAGCTTGGTCAAAGGTAAAGGTGTTGACACAATGATTAAGTCGTTAAGCTTATTAAAGAACAAAAACTTTATATTTACAGTAGCAGGAGATGGTGAGGAGAAAGAAAGTTTAAAAAAATTAACCAAAGAATTAAAACTTATAAATAAAGTTCGTATTCTCGGATGGTGCAAGAATGTAGAAAAATTATATAAAAAGTCAGACCTTTTCATTCACGCTTCTCATCAAGAAGGTTTTCCAAACTCAATTGTTGAAGCTTTAAATTTTAATTTACCTGTAATTGCTTCAAATTGTAAAGGTGGCACTCAAGAAATTCTTATTAATGGTAAAGGTGGTGATCTATTTCCTGTAAATAATCACAAATTATTAGCATTAAAAATCCAAAGATTTATGGATAATCAAACAAATTTAAAAAAAAAATTAAAATTTGCTAGAAAGTATATAAATAAATATACAGTAGATAATAATTACAATAAATACATGAAAGTCTTTAATAAAATATAAACACTATGAAAAAGAAAAATATTCTAGCGATTGCACCTCATGCAGATGATGTCGAAATTGCAATGGGTGGGACAATTGCAAGATATGTAGATGAAGGTCATGATGTTACGATTGTTACAGCAATTATACCTCAAGAGGACTCAAAGGGTAAAGTTGATAAATTTATGACTGACAATCGATTAAATGAACAAAAAAATGCTGCAGCTGTTTTAGGTGCAAATTTAGATGTGATGAACTTAGATCCTTATGAGTTTGATTATAATAGAAAATTTATTAAAATTTTTGACGAAAAAATAAATTTTTATAAGCCTGATATTATATTTTCGTGCTGGGAGCATGATACACATCAGGACCATAAAAATTTAGCACAAATTTTATTCTCTGTTACAAGAAAAAATAATATCTCGTTTAATATGTATGAAGTAATGTTACCCGGAGGGATAAATACATACGCCTTTAATCCACAATATTTCGTTAATATTTCAAAATATATTGAGAAAAAAATAGAATCAATAAAATGTTATAAATCAGTTTTTGAAAATAAAAAAAATAATTATAGTAAATATTTTGAATCGATAGTTGGCAGAGCAAAATTTAGAGGTGAAGTAATTGGTGTAGATTATGCTGAAGCTTTCGTTGTTGCAAAAAAAATTGAGATTTAAATTTTAAATTATTAATGAATAGGTTAAAATTTTCTATTAAACCTAATTTAAAAATTAAAGAGTTTAAAAATTTAATCGTTAAATTTAAAAAAAATAAAAATTATAAAATCAATAATATTAAATGGGATTATTTTTCAAATCCCTTTGGTAAATCAAAATTTTTTATAGCAAAATATGATAGTGTGATTGTTGGGATGATTGTTTGTTTCAAACAAATTTATATCAATAAAGATAAAAAATTTTTGGGATATCGGATTCAAGATGTGATTACAGATACTAAAATGATAAGAAATTTGATTAAAAATGATAAAAATTTTTTATCAAAAAATAAAAGAGGTATATTTGAAAATTTAATTATGAAACTAAATGATTATCTTAAAAAAAGATCTGAAATTAACTTAGGTTTTGCAAATCATCTTGCTTTTCCTTACTGGAAAAGAAATTTATGGAAAGATTTATCAAATTTCCCAAATTATGAGAAAAAATTAAGCACAAAAAAATCATTCAATTTAGAATTTAAAAAAATAAGAAGATTTAATATTAATCACGAAAAGATTTTTTTAACAAATCTTAATAAGAAAATTAATATTTTTTGGTCATCAAGCTATCTCAATTGGAGATATATTGAGAATCCTAGATCAAATTACTATTTATATGAGTTCTTTAATCAAAAAAAATTAATTGGATATACTATTTTAAAAGAGTATGTATCAGATAAAGAAAAAATAGGTCACATTTGTCAAATAATTTCAACTCCTCAGTTCAAAAAAGAGATTATATCGTTTGCGAATAATTTTTTTTTAAATAAGAATATTTTTAAAATAAGTCAATGGTCTTCAGATCACAATCTAATGAGAAAAACCAATTTTGTTAAAAATTTTACAGAAAATAAGAAAATTGTTTATTTTGGAAAATTAAAATTAAATAAACAAAATTTTGATTTAAATATGGGTTTTTCTGACATTTATTAATTGCAATGAAATATTTCATAAAATAAAGAATGTTCAAATGATATGATTAAAAAAATTATTCAAAGTATTTTTAAATTTACTAATTTTAGAGTTGTTCATAAAAATGATTGGTATGAACGTCAAGTAAATCTTATTCCAGAAGTAAGTAAGGATGAATTGAATTTCATTAAAGGTTTAGAAGGTTATTCAATGTGTCCGCCTGCAGCGCACTGGTCAATAATTCAATCTATCAATTATATTTCCAAAAAGAAGATTGAAGGAGATTTTGTAGAATGTGGAGTTTTCAAAGGTGGCAACTTAATACTCATGAATCATATTATGCAAAAATTAAATCTACATAAAAAAATTTTTGCATATGACACATTTGATGGAATGTCAGAACCCACAGAATTTGACATGGATTTAAAAGATGTTTCAGCAGATAAAACTTTTTCAGATTACAAAAAACGTGATGAAAAATGGTGTTATGGAAGTTTAGAAGAAGTAAAAAAAAATATTGAGAAATTTGATAAAAATTTTTTAAACAATTTTTCATTTATCAAAGGAAAGGTAGAAGACACATTAGAGAACATTAATAACCTTCCACAAAAGATATCTTTACTAAGACTTGATACAGATTTTTACGAGTCGACAAAAAAAGAACTTGAAATTTTATATCCTAGACTTTCCAAAGGTGGAATATTGATTATTGATGACTATGGTCATTGGAAAGGTTCTCAAAAAGCTGTTGATGAATATTTTGATTTGAAAAATAATTTTCAATTTCTACATCGTATTGATTATGGCACGAGACTTTTAATAAAAGATGATTAATTATTTATTCATATCCAAAAAAATTCTTGTTCTTTTTGACCAAGTATAATTTTTAGAAGTTGCTAAAGCATTATTGGATAAAAATTTTAATTTTTTAGTATTTTTTTGAATTTTTTTTATTTTACTAACCCACTCATTTTTGTCCTCAAAATTTTTTATCAAAATTGAATTATAGTTATCTTTTAAAATTTCTCTTAAAACCTTAATATTAGAACAAATAATTGGAGTTCCGCTAGCAAGAGACTCGAATAATTTTAAAGGAGACATAAATTGAGAAATATCAGAACTTTTTTTATATGACGAAATATAAACCTTAGTGGAATAAGGTAATAAAAGTAAATCTGAATTTTGAAGAATGGTTGATATTTTTGATTGTTTTACAAAATTTTTTAAAAAAACATTTTTGGGAATATCTTTAAATTTTTCATTTCTCTTTCCATATAGATAAAATTTGAAATCTTTCAATTCTTTTGCTATTTCAAAAATAAGCTCAACACCTCGTCCTTTATAAAAACTTCCAACATATGAAATTTTATTTACTCTTTTAATTTTTTTTTTTTTAAATTTAGTTAAATCAACACCATCATGAAGAACTTTATATTTTTGTGTTTTATATTTATAAAAATTTGCTAAAGATTTTGAAATAAATATATTTTTTATGATAAATTTTGAATTAATAAAATTTAAATTTATTAAAAAAAATTTTGTTAAGCCTTTAATTTCTTGATGGATTTCCAAGAAATGCTCAATCTTAAATAAACTTAAAAACACGCTCGCTATTAAGCTTCTAGTTATTATTAAATTATTTGTATTTTGTGTTTTAATAATTTTTGCTACTTTATATCCAAAGATAAATCTGATTAAAAAATTCGAATTAATGCTTTTTTCAAAAATTCTATTAATTGAAATTTGCTTTGAATTTTTTAAATCAAAAAATTTTAGGGAATTTTTAAAATTTTTTTTTTTAAAATAAGGTATAAACAGCTTTGATTTTATATTATGATCGCTAAAAGCATCTAGCATTTTAAATACATGTATAGCATACGCTCTATTAGTAGGTAGAATAAAATCAGCTATATATAAGACTTTCATCTCAAGAAAAGATATCAATAATTTTTTTATTTTTTTTAGATCGTATTAATTTTTTAATTGAATCATGTTTTGTTAATACAATGTAAACATCAAAATTTTTAACATTTTTTTTTTCTATTAATAGATATTTTTTTTTATGAATTTTATCTATTAATGGATCATAACAATTAAATTTTTTAAAATTCTTTTTTAAAGATTGAAAAACTTTTACTGAAAGAGAGTTTCTTATATCTGCAACATTTTTTTTATAAGTTAATCCCATTAACAAAACTCTAATTTTTTTCGGGTTTAATTTATATTTATTAATTTTTTTTAAAATCAATTCTTTGGTAAATTTTACCATTTCATTATTCGTTTTTCTGCCCGACAAAATAATTTTTGTATTTAAGCCTAATTTTTTTGCAAACCATGCAAAATAATATGGATCAACTGGTAAACAATGTCCTCCAACGAGTCCTGGACTATATTTTATAAAATTCCATTTTGAACTGGCCAACTTTATAACATTCTCAAAATTTATCTCTGATTTGTCACAAACTTGATATATTTCGTTCATTAAACCAATATTTAAATCTCTTTGAATATTTTCTATTACTTTCGATGCTTCAGCTTCTCTTATATTTTCAGAAAAGATAAGTTTTTTTGCCAAATTTTTATAAACTTTGGTTGCTATAGAAAATTTTTTCTTATTAATAGCAACTATCTTATTAATTTTTTCTATACTATGAGTTTTGTCGCCTGGATTTATTCTTTCGGGAGAATAACCAATATAAAAATCTATATTATTTTTTAAACCTGAACCTTTTTCTATTATGGGTACACACACTTTTTCTGTTACACCTGGATAAACAGTTGACTCAAAAAATATAACATCATTTTTTTTAATTATCTTTTTTAAAATATTAGATACGTTGATTAAATTTCTTAAGTCGGGACTATTATTTTTTAAAATTGGTGTTGGCACTGTAACTATAAAAAAATTAAATTTTTTTAGCTCATTAAATCTACTTGAGAAGAATGATCCATTTTTTAATTTTAAATCTTTTAAATTAAATTCTTTATTGAAATCTTTTTTACTCGAAAGTTGTTCAACTCTTAATTTATTGTTATCAAAACCAATAGTTTTAAATTTCTTATTTAATCTTAAAAAAATAGGTAAGCCTACATATCCCAAACCTATTACAGCTGGATTTATTTTATTCTTAATTCTATTCATCTTTTAAGCTTCAAACAATTTATATTTTATTTTCTATATCTTTTATCACTTTTTCAATTTTAATATTTTGTCCTGTAAATTTTTTATGACTCACACAGTCTATATCAAAACATGGATAGCAAGGATAATCCTTATTATTTTCTATTATAATATTATTTTTATATTTAAAAGCTTCTACTGGCAAAAAACCCGTGTGTATTAAGAAAATTTTTTTGTTAAAACATGAGGCCAAATGATTAAATAAACCCTCGTAAGATACAATGAATTTAGATTTATAAATCACATATGCCAATTCTCTTAAGTTTAAATCTAAGAGTTTTTCACAATTGTTTAATTTTGGCTCAACTGATTTTCCAATTTGAATCCAATTTATATTTCTAAAATGATCAATAATCCCTTGCATTCCATTCACGCTCCAATCTTTATTGGAAGTATATGTTTGTTTAGTACTTGATTGAATTAAGGCAAAGTCATTTGGTAATTTAATTTTTTCTTCAAAGTTAATTAGTTCATCTTTTGAAAAAAAAAATTCGTTTTGTAAATTTGTATAATCTAAATCTATTTCAAAATGTTCTGACATTGCTTGGGATAAATGTATATTTATGTTTTTGTGATAAAAAAGAAAATGTTTATTTCCTTTTTTATCGTGTTGACTTCTAAATTCTAAGATATTTTTTCCTTTAAAAATATTTAAAAAAAACCAAATATAGCTTTTTGAGTCAGGCCTAAATAATTTATAAATTCTATAATTATTTTCAAAAAGTTCATAAAAGTTTGAGAACAAAACTATCTTAGTTTTTTTTTTATGCATTTCTCTTATTACACTGGTCATATAAACATGATCTCCTATTGCAGAGCCGTTTCTAAAAACTACTACAATATTTCTTTTGTTTAAAATAGTATTAATAAAATTTTTAAAAAGAATTCTTAATATTTTTTTTAAAATCTTATTTGTCATTTTCTTCAAAAAAAATTTTGATACCGTCGCGAAGATTAATTAATTGCTTTTTATAACCAAAATTTCTTAAGTTAATTAATTTTGCTTTGGTATAGCTCTGATAACCTTTCTTTAATTTATTTGGGAATTTTATGTATTCAATTTTTCCTCTTCTGAAATGTTTGATAAATTCTCTTGCTACAAAGTTAAATGTATGACCTTTTCCTGAACCTACATTTAAGATTGTTGGATATTGTATTTTTTTTTTCATTGCCCAAATATTAATCGAGACACAATCTTTTACTGAAACAAAGTCTCTTATATGCTCTCCTTTTTTAAATCCATCAAATTTGTCAAATATCTTACATTTATTTTTTGATTTTATTTGATTAAAGAAAGAATGTATCGGGCTTGCCATTCCTAATTTATGATTTTCATTTAACCCATAAACGTTAAAATATCTAAGTCCAACAATTTGCATTTTTTTTTTAATATTTTTTTTTACAAATTTATCTAATAAAATCTTTGATTTTGAGTAATAATTTAAAGGCTTAAAGTTATCTAGTTTTTTTATTTCGTCTGTATTACCGTTTTTTTTTCCATATATTGATGCAGAAGAAGCATATATCAATTTTTTATTATTTATTGCTGAAAATTCAATTAACTTTTTTGTGAATAGGAAGTTATTTTCATACAAATAATCCCAATTCATTTCTTGGGTATTAGTACAAGCTCCTAGATGAAATATTACAACTATTTTTGCTTTATTAATTTTTAAAAATTTGAAAATTTCAGATTTATGATAAATTTTTTTAAAATTAAGATTAGCTAAATTTTTTTTTTTAAGGTGAGATATTCGATCAAAAATATAGATATTATTAAATCCCTTTTTATTAAGCTCTTTTATTAGATTACTTCCTATAAATCCTGCGCCACCGGTTATAATTATCATCTGTTCTGTTTTGATCTTAATAATATTTTTGTTGTACTTATATTTTTCAAGTTTTTAAGTACTTTTACATGTCCCCCATAAGACTTAACATAATTTTTTCCAACTATTTTTTTATTAATATAATCGCTCCCCTTAAATAAATAATCTGGTCTTAATTTTTTTATTAGTTTAAATGGTGTTAAATCATCAAAAATAATTACATAATCAACTAATTTAGAATTTAATAAATTTTTTTTTCTAAGTTTAACGTTTTGAATAGGTCTTCCAGCTCCTTTCAGTTTTTTAACAGAGTTGTCAGAGTTTAATAGTATTATTAATTTATCGCAAAACTTCTTAGATTGTCTTAATGAGTATAAGTGTCCTTTATGAAGTAAATCAAAACATCCATTTGAAACACCAATTTTGTACTTTTTTTTCCATCTATTAATTTTTGTGAAGTAAGTCAAAATTTTATCTTTCAATTTCTTTTAATTTAATAATTGAAGTATATTTTTTAGTTACTACTTTTTTTGATGCTACAATAGCTTTCTTAATAGCATATAAAATATCAAAATTTTTATCTAAAAATACTGACAAAGTAGCTAAAAATGTATCACTAGCTCCAGTAACATCTGTGCTATTTACTTTATTAACTTTTAAATATTTAATCTTGTTATCTCGACTGCTCAATATAACATTTTTAAAACCCCTTGTAATTATCAAATATTTTAGACTTTTTACTTTGTAGAAAACTAAGTTTATCATTTTAACTAAAGTATTTTTTTTAGTAAAAAAATTTTTAAATTCTTTTTCATTAGGGACTAAAATATTTGAGTAATTATAGAACGAAACGTTCTTTCTTTTAGGATTGGTTATGATAAGTTTTTTTTCTTTTTTAAATAATAGAGAAACTTGTCTTATAAAATATTTATCAAAAAAACCTTTATTATAATCTGAAATAACTATTAAATTGAATTTTGAAATATTCTTTTTAATGAATTTTAAAATAAATTGTTTATGTGAAAATTTTAAATTTTTTGGTTTTTCTCTATCAATTCTAAAAATTAATTTATTTTCTAAATGACCTCGATCTTTGTGAGTTGTTTTATAATATGAGTCTTCGATTAATTTATTTTGGATTTTATTTTTACTTAACAATTTTTTAATTATTTCACCTTGTGGGTCCTTACCAATCGAAGAAATTAAAAAAATTTGACTTGATAATTTCTTTATATTATTTGCGACATTTCCTGCACCCCCTAAAAAAAATTTATTTTTTTTTAGTACTAAAATTGGCAAGGGTGCTTCAGGTGATATTTTGTTTGAATAAAATTCTTTGACTTCATCCAGTATTATGTCTCCACATACTAGTATCATTTTTTTAAAATAATTTTAACAAGTTGAACATGTACATTTAAATGTGGAATGTAATCTTTTGGTTCCAGATATTCTATTAAATAATTTTTACCCAAGTTTTCAATAATTCTATTACATCCAAATTTTCTAATTAATTTACTGTCCCCCAAATAATAGTCATCAAAAATAACTACACTATTGCCATGCATTAATTTTTTTGACTGATTCCAGTCACTTCTTATAGTTTTTACTGAATGTCCTCCGTCTATAAAAATAAAATCAAATTTTTTTTTTTTTGAAAATTTAGGTAGAGTAATTAGCGTATTGCCTTTAATTAATTTAACATTTGCGTGCTCCTTTAATAAGTTACTTATAAATCTCATGCTTTTTGGCTTTTTGCTTAATTCATCTGTTAAAATATTTTTTTTTTTAAAAAACTTTTCAAACATGTCAAATCCATAAAAAACAACATTGTTATTAAAAGATTTTGCTGCTTTTATCATTTCGAGCGACCTTAAACCTTTATAAACTCCAATTTCTAAAATTCTTCTTGATTTAGTCTTCAAAATGATTCTTAGTAAATTCGAATATCTTTTGTATTCAGATAAATTATATTTAACGATAGCTAATCGTGTCTCGATATACTTTAGAAAATTAATAGCCATAATTTAAAACAAACCTTTAAATTTCTTATATTCTTCTTTGGAGTTCCATATCTTTTTGTAGATATTATTGATTAAGTGTTTCTTATTTTCTAAATTTTTTAAAAAATTGTAAAAATTTTTTTTTCCAGAATATGATATTACAACCTTATCTTTTATTAAATCAAAAGAATAGTCATTTTTTGTTTTTAATATGATTGGGAAACAATTATAGAGTGTTGCCTCCAACAAAACATTTGAATTTGTGGCTATAAAAAATTTTGGTTTGTATTTTTGAACTATTGTTTCTATATCTCCATCATTCACATGAACGAATTTCTTATCTTCTATATATCTTAAAAAGTTTTGATTTTCATTTTGGTTGCTTTTAAGTCTAACCAAAATTTTGATGTTTTTTTTGTTTAGTTGATCTAAATAATCTATCACAGATTTATAATCCATTAATGTATCAGAAAAAAATAAAACTGTAAGTTTCTTAGACATTTTTTTATTCGAAATTTTTCTAAATTTCCTAAAATTTTTTACTAAGATTTTATCTTTATATTTAGGATTTATCTTTATTAATTTTTTTTTAAAAAAATCAGTCCAAACTATATATTTATCAAAACATTCATATCTTAGTGAAACTCTATATTTAGAAAATCTGGAATGCATATACCCGATAGATTTTATATTTAATTTTTTACAAATTTTAATAAAACTTTGTATTTCTCTATAATCATCAATCATTATAAATTTTTTTATCTTTAAATATTTAAAAATTTTAAGATAAATTTCACATTGTCTACTTTTACACTTATGTATGATTTCAAATTTTTCTTTAAACTTAAAATTAACTTCCTTAATAAAAAATCTTGAAAAATAAACGATGCTTTCATGAAAAATCACATTAGGAAATTTTAAAAAAGTAAGCAATGATAATTTCAACCCTGACGTTTTTATAATATTCATATGTTTATCTAATTTAATAATCGAATTTATTTTATTTGATCTTGGATCAGATAAACTTTTATTAAATATTATAAAATAGTTAACATTTTCTAATTTTAAAATTCTACATTTTATAATTGTAAAAATGCTTAATATTAAACAGATTAAATTTGTTATTAATTCAATAAAGTTAAATTTAGGCTTATTTATTTTTTTTGTTAAGATAAGTTCAAATAATTCATTGGAACTGATATCAAAAGTGTTTTTTAAATAATATTTTTGACGAATTTTATTATACTTTAGAAGCGCATTACTGAACATGATTTTAAATTAAATTGTTCTTATATCTGTTTTGTTTAGAAGATAATAAATTACTCTATTTATGTTATCAAAATTTTGAATTTCTTTGGGATTGAGTATTCCCTTATTTTTAAAATTTATATAAATTGGCTTATCAGAAAGTCTTTTTTTATCCTGAAATACATAAAAAAAAATTTTTTTGTATATATTTCTTTTCTCAATTTTTTTATTTAAATTTAATTTGATAGGCAAATTTAAAGTTTTTAGAATATTCTCCAAAAAAATTAAATTATTAAGTATTTTTTTTTTTTCATTTTTATTATTAGTTTCTAGATAAGATAAAGCTATTTCTGAGATCATACCTAGTCCAACAGCCTCACCATGTCTTAAGAAATCTTTTTTGATGAGTTCGTCAGTTGTCATTTCATAAGCATGACCAAAAGTATGGCCGAAATTTAATAACAATCTTTTATCTTTTTCAAATACATCATTAGAAAAATGCTCAATTTTTATTTTTAAAGAGTCCAAGATTAGTTTTTTAAGTATAGGTTTATTTCTATCGATTATTTTTTTTATATTTTTTTTAAAAAAATTTAAATTTGCTTTTTTTGATATAATGAAAGATTTAATTATTTCAGCTTGACCGCTTATGTACTCCCTTTCTGGTAAGGTATCTAAAATTTTTTCATAAATTATTACATTTGTTGGATGAAAATATGTACCAATTAAATTTATTTGCTGATTGTGATTAATTCCAGTTTTTCCTCCTATGCAAGAATCAACCAATGCAGTCATAGTCGAGGGTATATTTATGTAAATTAATCCTCTTTTATATAAACAAGAGGCTAGTGCTGCCAAATCTCCAATTACTCCTCCACCACAAGTAATCACAACAGATCTTTTGGTAAGTGATAATTTGGTAAAAGTATTTATTAAGTTTAAAACGCTTTTAATATTTTTGTTTTTTTTTAAACTTTTTATCTTTTTTGATGAAATTTTACACCCTGTTAATTTTAAACCCAAAGTTATATCACGAATAATATGACCTGAAATGTTTTCATCATATAAAAAAATTATCTTTTTATCGCTTTTTAAATCACTAATTTTTTTTTCTAAAGAACTCACAATATTCTTTGTATATATGATATCGTGAATATTCTTATTTACTTTGTAGATTATTCTATTTTGATAATTCATCTCTAAGAATATCTTTTAAGTATTTTATCGGTTTTAAATTTTTCCTTAGCTTTTATAAAATCCTCCATAACATCAACAGAAAAACTATCACCAACTAAATCTATTGTTTTGATCTTAAGACCTATTTCTAGTGCGCGTAACAATTCTATATCTTCAATTTTTTCTAAATTACTTTTTTTTGCCGATGAGTATTTTATTAGTGCATTTTTTTTGAAAGAGATAATTGATAAATGTTTTTTAAAAAATGAATTTTTTCTCTTAAATTCTAAAGGAATCTTTGCTCTTGATAAATAAAGAACATTCTTTTTTTGATCAGTAACAACTTTAATCAAATTTTGATTGTCAGCTAGTTTTATTTTAAGTGTAGGCAGAATAATGTCGGTTGAAAAATTTTTTTTGTGATAATCTATTACTTGATCAATATGATGGGGGCTTATTAAAGGCTCATCGCCTTGAATATCGACGATTAAGTCGTAAGTTTTTTTCTGTTTTAATAATACCTCGGTAATTCTTTCGGTGCCATTATTGTGATGTTTTGAGGTTAAAACACATTTAGCTTTAAACTTCTTGGCAATATTCAATATTTTTTTATCGTCACAGCAAATTATTACATCATCAAATTTTTTTGATAACATAGCTCTTTTGTAAGTATGAATTATAAGAGGAATTCCGCTGATCTCTAAAAGAGGTTTTGACGGTAATCTAGTTGAGCCTAATCTTGTAGGTATTAATCCTAAAACTTTCATTAAGTGGATGTCCAACCTCCATCAATCTTAATTACCTGACCGTTAATGTATCTAGAATTTTCAGATAACAAAAATAAAGTTAAATAAGCAACATCTAAATTTTCACCCCACTTATTAAGTGGTATTCTACTTAAAGTCCACTTATATAACTTGGACTTACTTTTTTTAAAATTTTCATAATAAGAGGATTTAATAAAACCTGGGGCAATTGAATTTACTCTAATTTTTTTAATAGCTAACTCAGCGGCTAAAGATTTAGTTAGACCATCAACTGCTGCTTTTGTGGAGGCATATCCTGTGAGTTCCTTAAAGCCAATATTGCCAACTATAGAACTGATATTTACAATTGATCCCGTTTCTTTTTTAAACTTGAATTGTTTACTAAAACATTGCGAAATTTTGAAAATCGGGAAAAAATTGTTTTCAAAAATTAAATTTAAATCTAATTGATTAATTTTAGAGAATTTTTTTCTTTGTCGAATACCTGCATTATTAACTAAACAATTAAAAACATGATTATTTTTTTTTGCTAGTGAAAAAATTCTATTAATTGTATTTTGTCTCGTTATATCTCCATTTATCAAATACAAGTTCTTGCTTTTTTTTAAATTTTTAAAATCTTTTTTATCTCTCGTTACTGCATAAACGCGAACGCTCTCTTTTATAAGAAGATCTAAAATTTGTTTTCCAATACCTTTACCTGCTCCAGTTAATAGTACTACCTTTTTTTTAAGATCAATGTCCATTAAATTATTTATAAATAAAAAAGTTTATACTTTTTCTCATAATAGATTTATCAGCTGGATTAACCATAGGGCCAACCGAGTGTAAAGAATTATGAGTTTTAATAAATAGAAAAATTTGGTTTTTGTTAAAAGGTATTTTCCTAACAACTTCGGTTGCTTCAAATGGCACAGTCTCATTAAGAAAATTATATTTATACTTATCCTCTGTTGGCCTTAGAATATCTGTTCCAGAGTTAGGAATATTTTCAAAATCATTATTTTTCATAATTGGTATAACAAAACTTACTAGTTTATTAGCACCATCAGTGTGAGGTTTTATAAAACCACCATCCGTTGAAATCATCGAAAACTCAAAACCAAACTTTTTTGATTTAGTTAATTTTTGGTAAATTTTTTTAAGAAAACTTTGTTTTAATTGATTTCGAGCAAGTTTAATGTGATTTTTATTCAATAAATCTAAAATCAAACTTTTAAATTTTTGATTACTTAAATAATTATATAAATCATTAATATTTTTCTTACTTTTGAGAATATCCTGAAATAGTGGATGGTTATCATTCAATGAAAATTTTTTTTGTTTTAGTTTTTTTTGTTTGTCAAAAACAAAATTATCAAATTTTTGATCACTTGGAAATTCATCACATATTTTTTCGTAAAAAGATAAGTCAAAAACATTCTCATATAAAGCGTGAGGAAAAGGCTCATAAAAATATTTTTGATTGTTTAAGTTGATCATTCCAGAACTTAATAACAAAATATGGCAAAAATTTAAGAAAAATTTTTAAATAAAGTGATTTATCAAATTTTTAGTCTACTAAACTGCAAAAAATGTGGCCTATTAAATGATGAACTTCTTGTATGTTTGCGGTTGATTTAGACGGAACAACATAATTATAATCTGATAACTTTTTACATGATCCACCATTGTTTCCTAGTAAACATATAGATTTTATTTTCAATTTTTTTGCCATTTTTAATAGATTTAAAATGTTTTTACTTTTTCCTGAGGTAGAAAAAGCAATTAATAAATCTCCTTTGGATCCATGAGCTTGTAATTGTCTATCAAAAATCTTATCATAACCAAAATCATTTGCTATACAGGTAATTACCGAGGTATCAGTTGTCAGTGAAATAGCTTTGTATGGTTTTCTATTTTTTTTATACCTACCTACTAACTCTCCAGCTAAATGCTCACAATCTGCAGCACTACCACCATTTCCCGCAAAAAAAATAGTTTTTTTATTTTTTAATGTCTTTCTTATTTCATTTGCAACTATTTCAATACATTTTGAAATTTCGTTCATATTATCTTTAATTAGATTTGAATGAGAAAGTATATGACTTTTAATTTTATTATTCATGACGTATTTCTTATATTAATTTTGAGTTAAATTGTAAAATTTTAAATTTCATACCTGAATTAATTGCTGTTAATTTGTCTATCTTACTATCACCAATTAAAAAAGATTTTTTAATATCAACATTGAAATCTTTTTGTGCTTTTAAAATCATCCCTATATTTGGTTTTCTCATTTTTATGTTTGTCCTATATTTTTTTATCTTTGAATATTTATAGTATGGAGAAAAATATATTTGATCAATCTTACATCCTTTATTTTTAAATTTATTAAGCATCCAAGTGTGCAATTTATGTAAATCTTTTTCAGTATAGTAACCTCTGCCTATACCTGATTGATTTGTGATTATAAAAACAAAATAATTTTTAGTATTATATCTTTTTATAAATTTAAAAATATCTTTTCGCCAGATAAAATCTGTTTTCTTATATACATATCCAGTATCTTTATTTATTACTCCGTCTCTATCTAAAAATAATGCAGGTTTGGTTTTTGTTTTATTAAATTTTCTTTTGGTTTTCTTTATTTTCTTTATCTTTTTTTTCTTATTCATTTATTCAAATAAATTTTCTTAGAATCAAAAGGATTAAAAATCTTAATTTAATGTTACCTGATTGAATATTATTGATTATATCAAAAACCTTATCTCTATCTCTATTTAAGATATTATTCATAAATACTGTAATGTAATTATCACTATATATATTCAAAAATTTATTGTTTAATAATTCAGTTTTGTTGATTTTTTTATCAATACAAATAAATGAAATAAATTTTTTTTTTTTTAACAAAATTGTTTGGATTCTCTTATCAAATTTAACATCTTTAGAAAAAGTGATTATATTGCCTAAATTTTCTTCTGATAAATAATTGAATATTTTATAGGATTGTTTAATTGAAAAAAAACTACTTAATTTATTCATACCATTCCTGAAAGCATGATATTTTTTTCTTTTGTAAAAAAAATTTGATACCTGGTATAATCGACTTAGTATATTTTTTTTTTGTTTTTTAAAGGTAAAATCTGCAGCAATTAAATTCAATCCTTTAAAAAAAGATCCAATTACAGACAATGTATTTTTTGATCTGTAGCCATATTCTAGATATGAATAAGTTTTAAAACTCTCTATTAAAGCTAAAATAAAATAAGTAATATAAAATTTTTCAAAAGAAAAATAAGTTCCCTTATCAATGATTTCGGACTTACTAATTTTTTTTAATTTTTTTATTTCTAGTAAAAAATTACATCTAGTATTTTTCAGATAAAAATCATTTTTATTTATTAAATTTTTTTTATTTGAAAATTTTGTTATTGAGTACTTTTTACCTTTTAAACCCCAATTTTTATCTCCTTTATCTGGATCATTAAACTTTAATGGACCAAGTCTTTTGAGCATAAGTTTAAATCTTGTGCCTAATTCTGAGTTTCCAAATCTGTAAGCCATGATTCCAAAATTAGACGAGTCAATAAAATCATATTTAATTGAGCCTTTTTGATAAAATGTTTCATCACCAACAATCATGCCTGATTGAGACATATAATCTTCATCAGAACCCCTTAAATCTCTAAATATTTTAGTTTTAGCTAAAAATCCTGCTGGACCACCTCCTATAAAAAAACCAGTATTTTTCCATGGGTGACCAGAAAAATTTATACTTTCAAAATATTTATCAACTGTTTTTTTTAATGGAAAAGGTCTTTTTGAAAAAAAATCATCATCAGCAAACTTTCTAGGAATCCAAAAAATTGTTTTGTCGAGTTTATCTTTCTCTACATACATTCCATCAATTAATTGTTTTATGTTTACAAAAAAAGATTTGTTATAAATTTGGTCTACATGAGCATTAATACAGTATTCTGCATTGGTTAATCTTTCTGCAAGATTCCAACATTTATGGACATGCATTCTCTGCTTTTCATCAGATTCTTTAAGGGCTAATTTTTGATCTACGTAAAAACAAGAAATATTTTTTTGGAATTTTTTTGGTATATACAATTTTTTACTTATCGGATTTTTACTTCCCCAGTCAACTAAAGTTAAAGAGAAATTTTTTTCTAAATTTAAGCTAAAAATAGTTTCTAAAGCATATTGAATAGTAAATTGTGTTTTTAATAACGAGTCATGGTGATAATTATCATCTCTTAAAGGTGCAATAATTGTGACTAAGTTTTTTTTCATTAGTTAATAAATAAAAAAATTATTACTTGCATATATCATAAATTAAAAATGTTTATTAGATATATTCTATTCATTAAAATAATTTTCTAAAATATATTCAACAATTATTTTATAGCCAAATTTATTATAATGACCACCAGGCAATCCAAAGGGGTAAAGATTTTTTGGATTTTCAATATTTAAAAAAAGCTCATCCCTGATATTAATAACCTTAAATCTACTTTGATTTGAGAATTCTTTTATACTATTACATTCAAATGTGTCGGACTTAAAAATTCCCCTTTTAATAGTTTCTTCATAATTTGGTAAAAACACTAGATACAAGAATTTTTTAGCAATATTTTTCATTTAATATAATTAGATAAACAGTTTTTATAAATTTATCATTTGTTCAAATGTTATACTATCACTAATTGGTTTTGTTTTTTTGTTTCTTAAACTTTCAGAATATAAAAATAAATCTTCTTTACTTGATTTTTCAATATTTTCAATTTCATCAATCCAGATAATACCACTTTTAAAACCCTCATATTCTCCTACTAAATACTTTGGGGTCGGATTTTTATGTGTCCACTGTCCTAGCCTCAACATGCCAAAAGATAAAATTTTATCACATTTATCTAATGCATTTACTAACATAGTAGAGGCCACACCCATAATTGCTAAATATTCACAATAATTCTCAAATTGTAAGTTCTTGTCCAATATATTTACTTTGTAATCATGTTTTAATAGATCTTTTTTTATTCTTATACAATTTTCACTATCATCTCTTGGATGTGGTTTAATATCAATTTCATCAAAGTTGTAAACTCTTGCAAGTTTTATAATATTATTGACATACTCATTTACCAATATATCCATGATTTTTTTATTCTTTAAATATACTTTGGGAATTACCAAAAGGTTATTTTTCTTTTTTACCTCACATTTACAATAATTGTCATTTTGTAAATATAGAGTTTTTAAATTTTTGTATTTTCTTGAATATAAGAAAAGTTCAGATTGGTTGGAACTTATAAAAAAATTTAAATTATCGCAGTAAATTGGATAATTTTCATTATTAATTTTAAGTATCGTTAAATCTCTAAAGATAAATAGTGATATTATTTTTGTAATTATAATATTAAAAAAATTTATTATTAAGTTAAAATTTGTTCTAACTTTAATCAAATTTTTAAATTTAAATCTTTGATTCCAATTATCTATTAACTCATTTGATACTTTAAAATTATGGACTGGCAAACCAATTAAAACTGGGTTGTGTTTTCTTTTTATTTTTTGAATAATATAATTTGCAGAAGTTTCAATATTTGATGAAGTAATTATCACATCATATTTAATATTCTCAATTTTTCTATAAATTATCTTTGTAAATTTGAATAATTTTATCTGACTAAAATTTTTAAAAAAAAATTTATCCTCTACCATTGGTAAAATAAAAAAATCTTTAATTAGCTCCTTACTTTTCAAAATTTCTAATTGTTTGAGAGTTTGTTTACTTAACCCTCTATTATCAAGTAAAAAATAAAAATTATAATTTAGGCCATATTTGCTAATTTTATCTAAGTAAAGATCTAAAGCTGCATAAGTAGGTATTGCAAATATTAAAATATTTTTTTTTAAACTCATTAAAAGATTTTATGTTAAAAGAACTTTTTTTGAACTACTTTCATCAATAAATCCTAATATTTCAAGAGATAAATTTGAAATTTTAAGGTAATTTCTAGATTTACCTTTATTGAACATATCTTAAAAAAAAATTCTGCCTTTTCTAATTTTAGAAAAATAACTGAAAAAACATTTAGAAGTGCCATTTATTTGTAAAAGACAGTGATAACATCCTTAAGGTTATTGGCTAGTTGAAATAAATTAAATAAATTGAATTCAGAATTGATTAATAGTAATACTACCACAATAATTTTAATAAATATAAAAATCTTATTAAAATATAATCCTAAAAAAATTTTTATTATTTTTAAAATTATAATGTTAAACTCAAAAAAATAAGAGGATAAATTGAAAATATTCATTATTGCTGAAATAGGTATTAACCATAATGGGGATTTAAAGGTCTGTAAGAAATTAATTCAAATTGCAAAAGACTCTGGATGTGATGCTGTAAAATTTCAAAAAAGAACTTTAGTGAATGTTTATACTAAAGAGCAACTCGATAGTTATAGAGAAAGTCCATGGGGAAAAACTACATATGCTCAAAAAAAAGGGTTGGAATTTAACCTAGATCAATACAAACAAATTGATGAATTTTGTAAAAAAATCGGAATTCAATGGTTCGCTTCTGCTTGGGACATTGATAGTCAAAAATTTTTGAATAAATTTAAATGCAAATATAATAAAATTGCTTCAGCCATGATTATAGATAAGAAATTTTTAGAATTTGTTGCTAAACAAAAAAAATATACTTTTATTTCAACTGGTATGACAAATATGAAAATGATAACAGATGCTGTTAAAATATTTAGAAAATATAAATGTTCTTTTGAGCTTATGCATTGCGTTTCAACATATCCCCTTGATGATAAAAAAGCTAATTTGAAAGTTATAGATACTTTACGCAAAAAATTTAAATGCAATGTAGGATACAGTGGTCATGAAAGTGGTTTAGCTATTTCAGTAGCAGCATCAGCTCTTGGAATTACATCGCTCGAAAGACATATAACTTTAGACCGAACAATGTATGGGTCTGATCAATCAGCTTCAATTGAACCAAATGGCCTTAAAAGTTTGGTTAACCAAGTAAGAAAAATAGAATTAGCTCTTGGGGATGGAAAAAAAATATTTTCAATGGATGAAAAAAAAGTAGCTGTTAAACTTCGAGCACACATAAAATGATTAATGAAAATAAAATTTGGGAAAGCTATAACAATCTTCTTTTAAGTGATGATGTTTCAAGACTGAGGAAAATAATTTCAAGATATGAATTATTTAAAAAAACTCTAAATGTTCCAGGTGATATTATTGAATGTGGTGTTTTTAAGGGAGTAAGTTTTTTATTCTGGTTAAAATGTCTTAAAATTTATACTCCTAATTCCTCAAAAAAAGTTGTTGGATTCGACATGTTTTCTGGTTTCCCAAAAAATTTGAAAGCTGTTGAGAAAAAAAGTGCAAAAAAATATATTAAAAAAAGTGATTTTAAAGGTATTGACCCAAAGAGCTTATCTAGCTTAGCTAAAAAAATTTTACCAGAAGATAGGCATGAACTTGTAAGTGGTAATATAACCAACACCTCAAAAAACTATGTTAAAAAAAATTATGGATTTAAAATATCTTTACTACATTTGGATCTTGATACTTACCATGGAACTAAATCAGCATTGAATAATTTTTTTCCTCTAATAAGTAGAGGGGGCGTGATAATACTAGACGAATACGGATCAAGAGGATGGGGAGAAACTCAGGCTGTAGATGAGTTTTTGAAAGACAAAAAATATAAAGTTGAAATTCTTAATAACACAAATTCTCCTACAGGATATATTACCAAATGGTAATTGAAGAACTAAAAAAAAAAATTGACTTAGTCAAAATTGAAAAAATAAAACAAAAACATATTAATCTTGGCTGGTATAAATGGGTTAACAAGTCAGAAATAGTAAATGTTTTAAACCAACCTCCGTACAGGTATACAAAAAATCAACTAAAAACTTACTTAAAAAACTCTGATAACAAAAATACCAAAATGTTTGCAGTAACTGATAAAAGATTAAATAAATATTTTGGAAATATACGATTAACCAATATCAACAAAGATAATTCATTTTGTAATTATGGAAGATTAATAGGGGAAAATAGTTATAAGAAAAAGGGTTATGGATTAGTTATGCTTTATAAAATATGTGAGTATGCATTTAAAACTTTGAAGTTAAATAAAGTTTCTACTTATGTTTATACAGATAATAAAAATTCAATTAATAGCAATAAAGCTTTTGGTATGAAAAAAGAGGGTTTATTGAAAGAGCAATTTATCAAAAATGGTAAATTTAAAGATGTTGTTATTTTTTCATTTTTTTCAAGTGATTTTTTAAAACTTGAAAAAAAAATCTATAAAAAATGAATTTATATAGAAAAAACTCTAATAAACTATATCGTAAAACTTTAAATGACATCTCATATGACTCACAAACTTATAAAAGTAAAAGAGTTATAGAATTTCTGGATTTATTTAATTTTAATATTAATGATTAAAGAAAATTTTACATATTTAAATAAGATATTAACTAAAAAAGAACATGCTAATTTGTATATCTATTTTATATTTTCAATTGTAATTGGAATTTTAGAAACAATAGGTATTGGAATTCTGCCTGTATTTTTTTCTATTTTGGTTGACGATAACATATTAATTAATAAATTTGATTTCAACAAAGACATACAAAATTTTATTATTTATCTTTTCAGTAAAGAAAACTTGATAATGTTTTTATGTATCGGAATTGTTGCTTTTTTTATTTTAAAATCTCTTATTTTATTTTTTTTTGGATTTTTTGACGCTAAACTTACACGTGATTTAAAAGTTAGTATCAGTTCTCAACTTTTTAAGATTTATATTAATAAAAATTATTCATTTCATTCGGTCAATAACCCTGTAATTTTAGGAAGAAATATATCTTCAGAAGTAAATACTTCCGTGGCTTACATGAAATCGTTTTTAATCATAATAAAAGAATCTATTCAATTAATTTTAATTTTTTCATTATTATTATTTGCTAATATTAAAGTCACAACATCGGTATTTGTACTATTTTTAGTATTGAGTATTTTGTATGTAAAATTTTTTGGAAAAAAAATGAAACAAAAAGCTGAAATAGCTTTTTATGAAAGAGGGCATAAAACCAAAATTATTTATCAAATTTTAAATGCTATCATTGAAATAAAAATTTATAATAGAGAAAACTTTGTAATTAAAAAATTTGTTGACTCCATAAAAAAAGAATTTCAATCTAAAATGTTTTTAGATGTAGTAAATAAAATTCCTAAAATTTTCATGGAAATTTTTATAGTCTCTTTAGTTTGCTTTACCATTGCTATATGCGTGAAATTAGGATTTAATATTGAAGCAATTATTTCATTTATTGCTTTATATTTTTTCGCTGCTTTAAGATCATATCCAGCTTTTAATGGTCTTTTACAACAAAAAATGGCATTAATTAATGGAAAAGTTTCAATTGAAAAATTAGCAAATGTGTTTGAAAAATCAAAATACAACTCAGATAACAAAAATTTCATAAAATCTTTATTTAAATTTGAAGACTCAATTGAATTCCAAAATGTAAGTTTTAATTATCCTAATAGAACAAAAACCTTAAATAATCTCAACTTAAAAATTCCAAAAAATACTTTGGTTGGAATTAAAGGTGAAACTGGCTCAGGTAAAAGTACAATAATTAAACTTATTATGGGTTTATTACAACCATTATCAGGAAAGATTTTATTAGACGGAGAGGAATTGGATATTTCAAAAAATAATATTAAGGATAAAATTTCATACGTTCCTCAAAATTTTTATATTTTAGATGATACAATTTTAGAGAATATAACCTTTAGTGAAGAAATTAGTAAGTTAGATCAAAAAAAAATTGAAAGTTCTATAAAATTAAGTCTTTTAGATGAAGTGGTGAGCTCATTACCAAAAGGTATAAACACTATAGTTGGAGCAACTGGAAAGCTTTTATCTGGAGGGCAAGCACAACGTCTGGCAATAGCTCGTGCATTATATCAAGATAGAGAAATTTTAATTTTAGACGAAGCAACAAATGCTTTAGATAGTAATAAAGAAAAATTAATAATTCAGAATATTTTAAATTTAAAAAAAACAAAAACAGTTATTATAATTTCTCATAATTCTGATATTTTAAAAGTTTGTGACCAAATACTTGAAATATAGGTAATTTAAATGAATAAAGATTTAAAACATGTTGTAATTATTCCTGCTAGAAAAAATAGCAAAGGTTTGAAAAATAAAAATCGTATGTTATTTGAAAATACAGCCGAGTTTGTTAAGAAAATTTCTTTTTTTAATCAAGTTATCGTTGCATCAGATGATAAACAAATTGAAAAGAAAACAAAAAAGAATAATTTTATTTTTTATAAAAGATCAAAAAAAAATGCAATGGATAATTCATCTATTAAATCTCTTATGGAAGAAGTTGTTCAAAAAAAAAAATTAAAAAAAAACACGGTAGTGTGGCTTTTATATTTAACTCTACCTATTAAAAAGATAAACGATTTCAAAAAAGCCTATAGGTTAACAAAAAAAAATCATTTTTTAAGTTTAATTAGTTTTAGAAAGGTTTTAACACACCCGTTTGATTGTTGGATTATTAAAAAGAAGTTAAAAAAATTTATTAAAAATGATATTTGTAGACGTCAAGACAAACCTCAAATGTACGAGCATCATCATTATTTGTGTGCTTTTAGAGTTAGTGAGCTTAAAAAACTAAATTCAGAATTAATTAATGAAAACACAATCCCTATAATAATGAAAGAAGATAACAACTTTCTTGAGATCGATACAAAACAAAACTATAAAGATTATTTAAAAATTAAGATTAAGAATTAAGATGAGTATATTTACTATTGCTGAAATTGGGCAAAACCACATGGGTAGTGAGTTTTATGCAAATTATTTGCTCAATTCACTGACAAAAAATAACAATATTGATGCAATTACTTTTCAAATAAGAGAAGAAAGTTTTTATTCTGGTTTAAGAAAAAAATTAATTTTAAAAGATAGTTTTTATCAGAAAGCAAAAAATAAGATAAAGAATTCTGGAAAAAAATTTGGAATTGCTTTATGTGACCCTAAAAAAATAAAATTTTTCGAAAATTTAGGAGTTGATTTTATAAAAGTGATCAATAATGATATTAATAATAATGATTTAGTTAAAAAGTTTCTTAAAAGTAGAATTAAAAAGATATATTTTTCAACAGGCTTGAGTGACGAAAAAGATATAAAAAAACTTTTGATTAAAATAAAGAAAATAAAAAAAAAATATGAAATTATTCATACAACTCTAAGTAATGATGTAGCTTCAGCAAATCTTAATTCTATTAATTATTTAAAAAAAATTACAAATATTCCCATTGCATTTGGATTGCATTCTGAAAAATGGGAAGTTTTGCTTTTATCTTTATGTTTTAATCCCACCTCTATTTTATTTTATATTAAGGGGCCAAAATTTAAGATCCATAGAGATGAAAAGCATGCTATAGCAATAAAAAATTTAGATAGAATAGCGTCTATTATAAAACAATATCCAAAAATAGTTGGAAAATTTAATAAAAAGGCACCTAAAAAAATACTAAATTATAAATAAATGAAAGCATTAGTTATTGGTAGTAGCAAAGGTATTGGTAAATCAATAAGTCAAAAATTAAAAGAACTTAAATTTAAGATTATCTCTCCATCAAGAGAAGAATTGGATACTTCAAAAATCTCATCTGTTAAAAAGTTTATTAAGAAAAATAATCAATTTGATATTTTAATATTAAACACAGGTGGGCCACCACCTATGAACTTTTTTGATATAGATGAAAAAATGTGGTCTAAATATTATAATCAATTATTCCTTAGTTTTGTAATTATGTTGCAAAAAATAAAAGTGAATAAAAATGGATATGTTTTTTTAATATCTTCTCATACAATTAAAAGTCCTGAAAATAAATTAATTTTGTCAAATTCTTACAGGGTTGCATTCTCAAGTATTTTAAAAACATACAGTAAAATTCAATCAAAAAATAAAATATCATGTATAAATATTGCACCAGGACCAATTAAAACCAAAAGATTATCTGACTTAGTAAAAGACATGAAACTTTTTGAAAAGAACTTGCCTTTAGGGTACGCAGCTGACCCTGATGAAATTGGCTTATTTGTAAAATCAATAATTGAAAATAAAATTAAATATTTAAATGGTATTACTATAAATTTTGATGGTGGATTGTCTTCATCTTTATTTTAATTTTTTATAATCTTAGATTAGGTATAGATTTTTAATTTTAAATGAAATAGAAAATAAGAAATGGTTAAAAAACTCAATATAACTAAATCAAATCAACTTTATAAAAAAGCTCTTAAAATTATTCCAATGGGATCACAAACCTATAGTAAAGGTGTGAAGGCTTTTAGTGATGGTGTTTCACCCAAATTTTTAAAAAAAGGTAAGGGTTGTGAAGTATGGGATGTTGATGGAAATAAATTTATTGATTATGTTATGGCTAATCAACCATTGATACTCGGGTATGCAGATCCTGACGTAAATAATGCAATTAAGAAACAATTGAATTTAGGATCAACTTTCAGTGTAAGTAACAAATTAGAAATAGATGTTGCTGAGTTATTAAATAAACATATACCAGATGCAGATGGTGCAAGATTTGGAAAAAATGGTGCAGATGCAACAACTATTGCAGTAAGGCTATCAAGAGCAATTACAAAAAGACAACACATCGCATTTTGTGGCTATCATGGATGGCACGATTGGTTTATAGGCACAACTAATTTAAATTCTGGAATACCCAAGTTTAACAATCAGTTAGCGCACTCATTTATTTACAATGATATTTCAAGTTTAGAGAAAATTTTTTCTAAATATAAAAAAAAAATTGCATGTATTATAATGGAACCAATAACTGTTAATGGTCCTAAATCAAAACCATCTGGGTCAACAAAATGGAAAGATTATAATGAAAAAAATAATTTTTTAACTGATGTAAAAAATCTTTGTAGAAAAAATGGAGCTCTTTTAATTTTTGATGAAGTAATAACTGGATTTAGATATGATATTGGTGGCGCTCAAAAAATGTTTAATGTAATTCCAGATTTATCTTGTTGGGCAAAAGCAATGTCAAATGGTGTACCAATATCTGCAATAACTGGAAATTGGAAATATTTAAAATATTTAGAAAAAACTTTTTTTTCATTTACTTATGGAGGGGATTGTATTGGATTAGCAGCAGCTAAAGCTACTATAAATAAAATTGAAAAAAAAAATGTTATTGATCACTTATATTCTGTTGGAAAATTACTTAAGGACAATATGAACGAACTTTCCAAAATATATGGTTTGGAAGAGTTAATTGGATGCTCCGGCTACCCGTGTAGAACCGTAATGAGTATTAGGAAAGTAAAAAAATATAATAAACCTTTGATAACTAAAACTCTTATTCAACAAGAACTTATGTCTAGAGGAGTTTTGTGGTCTCAATATCAATCCATAAGTTTTGCCCATAAAAAAGAACATATCTATAAATCCTTGAATGCATTTGAAGATGCTTTCAAAGTTTTAAGTAAAATTGTTAAATCTGGTAAAAAGATTGAAAATAGTTTAATTGGAAAGCCATGTCTTCCTTTCTTCACCAGGGTTGCTGATTTTAATGCTGCTGCACTTAACTCAAAGGATTAATGTTTGATTTAGAGTCAAAGATAATAGTTATAACTGGTGGTGCTGGATTGCTTGGTTCCCGATTCTCTGAAATAATTCTTAAACACAATGGACTACCTGTAATCTTAGATAACTCACCAAGGAATATAGCAACTTTGAAAAAAAAATTATCAAAAATAAGTGGAGACAAAGCTGAATTTCATGTTGTGGACATAACAAATAAAAAGAAAATTGATACTGTAGTTAATAATATATTTAAAAAATATAGAAAAATAGATTGTTTAATTAATAATGCTGCAACAAATCCAAAAAGCAATAATATAAAAAATAATTTTGAGAATCTTTCAATTAAACAATGGCAAAAAGAACTCGATATTGGTTTAACAGGGGCACTTATTGCTACACAAAGTATTGTGAAGAAAATGATGAAACAAAAACATGGCAATATAATAAATATTTCATCTGATCTTGGAATAATTGCACCAAACCAAAAAATTTATGGAGCCTCAAAAAAATCTATTACTTATTCTGTTATAAAACACGGGATAATTGGTTTTTCAAAATATTTATCAACATGTTTTACCAATTACAACATTAGATCAAATACATTGTGTCCCGGGGCCATAAATTACAAAGTTAGTAAATCATTGATAAAAAATATAAAAAAATTAATACCTCTTAATAGAATGGCGAAAACCAATGATTACGATGGGATTATATTATATTTATGTTCTGATTTATCTTTATATATGAATGGTTCGACAATAATATGTGATGGTGGAAGAACTGTTTGGTAATTTAAGAAAAATTTTTAATCTGGGAAAAATTTTTGTTTGCAGTTAAAATTGCATTAACTCCCCTATGAGTTTCAAATGTCAAGCACCTCTTGTAATTTTTGGATTTTAAAAATTTCATAACTTGACTAAAATTTATCAAACCATTCCCTAAAACTACATTATTACCAAATTTATCTCTATCCTTTAAATGTACGTGATTTATGTAAGTTTCGTATTGTTTTAGAGTTTTTGCTAAATTTCTATTTTTAACAAAAAAATTTCCGGTATCAAAAGTAATTTGTAAATTAATAATCTTGGTATCCTCAATAATTTTTTTGAATATAGAAATGTCTCCATTAAATTCAAAGGATAAGTTTACATTTGATTTTTTTGACATTAAATTAATTTTTTTTATAAACTCTATAACGGAATTATACTCATCTACTTTTATTAAATTAATATCTTCCAAAGGTACAATCAATAATTTACAATGAATTTTTTTTAATAATAAAAAAAGTCGACTGTAATATTTTAAA
>CENU01012718.1_pt1 | contig 28091 bp, 31 predicted proteins | sample 361331 | NCBI WGS metagenome assembly CENU01 (sample SAMEA2619766, study PRJEB7988) | marine metagenome | isolation source: saline water (ENVO:00002010), including | reverse complement strand
TTGGTTTTATCGAACAATGGCGATTCTCCCGCTATCTTTAAAGTATGCGATCGCCGGTGTTTTCGTCTTTTTCGTAAAGCACATCATCCGCTACCGTCGCAGTACGGTCGATAGCAATCTGGCAAAGGCATTTCCCGACGAGTCACTGCGGTGGCGGCAGAATATTCGGTCTAAGTTTTATCGTCAGTTTGTCGACACTGCAATGGAGACCTTCCACGGATGGCGAATCAGCGAATCGGAATTGAGAGAGCGAATGACGCTGTCCGGATGGGAAGCGCTGGCGGTGGAGTCAAGTGGCGAATTACCCCCAGGCATCATCCTGACTGCACACCACGCCAATTGGGAATGGCTGATGCAGCGTGCGAGCCTCGAAGTGGCCGCACCACTCGATGCGGTCTATAAGCCATTGCACGATAAAGGCGCCGACCGATTCGCCCTTGAAACACGAGGTCGCTGGGGCGGCACACTAGTCACCATGAAGGCTGCACCCAGACATGTACTCAAGCATCGGAGGCATCCAAGAGTGCTTGCATTACTCGCCGATCAATCGCCCGGCAAACGTGAGTCCGTCCATTGGACCACATTCATGAATCAGCCCACGGGATTTTTCATGGGGCCAGCGACACTAGCCAAATTGACCGGACACCCGGTTTATTTTGCGCGCAGTTTTCGAACTCAGCAGGGGCGTTATCACGTGACCTTGGAGCTTCTATTCGATGACCCCGCTAACATCACAGAGGCCGACATTGTGGAACGCTACGTACGCTGTGTTGAGGAAACAATCAAAGCGCAACCCGAGAGTTACCTCTGGAGTAATCGGCGCTGGAAGCGATCACCACCCGATACGGCTAATTGACAGCAAATACCTAGGGTGCGAGCCAGTCAAAACCATCGGTCTGCGACGCGTACACAATCTGACTACCCAGCGGCTCAGCCCAACCCTCCAACAAAGTAGCGACCTGCTCCAGCGAATTGTTTTGTTCACTGATATGTCCCGCTACCACCACTTTAGGTGGGCGCTCGGACAACTGCTCTAGCAGAGTCATTGCCTGCTGATTGTTAAGGTGGCCATAGTCGCCAGCAACACGGCGTTTTAGCGAAGCTGGATAAGGTCCCTGGCGGAGTTGATTGAGGTCATGGTTGAACTCTAACAGCAGTAATTCACAGTCCGAGAAGCCTCGAGATACATGCGGCGTTATTGAGCCCAGGTCGGTAAGTACTCCGATAGAACAACTGTCGCTTTGGAAGCGAAACTGCACCGGCTCACGAGCATCATGTGGCACCGTAATCGCGTTGATTTCAATATCGCCGATCTCGAACACGCTGTCGCTGGTGATTTCGGTCACCGAAAAGCTGCTCTCGAGCCGACCGGATTGTACGGTGCCATGGGTGGCGAAAACCGGTGCTCGCGCTGCTCGGGAGGCCGCGGCAATTCCGGCGATATGATCTCCGTGCTCGTGTGTCACTAGAATCGCATCGATTTGATCAACGGCTACAGCGAGTTTCTCAAGTCGAGCGATGAGCTCCTTTACCGTGAATCCACAATCGACTAATAACGTTGTGGTTGATGATGCAATCAGCGTGGCGTTTCCTTTGCTCCCAGACCCCACGGAAGCGAGTCGCAACATTACGTGATGTTACCCTGAATCAGGGTCAGTAAACCCTGTTGGACCGAGGGCTCCAACGGACTGCCCTGAGCATCGACAATACTGATTGTCACGCGATTTGGGGCTCCGCTTACCAATACCACCTGATATTCCCTGCCAACGTAAGGGTTGTCGCTGTCGCCGCCAAATAGCCAGCCAAATAATCCTCGTCCTTCCTCACCGTCAGGACCGAGGTAGGTCACATAAAAGAGACCCGCGCTTCGGTTTTTGTCATCAACCCTAAAGCCCGCGTCACTGAAACCTTTTTCAGTCGCGGCCCAAGCACGGTTAAACGGCAGTGATAAATTGAGATTCACTCCCTCGGAGGACTCTTCCATCTCGATGCGACCCGCCCCGGTCATCGACTGGTCTGCCATCATCGACACAGGCGAGGTTTCCGCGCTGTTAGCTATGTACTGCGCTACGTTGCGAAGCATTGTTTGCTCGAGTGCCTCGTCATCTGATTTTTCGGGCCATTCCAGACTCGCGCCATCACCCAACTGTGACTGCTGCAAAATATGCAATTCGGAGGTGTTGCGTTGCACCCCAGACTCGACCCTGAGACGGAATCGAGACCCAGTCTCGCTTCCTTCAAGCTGTACCCACGTGGTGTCGATAAGTCCACCCGTGGCATCAATACCGGCAACATCTATGGCGCTGGTCACCAGGAATGCCCTCACCTGCGGCCATAGCTGTCCCGGTGCAAAGTTTACCACCGCCCAGTTTTCACCCCCTAGACTCTGCAGTCTCACAGCATCAAGCTGCGAACCCGCCGTCAGTGGCAGTGGTCTGGGTGTCTTACCCGTGATCGGAACGGCAACATTCTCGGTCACATCTGGTATTGGGAACATCTGCTCGATGGCATCGGAAGACAGCCCTTCGGGCACCTCAATCTCGGCAATTTCAATGGCGTCTTGGTAATTGCCATCCATGTCCTGGGGTGTCTCCCAACCGATAACACTGCACGCTGACAGCGAGGCCGTCACGAGACCACTTAGGGAGAGTTTTACGATTTGCATTGAGCGACCGCCTGTTTAACCGTTTCCTCATGCTCCGCCGATAGCCTAATCAGCGGTAAGCGCACAAAATCTTTGATTAACCCCATGGTACCCAGAGCATACTTCGCGGGTACAGGGTTAGGTTCGAGAAATAAGTCACGATGCAATGGCTGTAACCTCTCATCCGCACGCCTCGCTTCGTCGATGTTTCCCGACAGCGCCATCTTACACATCAATGCCATGTCAGCGGGACAAATATTGGCAGTCACGGATATACAGCCATGAGCACCTGCTGCCAGCAGATCACAAGTGGTTGCATCATCGCCGGAATAGACGCCGAATCCATCAGGTAACAGCGCCATCAAATCGCGGGCCCGAGCAACATCGCCGGTGGCGTCTTTCAAACCCACAATATTTTCGATCTGGCTCAAGCGCAACACGGTCTCATTGCTGAGATCGGATGCAGTACGCGATGGTACGTTGTAGAGAATGATTGGCAAATTGACCGACGCCGCAATGGCCTTGAAGTGCTGAAACATTCCTTCCTGCGTTGGTCGGTTGTAGTACGGCGTCACAATCAGTCCTGAGTCGGCGCCGGCCTCTGCTGCGGCGACCGTAAGCTCAATGGCTTCCGTGGTCGAGTTAGAGCCAGTACCCGCCATAATCGGAATACGTCCGCCCGCATGTGCCACGCCAATGCGAATAACTTCTCGGTGCTCCTCGTGGCTGAGTGTCGACGCTTCACCAGTAGTTCCCACCAAGCTGATAACGTCGGTTCCAGAATCAATATGCCAATCGATTAGGCGCTCAAGACCGCGCCAGTCGACGCCACCCGATTCGAGCATTGGAGTTACCAACGCAACAACACTTCCGGTTATCATTAAGAGACTCCAGCGGCCTGACGGCGAGAAAAAGGGTGTGCAAAAATATGAGCGCGCAATTATCCATGTCGAGCGAGGTTTCACAACCAATAAAACCGGCTTATGTCCGGCTGTTTTGTGTTTATTGGGCTACTGTCGTCGCGCTGGCTGCGATCAGCACTGTCGAGGCACAACCCCTTGATCGTCAGATCGGAGAACTCAGCGCGATTGATCGTCAATTTATGGCGGAGCAGCGATCGCGGATTGAGTCCCTAGCCAACCGGTTGGGGCGGCGCCTATCGGGCATGCCTGAACGCGATCTTGATACTTTGCAGGAGATTCTAGACCGACGCTGGATCGACCCTGAAGATCAGCTCACCCAACAAGCCATGGGCGTGGTTTTCGGCGACTTATTGGCGAAAGAGCTTGGGTTTAACTGGGTAGTTTACCGAGACCGTGCTGGACGCAATCGTGCCTTGCGCTATCGACAAGACGATATATTTATCTTCCCTATGACCATGTTATCGCGTCGAATATCGGCGGGTGCGGCACTCGATGTCACGGCGTTGTACGACACTCAAGTGGTTAAACAACGTAAGCGAATACCAGGCGGAAAATGGCTGCTCGACTAAAGCGCCATCCCCGCATCAGTATTCTCGTAAGTAATGACTCCATCTTGCCAGGTTGACCGATGCCGGACACCCTCGGCGTCAATATCTGAGCTGTCATAACCCGCGTCGCCAGGATACAACATCACCATCTGCTTACCCTCACCCGGAAGAATTTTGGGGAAATAAAAGGGAGCGTCTCGGTGCCGCGCCGCCTCAAGCGCCCCGCTAACAGTGCCGTGCCTGGATAAATCGACCAAACTAACCACCGTGGGTGGCGGCAGTCTCAATTCACCTGCTCGATGCTCCTGAAGCGCAACCTCTGGGCGTACCCACCGTGCTTGAACCATCTCGGAACTATCGACAATCACCGAGATTTCTGTGGGCATTGGGGCCAAATAGAACCAGGTTGCGAAGCGTCGCTTCTCAACCACAGGGGTCAGCCAGTGCGAAAATCCAACAAGGGTGGACGGCTCGACAGTGATCGACGCCTCTTCCCTAATTTCTCGAACCGCTGCAGAGGCCGCGCGCGCTACTTCATTTTCGCCGGGATCCTCTGCGTCCACTTTGCCACCCGGGAACATCCAGGCACCCCCCATATTGCGGGCTTCAGGATTACGCTGTAGCAACAGCACTTCGGGGCCCGACTCGGAATCACGAAGGATCAGCACGGTCGCCGCGACAACAGCACCGTCGCGCTCGACATGAAGCGCGGGATGATCAGTAAACATAATTGCAGTCAAAACATTGCAGATACACGTGCTTGGGATCCCGCAATGTATCGATAAATGCCAATTGCTGACGAATAGGCGCAAGCCATTGCCAAACCGAATCAAAGCCGCGAACGCCCGCGAGACCAAAGTTGCGCCCCAGCTCCTCTAATACGAGCTGCTGCGGCGATACTTCGGTACCGTAGCGTACCGCTTGATAGCCCTCAGCTACGCCTGCACGTGTTGCTGCGGCAGCTACGGCTTTGTCCAAGCTTCCCAGCTCATCGACTAGGCCAATGTCAATCGCGTCGCGCCCTATCCAGACTTTACCACCAGCGATTACTTCTACTGCTTCTGGACTCATGTCTCTGCGCTCAGATACCAAGGCAATAAAATCGTCGTAGATGCCATCGACCGTTGCCTGAAAAATTGCGGCTGAGCGATTATCAAGCGCTTGTGATGCGTCAAAACTTGCCGCCAGATCGGTGGTGCCTACGCCATCTACAGTCAGTCCGGCGTAGTCCAGCACGCCTTCGAGGGTTGGAAATACTGACCAGACACCAATGCTACCGGTGATTGTTGTGGGCATCGCCCAAATCTCATCAGCCTGGGCGGCTATCCAATAGCCACCCGATGCCGCCGCCCCCCCCATTGAAGCAATCACCGGTATACCATCTGCGGCAATTGCCTCGATCTTGGTTCTGATCACCTCTGAGGCGAAGACACTGCCACCCCCAGAGTTGATACGGACCACAAGGGCTGCAATATCATCGTCGTGCGCGCGTTCGAGATGGCTGATAATGGAGTCGCTACCAGCCACCCCCTGCCCGCTTGATCCCGGCATCAGGCTACCCTCGATAGCCACCACCGCTATGACTGCATCGTCGGAGCCACTCTCAGCACTCTGGTAGTCATTGATGTATCGGCGCAAACCCACGAGTTCAGCTTCACCCGAGGAATCGGTGGCCCCGACCGTGTCGGCTAGCCAAGTCTCTAAGTCATCATCATTCAGGAGCTGATCCACCAGACCGGCTTTCAAGAATGTTTCCGCGACATCGCCATTGCTAGCCACGAGGCGCTCCGGGAACGAATTGATGAATGCGTCTAGACCCCCGGCTTCAAGGCCTCGCGACGTCTCAACCATTTGGCTGTAGTCGCGCCACAAACTTCCCAACCACTGACCCACAACCTCGCGCTGTGAATCGGACATGTCGTCGCGCATGTAGGGCTCGACCGCTGACTTATTCTCCCCGACTCGAAACACGTGGAAGTTCACTTTAATGTTGTCGAGAAATTGCTTCATGTAGGTTCGATAAACGCCAAACCCAGTCAGCATAGCCCCGCCCTCTGGATGAACCACTAGCTCATCCGCCGATGACGCCAATAAATATTGAGACTGTGACAGGTAGTCCGCGTGAGCCAGCACAGGTTTACCCGACGCCTTGAAACGATCAATCGCCTCTACAATTTCCATGGTCTGGCTGGTCGACGGGCCTACCATGCCTTCAAGGTCTAGAACTATCGAGGTAATTCTTGGATCGTCGGCCGCTTGATCGATGGCCTCGATCAGGCTCGACAACAAGAGCTCTGCAGGAAAGTCGGCAGCAAACAGCGCGTCAAATGGCTCCAGTTCGCTTCTGTCTTCCACCAAAGGTCCGTTCGGAGCAATTAACAAGCCCGCTTGCTCTGGCAAGGCCTCGGGCACGCTCTCTGACACGCTCGCTGAAAAAATAAGAATCACGAATCCAAAAAGAACTAGCGGGACTAGGACAGAGATTGCTTTACTAATAGCAGCGAGGATACGCCAGATTGATTTCAATAAATCCATACGAACAACTCTTTATGAGGGGCAAATGTGACTTAATCGTCGCTGTCATCGGCAGAGGCACGTAACTCTCGGCCCCGATAGCGAATATAAGCCGTGCACACACTGAATAACAAAATAAGATCTGCTAATGCCCCGACCACCAGAAGATTATTGGGGCGAGCAAACACTGCCTCAACTGCGACAACAAAATAAAACAGCAAAAGTAGGCAAAACCAGATAATCCATTGCAGGCTATCGCGGGCGACACCCACCAAGAATAGAAGCAGTGGTGCCATGGACAAAAGCCAGAGCGCCCAACCGCCGCCTGCAGCGAACACCTCACCCCCGCGCAAACTCAAATAGCCCGCGCTTAGGCACCACAGTGCAATCCATAAGGGGCCTGTTAAGTGACCGCGTGGTGTCATTGCAGTAGCCCCCGTTTCGCCCACTCAGCTAGCCGCCGACCTAAGGCCTGACACAGGCTTGCCTCGTGCTGGCTCAACTCCGTTGCTGCCGATCCACCCCGAGACCAATGACTTGGACCGTAGGGGGTGCCACCGGCATCGGTCGCCTGTAACGCAGACTCGGTGTAGGGCAAGCCCACCAAAACCATTCCGTGGTGCAAAAGTGGCAGTGCCATCGACAGTAAAGTGGTCTCCTGCCCACCATGGAGCGAGGCAGTCGAGGTAAAAACACCGGCAGGCCTATCTGCCAACTCGCCACCCAACCACATCGCCGATGTGCCATCGATAAAATACTTGAGGGGTGCCGCCATATTACCAAACCTGGTGGGACTGCCGAGTGCAAGCGCTGCACATTCGCGAAGATCATCAGCCTCGCAATACACGGCACCATCATCGGGCACTTCATCGACGACCGGCCGCTCTGTTTCAGCACTGACGCCGGGGACAGTTCGCAATCGGGCTTCGACGCCATCGATCTGAGCGACGCCTCTTGCCACCTGTTTTGCCATGGCTTCAGTTGAACCATGTCTCGAGTAATACAGCACGAGTACGTAGGGGAATGAGTCCATACCTAATCTCTTTTTTGAAGCCACCACACTATCACGAGCTGAGCTTCGGTGGAGAGCCCGTTATACTCCCGTTCGGAAAGATTTAGGACTCGAACGATCGCTCATGGCCCATCGACGCTTGTTTGCAATACTACCACTGGTATTACTTGTACTGGGGTGCTCTGATGCGCCAACCCTAACGGGTAGCGGTACCTGGCGAGTGATCAACTATTGGGCTATCTGGTGCACTCCTTGTCGGGAAGAGATACCCGAGCTCAACCGCTTGGCGCTGCGTGACGATATTACCGTCTTAGGCGTTAACTTTGATGCTAAGCAAGGCAATTCATTAGCGGCCGATAGCGCCGCGCTTGGTATTCAATTCCTGACTATTGACGACCCCAGCGCGATGCTTGGTGTGACGCGACCCGACAAGCTGCCTACCACACTCATCATCGATCCCGATGGCAACCTTGTTGTTTCACTCGTTGGACCTCAAACCGAGGATGGTCTTGCAATGGTTATCGCGAATTCTGGACAAAAAAACGCCGACCCACGGGTCGGCGAATAAAGGAGCCACTCAAGTCGGGAGATGGTCTATTCCTGTCCATCTGACCTTCAGGCGTTTCCCATGCGCTGCCCCCGCGGCAAAGCCACCTGCTGGCTATAAAGTAAGAACACGGCTGTTAGCGAAAGTTCAAAATAAATCTAAAAAAGTTAGCGATCGTTGGTCCAAGTCGCCGAACTTGCCTGTCCGCTACCCGAGGAGACCGTTAATTCAACTTCCACCAAATCAGGATCATGCTCGAGAGTGAGAAGTTCCTGAAGCATAAAATGAGCGAGCTCTTCGACGGTGACATTGGTGATTGGCAAAATCCAGGTCTCATCTACGGGAAACTTCAGTACCCGGTTATCAAAGGTGACATGGTACTCCTCACCGACCTGATCCACCGTTTGATACAGTGACTGACCCGCTACTAAAATATATTCGTCGTAGCGATCGCAAAGCATTTTAATGCGTCGCTTGTAGACGTTGTAATCAGCCGAAAACCCATTGTCGCCCATCTGCGCAACGAGACGGACAGAGACAAAATAGTTATGACCGTGTAGGCGCTCACGCTCAGTTACCGAGAAAATCGTGTAGTGCGCCGCCGAAAACTTGTGCGCTTCTTTGGTGATGTGCAATGTCGTCAGACGAGTCAATGGGTACTCCAACTACCAAGGTGACACTATTAACGGCCACCGTGCGATATCAGATCAATCTGCCGCTCAAGAATCCTAGGCGTCAGCTGTCGCGTAGGATAACCTGGTCCTTTATTACCCATAAACGGCCGCTTAATGAGCAATATTGCAATTATCACGGGTGCGAGTTCCGGTATTGGAGCCGCAACAGCCGCACGGTTCATGTCACTGGGACATCAAACCATTAATATTTCGCGTCGACCTTGCCCGGTTGATGGCGTGATTAACATCAGTGCCGACCTCGCAACCCATTCGGGTGCTGAGACAGCCGCATTAGTCGCACTCGAGTATTTAACTGGCGCGCCCATGACATGCCTTGTTCACAATGCATCACTCATGCTGAAAGATACTATCGACAGCTGTGCGGATGCTGAAATAGAGCGCGTCATGCGAGTCAACATATCCGCGATAAACACGCTAAACCGATATCTCTTGCCCGCTATGGGCCAGCAGTCCAGCGTGCTGTATGTCGGCTCGACACTGTCCGAAAAAGCCGTCGCTGGCGCCTTCAGCTACGTGATCAGTAAGCACGCGCAACTTGGCATGATGCGAGCCTCGTGTCAGGACCTAGCGGGCACAGGCATCCATACGGCGATGGTTTGCCCTGGCTTTACGGAAACCGAAATGCTGAAGCAACACCTGGGTGGCGATACCTCACTTATGCACGAAATTGGCTCGCAAAACGGATTCGGCAGGCTCGTCGCTCCCGACGAAATTGCCGCTGCATTGGTCTGGGCACAGGCTAATCCTGTCATCAATGGCTCGGTCATTCATGCCAACCTGGGACAAACTGAGCGATGAATGAACTCACCCCTGAAGCCTTAACCGAGCGAAGAGAGCGTGTATTCATTGCGCTAGCTGCTGTATTTCTATCGGCGATGACCTTGCTAAATGTGATCGGCATTACCAAGTTCATTCAGTTAGGGCCATTGGCATTAGCGGTAGGAGTACTGCCCTACCCTCTGACCTTTCTCTGCACCGATCTGATCAGTGAGTTGTATGGTAAAGCTCGTGCAAATTATCTGGTGACCGTTGGGTTGTTTATTAACGGCTTCATCCTACTGGTGATGACCATAGGAGAATTTGCCCCTTCGGTGGCGCCCTCGACGATGCCACCCTGGCAGACGCTATCGCTGGCGAGTCCCGTAGGCCTTCCCAACGGGGATGAAGTGAACGGTGACGTGGGCCTGTTTTCACTGCTGTATGCGACCACCTCAGGCGCTGTTGCGGCCTCTATGCTCGCTTACATCACTGCTCAGTATTGTGATGTACATTTATTTCACTTCTGGAAACGAGTAACCAAGGGCAAACACCTGTGGATCCGGAATAATTTCAGCACATTGGTCAGCCAGTTGGTCGATTCCGTGATGGTGGTGACGGTGACGTTCGGCGCAGTTTACCTCGCGGGCGGAATATCGTTTAGCACATTACTGACTTTGGTGGCGAGCAATTATGCTTTCAAAGCGCTAGTTGCGCTGTTAGACACACTGCCACTTTACTATCTGGTGGGAAAACTCCGCGTTTACCTGCAGGTCGATGTTCACGAGACAGCGACGGCCTATCACTAGGCTCAAATCCCCAAGGGCAGCGTTTTCAAAAAAGGCACCGTGGGCGAGCGCTTCTGCGCGAGGCTCGACTGGTCGATTACAGACATAGCCTTGGCCACTGCAGCACCCGTCCTAGGGAGTCTAGTCGCAAGGTATCGAGTTGCCTTGGGTGTTAAAGATAGACCATGTGCGGCAGCTCGATTAACCAAAAGGCTTTCGAAATCATCCAACTGCCAGACTGGCAACTGAAACACAGTCGTGGCGGCGAGTCGGGATCTGAGGTCTGGCAATATCGATTCCAATGCTGATGGGGCGAGCGTTGCAGCAAATAACATCGAGGTGTCTGCAGCCTGACATCGGTTGAAGGTGTGAAACAGCGCCTCCTGCCAATCCTGACTCACATCGATACAATCGACGTCATCGAAGGCAATCAAATCGGCAGCCTCAATCGCCTCTAAGAGGGCAGCTGGCGGGTAGTCAAGCAGGGACCGAAGCGGCAGGTAAATAGCCGTCGCATTGGCTTGCTGGCAAACGGCCTGTAGCAAGTGGCTTTTTCCAGTGCCTACACCACCCCAAACATAAAGAGTCGAAGCTTTGATCTGGCAGAGATCATTCGCAGCCTGCTCGATTTCACGAGTGGCGGACCGCCTGACCCACTGCGCCCAGGTAGCTTCAGGATTTAATGAGACAGCGAGAGGTAGCTGCTCCGTCGGTGCACTCACAGGGTTCCGTACTCCGGTTTAAAGACGTTCAATCACCGGCCTTGTAGACATCGGTTTCAAGGTAAGCGCCCAACACCCGCTTCAAGAAAACCAAGAGAACGGCAGCGACGGGCAACGCGAGCAGCACCCCAGTGAAGCCTGCCAGCTGACCGCCTGCCATTAACGCGAAAATGACGGCCACGGGATGTAATCCGATTTGATCGCCGAGTAGAACGGGCGTCAGTAAAAAACTCTCCACCAACTGCCCAATCACGAACACCATCGCAACTAATGCCAAGGCGTATGGGTCGAGACCAAATTGAAAATAGGCGACCATCATTGCACTGCCTACCCCTATGATCGAACCTGCGTAGGGAATGATGGATACGAGCCCCGCGGTCAGTCCCAATACCAGCGCGTAATTCAGACCCACTGCCCAAAGCCCCAGGCTGTACATCACTGCCTGTGCCAACATGACTACGAGTTGTCCTCGGACAAACGAACCCAGAACCCCATGCGCCTCGATCACTGAATCGCTAACCGTGGTCTCCCAGCTCCGTGGGACTAATCGCAACAGTGCCGCCATCATAATGTCCCAGTCGCGCATCAGATAGAACGCAACCACCGGTATCAACGCCAGATTGAGCACGGTGGCAACCAGTGACAGCCCAGAGGTCGTCAGTTGCTTCAGGATGTTGCCTGTCGCTACTCCCAAGGATTGCCAATGATCAGCCATACCACTCTCCCAATCGATCGAGGGCAGCGCGACCGGACTGAGGCTTAAACGGGCTTGGACCGAGGGGATAGCAGTCTCAGACACCCATCGATACGCATCAGGCACCGACTGCACCAATTCCGCCAACTGTTTTACTAACAAGGGCAACACGACCGACAGCACCACCGTCAGAAAACCTACTAGTACCACAAAGACAATTGCCACTCCGGTGGATCTAGAGAACCCTCGAGTTTCGAGGCGGTCGACCACGGGATCACCCATGTAAGCAATCAGGGCGCCTATGACAAAGGGCGCCAGTATGGCGTGCAACTGCCACAGAAAAACGAGCGCAACCGCCAGTAGTAACCAGGGCAACCATTTAGCATCCAGCACGGTGTTTTTCATTAGCCCTCACCCCATAGCAAATTCAATTGATTACGACTGACAATATTGTCAATGCGAAGGCCTGAGCGCTCCGGGATCAGTCGCACCACTTCTTCTGCTGAAGACACACCCAGCACCCGATAAATCAAGCGATCATCAGCGACACTGTCGACTCTCAAATCCACCAGCTCACCGAGATCATCAAACAGCGAAGTCACAGCCCGATAATCCGCATAATCCGAAACTCCCGCCACTGACACTTTGATGGCAAAGGCGTCGGTAAAACGCTGGAGCGTGACGGCATACTGATCTCTCATAGAATCGACCGCCAGGTCGATACCCAGCTGCCAACTTCTTTCATCGTTGTCAGTTCGTAACTGACGATTATCGATCGATGAGGGCCCAACATACGTCCAGTCGACAAGCTTTGAGCCATCACTCAGAGCAATCCAACGTCCCACTAAGGCGTGTTCCGCGTTGTAGCGCCCCGTCGCGAGTCGAATCCGATTCGTATCGCGTGACCAAGCGGAGTCGATTGGAAGCGCTGCTGCATCCTCAAGATCGAGCAGCGGAAACCGGACGGTAACGCCACGGTCAGCGAATGGAGTGATGGATTGGGTCAGCACATCAGGATCGTCAGAACGAGCCGCAAACCGCCTTGAAAATGGTTCATCGACCACCAACCAGACCACAATCGGTGGTCGTCGCTCATCCCAGTAAGGCACGCCCTCTTCCCGGAACAGGCTCCGAACCCACAGGTCATCGAATTCAAAATAAGCCTCAGTCCCAGTATCGGAGTCACGATAGCTGTAAAGCGATAAGTGACGTGTTGCCTTTTTGACGGCAGCCGAAAAAGCGGGACGCTCTACAACTGTCTCATCGCCCGAGACACGAATAAGCATTCGGGTCATCGCCATCTCTGCCGCCTGATCCAGCGATGACTGACTGCGATCGTCAACGGGTATCGATTCGGCAAAGAACTCATTGGCTACTGCAGTGTCAAAACTCAAGAGCATCGACACAGCGAAAACAAGGGAGCACCGGTGTTTGATGAAATTGGAGATCATAGATTGAGTTTACCAGCGAAATTTGATTCGGTCGCTTTCATCCTAAGCGGGCGCTAAGTAAACTTCGCGTCTAGCAGATAACGATCACAGGCTCATACACACCATGACGGGACTGACCTACAAAGATGCAGGCGTTGATATCGACGCTGGTAATGAGCTAGTCGAGCGAATCAAGCATGTCAGTGCCGCGACGCGACGACCCGAGGTGCTCGGCGGAATCGGTGGTTTTGGAGCTCTATGTGAGATCCCAGAGGGTTATCGGCAACCCGTATTGGTATCGGGTACCGATGGCGTCGGCACCAAGCTAAGACTTGCAATGCAACTCAAACAGCACAGCACGATCGGAATCGATCTGGTAGCCATGTGCAGCAACGACATCGCCGTAGTAGGTGCCGAACCATTATTGTTCTTGGATTACTACGCCACCGGCAAATTAAATGTCGATATAGCGGCCGACGTCGTAGCCGGAATCGGTCGTGGTTGTGAACTAGCTGGTGCTGCCCTTGTCGGAGGCGAGACTGCTGAAATGCCCGGCATGTACGAAGGCGATGATTACGATCTCGCCGGCTTTTGCGTGGGCGTCGTTGAGAAAAATCAGATTATCGACGGCCACCGAGTGGCGCCCGGCGACAAAATCATCGCGTTGCCGTCATCAGGCCCACACTCCAACGGCTACTCGCTGATCCGCAAAATCATCGATACAAGCAATGCCGATTTGACTCAAGATTGTGATGGCGTGGCATTGTCGGAAGCCCTAATGGCACCGACCGAGATATACAACAAGCCGCTCCTTGCGTTGCAGCGCGAAATGCGCCCGCATGCACTGGCGCATATTACCGGCGGCGGTTTACTGGAGAACATACCCCGAGTGCTTCCCGAGGGCTGTTCAGCGAGTATCGACGCTCAGTCGTGGTCATTGCCTCCAGTTTTTCAATGGCTGCAGGCAGGGGGCAACGTCGAGAGTGCAGAGATGCTCCGAACCTTTAATTGCGGCGTGGGAATGGTGGTGATTGTCGCACCCGCCAAGGCCGACGCAGCGATGCAATTATTGAAAGAGCAGCAGGTTGATAGCTGGGTAATCGGTGAGATCCGCGACGGAAACCGCCAGGTCGAGATGGGGCTTTGATGCCCGGTGCGGAGCGACGCATTGTCATTCTAATCTCGGGCCGTGGCTCGAATATGGAAGCCATCTTGAATGCCTGTAAGAGCGGCTCACTGCATGGCACAGTAGCCGCCGTTATTAGTAATCGTCCCGACGCCAAAGGTCTCAGTACCGCGAGCGCAGCCGGTATAGAGACTAAAGCTATCGACCACAAAGCCTACGAATCTCGAGACAATTTTGATCGTGCGCTGGCCGATGCCATCGACTCCTATCGCCCCGACGTGTTGGTGCTGGCTGGCTTTATGAGAATTCTCACCGAGGGCTTCGTGGCGAAATTTTTGGGCAAAATGATCAACGTACATCCCTCACTATTACCGGACTATCCCGGTCTCAACACCCATCAACGAGCGATCGACAATGGCGATGAAGAAGCCGGTGCCACAGTGCATTACGTAACGGGCGAGCTCGATGGAGGGCCAGCGATTCTGCAGGGCAGCGTGAACATCCTCGACAACGATACAGCAGACGCGCTCGCCGCCCGGATTTTGCCCACTGAGCATCAAATGCTTGTCACTGCGGTTGGCTGGCATCTCGATGGCCGGCTGGCGCATTGCGAGTCTGGCGCCTATTTGGACAATTCGCGGCTACCACTGCGTGGTGTTAACTGGAGCACAGTAACATGATGCGATCCACCAAAAATAAAGTGCTCGCGACGATCAGGTGGTTATTTACCCTGTTGATGAGCGCCTTGCTGGCTCCAAGCAGTGCGCTGGCTGATACGCCACTAACGCCATTCGAGGCGACCTATGACACCCGTGCTCTTGGCATGAGTATGTCGCTGTCTCGCAAGCTCGGACTGGAGGGCGACACCTACACACTGTCGAGCCTTGGCAAAAATATGTTGCTAACCCTCAAGGAGCAATCCAGTTTCACGATTGAAGATGGCCAAGTGTTGGGACAGCGGTTTAAATCGGAGTCCAAAGCACTGAAAACACAGCGACGTGCTGTGAATTTTGATCGGTCAGCCGGTGTCATCGACAGCATGAAGCAGGGGAAATGGACGCAACATGAATGGCAACCGGGTCTGCTCGACCGATTCTCGCAGCAGCAGCAGATTCGCCTGACCCTGCTGGGGTCCGACACTCCCCCCGACCAACTCGCTTTTAACGTGGTCGATGGCCCCAAAGTAAGCGAAAAAATTTGGCAGCGCGTTGAGGCTGACCCAATCGATACGCCATTGGGACAACTTGAGGTCGTGAGTTATCGCGAGGTCCACGACAATCCAAAAAAGCGCGCGTCACGCATCTGGCTAGCACCTGGGTTGCAGTACCTCATGGTTAAAACCGAGCATATCGAGCGCTCGTCCAAGATACGCGTCAATATCGAGTCACTGAACTGGCTCGAGTAAGCGTGGTAGGATTTTCGAAGCGACGTGGGGAACGCTCTTAACTGAGCGACCGTCGCTTCAGGCTACGTTATCCCAACCCGCCCCTGACGCTTAGCATCCGGATTCGGGTAGTGGATCTCTCACACCTCATCTAGTGCGCGGACTCGTTGAGATAGTGGTAGGACTGATTCAGAGGCCGACTGACTCAGCTGACTGCCTAAATTTGATAGCGCAGGGAATACAGCACTCCGATTTGTTTAGGCTTTGGGTAAGGTCACCCCGGTCTGTCCCTGATACTTACCACCGCGATCCGCATAGCTAGTTTCGCACACCTCATCGGACTCGAAGAACAGCATTTGAGCGACACCTTCGTTGGCGTAGATCTTCGCGGGCAATGTCGTGGTATTGGAAAACTCCAATGTCACGTGACCCTCCCACTCGGGCTCCAATGGTGTGACATTCACGATGATGCCGCATCGAGCATAGGTCGATTTACCGAGGCAAATAGTCAGCACATTGCGTGGGATACGGAAGTACTCGACCGTCGATGCTAGCGCGAAGGAGTTGGGAGGAATGACACAGACGTCGCTCTCGATATCGACGAACGAATCACTGTCGAAGTGCTTGGGATCGACAGTCGCCGAGTTGATATTGGTAAACACCTTAAATTCGCGAGAACACCGCACGTCGTAGCCGTAACTCGAGGTTCCGTACGAAATCAATCGATCGCCGTCTTTAGAACGCACCTGACCGGGCTCGAAGGGCTCGATCATAACATGCTCTTGTGCCATTCGGCGGATCCATCGATCGGATTTAATACTCACTTCATTCCTTCCTTGTTGCGTTTTACCAAGCGTTAATCGGCCATGGTGATTGTTGGTGTCACCGGCACTTCCTGAGCCTTCAGTTGCTCCATAACCGCGACAAGCGCCTGGCGATAAGCCTCGGCTTCCGTTGAATCCGGCGCGGCTGTCACCAACGGAGCACCACCATCGCTCTCCTCACGAATGCGCCGGGTCAGAGGTATATTCGCAAGAAGCTGCAGATTGTATTCATCGGCGAGATCAGCGCCACCATCGCTGCCAAAAATAGGATCTTCATGCCCACAGGCTGTGCACACATGAGTGGCCATATTTTGCACGACCCCTAGCACGGGCACTGTCACCTTTTCGAACATTTCGATCGCGCGGCGAGCATCGAGCAAAGCCATGTCCTGAGGTGTGGTGACCACTACCGCTCCCGCCACTTTGGCGCGTTGAGTCAGGGTCAGCTGAATGTCGCCAGTCCCCGGTGGCATATCGACAAACAGGACATCGAGCTCACCCCACTGGGTTAACTCGAGCATTTGCTGCAGCGCACCACTCGCCATAGGGCCGCGCCATACCATCGGGGTCTTTTCATTAGTCAGGAAAGCCATCGACATCGACCTGATGCCGTGAGCCTCCAGTGGCACTAGGAGTTTTTCGTCGATCACGTCAGGTCTGACATCATCGGTAAACCCCAGCATTCTCGACTGGCTAGGCCCGTAAATATCGGCATCGAGTAGGCCCACCTTGAGCCCGGCCTCTGCAGCAGCTGCCGCAAGGTTGGCCGTCACCGTCGACTTGCCAACACCCCCTTTACCCGAGGCCACGGCAACCACGAATTGAGTAGATGAGATTCCTTGCACAGAGTCCTGCTCCAAAAAAACGGCGAGTATATATCAGCGCGCGGCCTCTGGGTGGCTCAATAAAAACAGGGACAAACGGTTCGATCTCAGCCATCCCTCGGCTACAATACGCGGCTTTTCGCCAAGGGCCTAGCTGCCAATGACATCGCGCAAAATTCTCGTGACCTCCGCTCTACCCTATGCCAACGGGCCTTTGCACCTTGGCCATATGCTCGAGCAGATTCAAACTGACATCTGGGCCCGATTCCAACGGAGTCGCGGTCATCACTGCCGCTATATTTGTGCAGATGACGCTCACGGCACAGCGATCATGCTGTCGGCAGAGGCTCAAGGCCGCACCCCTGAGGCGCACATTGCCGATATCCAAGTGCACCACCAGTCCGACTCCGAGGGGTTTTTGGTTTTTTTCGACAACTACCACTCGACCCATGCCGATGAAAACCTGAAGTGGTCAGAGAAGATCTTCACCACCCTTGAGCAGAACGGCCATATCGCCATTCGCAGCGTGATTCAGGCTTTCGATGAAGAGAAAGGTCTGTTTCTGGCCGACCGGTTCATCAAGGGTAATTGCCCGCGCTGTAAAGCGCCCGATCAGTACGGGGATAATTGTGAAGCCTGTGGTGCGACGTACTCACCCATGGAACTGATTGATGCGGTATCGGCGCTGTCGGGAACACAGCCTGTCGAAAAAGCGTCGGACCACCTGTTCTTCACCCTAAGTGCCTTTCATGATCTGCTGGATGGCTGGGTGTCTGCCGACAACCTGCAGCCCGCAGTGGCCAACAAGCTAAGAGAATGGATTGATGCAGGTCTTCAGGACTGGGATATCAGCAGAGACGCGCCCTATTTTGGCTTCGAGATACCCGGCCACCCCGGCAAATATTTCTATGTCTGGCTCGATGCACCGATCGGCTACATCGCCAGCCATCAGAACTTCTGTGAGCGAAGCGGCGATGACTTTGATAGCTATTGGCAGTCAGGATCCGACGCCGAGCTCTACCACTTTATTGGCAAAGATATCATTAACTTTCATGGATTGTTCTGGCCGGCCATGTTGTGGAGTGCGGGCCTGCGATTACCGACCGCCATCTATGCTCATGGATTCCTAACCGTCGATGGCACCAAGATGTCGAAGAGTCGCGGCACGTTCATCATGGCCTCGACCTATCTCGAGCACTTGAATCCAGAGTACCTACGCTACTACTTTGCAGCAAAACTGGGTTCGGGTGTCGATGACATCGATTTAAATCTCGAGGATTTCGTTCAGCGCGTAAACTCTGATCTTGTCGGCAAGGTGGTCAACATCGCTAGCCGCTGCGCTGGCTTCCTGCGCAAAAAGTTTGATAACCAACTCAGCGTCGACTGCTCAGAGCCCGAACTGATCGGCGAGCTGATGGCGGCCGGAGACGGCATTGCCGCGCTTTATGAGGCGAGAGATTTCCAACGTGCAATGCGCGACATCATTGCGCTGGCCGATCGCGCTAATCAGTACATCGACGACAAAAAGCCCTGGGTCATGGCCAAAGAAGAGGGCCAAGAACAAGCGGTTCAAGACGCCTGCTCGGTCGGCATCAACTGCTTCCGCGTACTCATGACCTACTTAAAACCAGTCCTCCCGGCGATGGCGGAGAAGTCCGAGCAGTTCCTCAATGTGTCGCTGGATTGGGCCTTGCTCGATGCGCCCCTGGAGGCACATACCATCAGTGACTTCAGCCCCTTGATACAGCGTGTAGATCCGGCTTCGATCGACGCTATGGTCGAGGCAAGCAAGGCGTAAGGTATTCTTTACACCCACTGTCAGATCGCCTTAATTTTCTCTAATATGGGTGACCTAGAGAGTAGATGGGTAGCGTGAGCCCACTGGAGAATCATGTTCGGGGAATATGCAGCGTTATTGGTCGCTGCGGTACTGGTCAATAATTTTGTGCTGGTGCAATTTTTGGGTCTCTGCCCCTTTATGGGCGTGTCCAACAAATTGGACACTGCTATCGGCATGTCTGCGGCCACGACCTTTGTACTCACCCTGGCGTCTGTGTGCAGCTTTCTCACCTATGAGTATTTGTTAACACCTCTCGATCTCACCTACTTGCGCACGCTAAGCTTTATTTTAGTTATTGCGGTAGTGGTGCAATTCACCGAGATGGTCGTTCGCAAAACCAGCCCGCTCCTGCATCGAGTACTCGGCGTTTATTTGCCCCTGATCACCACGAATTGTGCGGTGCTAGGGGTTGCTCTGCTCAATATCAACCAGGCACATAACTTTATGCAGAGCTTGTTCTACGGACTGGGCGCGGCATTGGGTTTTTCGCTGGTGCTGGTGCTGTTTGCAGCAATGCGTGAACGTCTCGTGGTTGCCGACATACCAGAACCCTTTCAGGGCGCTGCGATTGGGATGATTACTGCCGGGCTGGCGTCCTTGGCCTTTATGGGCTTTGCGGGCTTAGTCTGATGCTTGATGTTCTTGTGGACTCACCGATTCTGCTCGCGCTCACTGCGATCGTGGGCATGGGTGTTGTGTTGGGCAGTCTGCTCGGATTCGCGTCGGTGAAGTTTGAGGTCGAAGGCAACCCGCTCAGCGACCAGATCAATTCCATATTGCCCCAGACGCAATGCGGCCAATGCGGTTACCCCGGTTGTCGCCCATATGCCGAAGCCATTGCTGACGGCGATGCGATTAACAAATGCCCCCCAGGCGGCGAGGACACCATTCAAGCACTGGCGAACCTCTTGGATGTCGAACCTGAGCCACTCGATGCTGAGCACGGTACTGAGAAAGAGCCATTGGTCGCTTATATCCGAGAAGCGGAGTGTATTGGTTGTACCAAATGCATTCAGGCCTGCCCTGTCGATGCGATTTTGGGCGCTGCAAAAGTCATGCATACCGTCATTGCCGATGAATGCACCGGCTGTGACCTCTGCGTTGAACCCTGCCCGGTCGACTGCATCGATATGGTTCCCAGGAAAACGGGTATTCGCCATTGGTCCTGGCCATTGCCTAACCCAGACAACTCACCTCTGGTGATCGCGTCGGATCGAAACGTGGACGTAGCCGCGTGAGGCAGATCCACGACATCCACGGTGGGATCCACCCGCCCGAGCGCAAAGAACTCTCGCGCCCGGGCAACGTTATCGACGGGCCGGTACCTGCTCAACTAGTCCTACCACTCAGTCAGCACATCGGAGCCCCGGCCAGTCCGGTTGTCAATATTGGTGATCAGGTGCTCGGAGGACAGATGATTGCCGAGGCCCAAGGCCCCGTGAGCGTTCCAGTCCACGCGCCAAGCTCCGGCACCGTAATCGCCATCGAATCGAGAGCCGTACCACATGCCTCAGGTATGTCGGATACCTGCATCGTTGTCGAACTCGATGGGCAAGATACGTGGACGCCGACCTCGGGCATAACAGACTGGCGTCAACACAACCGGCTAGAGCTGATGAACTGTGTGCGCCAAGCAGGCATCGCTGGCCTCGGCGGTGCCGGTTTCCCCACGGCCATTAAATTGGCTTCCGACCGCGATGAAGGCATTCACACCCTGATTATCAACGGCACCGAATGCGAGCCGTATATTTCAGCTGACGATACGGTGATGCAATGTTATGCCGAGGAGATCGTAGCGGGTGCAGAGATCCTCGCGCACATCGTCGGCGCTGAGACCATTTTGTTAGCGGTGGAAGACAATAAGCCCGACGCAGCGGCAGCTATGACCGCCGCAGCGCAGAACTGCGAGATGGCCGAGGTGGTCACCTTCCCCACCAAATACCCGTCAGGCGGCGAAAAACAGCTCATCGAAATCTTGCTGAACGCGCAGGTTCCCAGTGGTGGCATTCCTGCCGATATCGGTGTCCTGTGTCAGAACCCCAGCACTGCGATAGCGGTATTGGAGGCGATTACACTGGGCAAACCGCTGACCACCCGAGTAACGACGGTTACGGGCGAAGCGGTAGGTGACCCCGGCAACCGTCGTGTCATGCTTGGTACCCCTATCAAAGATCTACTCGGCCAAGCCGGCTTTGACTCAACCGCCGGCAATAGGGTGCTTCACGGCGGACCGATGATGGGATTTGCTGTGACCGATCTTGATATGCCGGTGGTTAAAATCACGAACTGCGTCTTAGCGCCCACGGCGGAGGAACTGCCCCCGCCGCAGCCGGCACAACCCTGTATTCGATGCGGACATTGCGCCGAGGCCTGTCCGGCCTCACTATTACCACAGCAGCTGTACTGGTACGCCCGTGCCAAAGACCACGAGCAACTCGAACGTCATAACCTATTAGATTGCATCGAGTGCGGCGCCTGTGCCTATGTCTGTCCTAGCCACATTCCGCTGGTGCAGTACTACCGATCAGCCAAGAGCGGTATCAAAGACGCGCAACAGGAAAAAATCCGCTCGGATAATTCTCGGGGTCGCTTCGAGGCGCGTCAGGAACGACTCGAGCGCGAAGCTACCGCTAAAGAGGCAAAACGGGCAGCGCGAAAAGCGGCAGCCGAAGCGCGAGCCGCCTCAGGCGAAGATCCCGTTCAAGCGGCTATCGAGCGTGCGAAGGCGAAAAAGGCAGAACAACAGGAAGCGGATTCATGAGTCTGCTTCACGTGTCATCACCCCACATCCACGGGCCCAATTCATCGGTCGAATCGGTGATGAAGCAGGTATTGCTCGCCACGATTCCCGGGGTAGTGGTGATGACCTATTTCTTTGGGCCGGGAACCCTGCTCAACATCCTGGTGGGTGGCGCCATGGCTCTGGCCTTTGAAGCCTGGGCGCTCTGGCTACGAGGCCGAGACTACAAAACAATTGTGCGTGACCACAGCATCGTTGTGACCTCGACCCTGCTGTGTATTGCAATCCCGCCCTACGCTCCCTGGTGGCTATTGCTTGTGGGTATCGGGATATCGGTTCTACTCGGCAAGCACGCCTTTGGTGGCCTCGGCTACAACCCATTCAATCCGGCCATGGTGGGCTATGTCGTTCTGCTGATCTCGTTCCCACTGCAAATGAGCAGTTGGACCGAGCCGCGCGGTATCGGCGAGGTGCCTGGTTTTGTAGACGCCATCACCGCGTTGTTTGTACCAGGTAGCTACGATGCCATTACCGCCGCCACACCTCTCGATCTTTTCCGGCAGAACGAAGGCATGATGTTCAGCGATCTGATGAGCGCGCGTCCCGAAATGATGGGCACCATCGCGGGCGTCGGCTGGGATTGGGTCAACCTCGCCTTTTTGCTCGGCGGTGTCTGGCTGTTGCGACAACGTGTTTTTACCTGGCACGCGCCGGTGGGCATGCTAGGAGCATTGGCACTGTGTGCTGTTATCGGCTTCGATGACGGCAGTTCGACCGGTGGCGGCTCGATGCTGTTCCACCTGTTTTCGGGTGCCACGATGTTCGGCGCGTTCTTCATTATTACCGACCCGGTAAGTTCCGCAGTCTCCAACCGCGGGCGGCTGATATTCGGTGCCTTGGTGGGCCTATTGGTCTATCTGATCAGAGTCCATGGCAACTATCCCGACGCCGTGGCCTTTGGGGTACTGATCATGAATTTTGCTGCCCCCTTTATCGACCAATACACTCAGCCAACAGTGTATGGCATGCGGCAGGAGACAAAGGAATGAGGATTGTCACCGCCAGCATCGTGGGTGGCGCCCTACTCGCCGGTTTCGCAGCAATAGGCGCAGGCTTGATCAGCTCGATTTACGAGCAGACCAAAGAACCGATTGCCGCAGCGGAGCGGGCAGCGGAAGCACGTCAACTGCTAGAAATCTTCCCCGCATCAACTCATGACAATGTGCTGATCGACGATACCTTTGACGTACTAGCCAATGACCCCCTACTGGCCCTGCGCGAAGTCGGAACCGGCTATCGTGTGCGCCAGTCCGATGAGGTTGTTGGCGTAATCCTGCCTTCGACCGCACGGGACGGGTATAGCGGTGATATCCGCTTGTTGGTGGGTGTCGACCGCAACGGTAGTCTTGCTGGCGTTAGGGTGCTCAGTCATCGAGAAACGCCCGGACTCGGCGATAAGGTAGAGCTCAAAAAGTCCGATTGGGTCCTGTCATTTGATGGCCGCTCACTTGAAAATCCATCGAGCGATGAATGGGCGGTCACCAAGGATGGTGGCGAGTTTGACGCCTTCACGGGCGCCACGGTGACACCACGAGCAGTGGTGAAAGCGGTGCGTGAAGCACTGCGTTACGCCGAAGAAAATACCGCTGATTTATTTGAAGCCAGCGACGCTATGGAGACTGAATCATGAGCACAATCAGCTATGGACAGCTCGTTCACAATGGTCTGTGGAAGAACAATCCTGCGCTCGTGCAGCTGTTGGGGCTGTGCCCTCTTCTTGCGGTCACCGCTTCAGTGGTGAATGCACTGGGACTAGCCGCCGCCACCTTATTCGTACTGGTGACGTCCAATCTCTGCGTATCACTGATCCGAAATGTCGTCACCGATTCGATTCGACTACCTGCCTTTGTACTAATCATCGCGGCGGCAGTCACCGGCACCGAGCTACTGATGCAAGCCTACACCTATGAGCTATACCAAGTACTCGGGATCTTTCTGCCGCTGATTACCACGAATTGCGTGATTCTTGGTCGTGCCGATGCCTTCGCGGCCAAGAATCCGCTGGGACCGGCGCTAGTTGATGGGCTGATGATGGGCGTTGGCTTTGGCGCGGTTTTAGTGGTCCTCGGAGCAATTCGAGAGTTGCTTGGAACCGGTATGTTGTTTGCCAACATGGATTTATTATTCGGCGCACAGGCTGCCAGCTGGACACTTGTGATCGCGGAAAACTACGTGGGCTTTTTGCTCGCTATTCTTCCTCCAGGCGCATTCATTATTACCGGACTGCTAATTGCCGCCAAAAATATTATCGATACCCGTATCGAGCGACGTAAGCAGATCGAGGTGGTAACCGCGGGTAATAAACGAGTGCGCGTGACGGGTGACGTGGCTTAGCTCGCGCTATCCCCGAGTACCAAGGTGTTTAAAATCTCATCGACCGAGGCATCATCGAGCCCTGCATCGTCCTCATGACAGAGATAGCTCATGTACAGCAACACCGACCCGGCGCCGACATACCATTCTCTGATCGACGCATCGCTCTCAGAAAAAAACCCCGTAACTCCGTTAAAAGCGCCTGTGGTTGCGGCTGACCAAGTCTCAACCTCGGGCGATTCTTCGGTTGCCATCGCGACCAGCTCGTCTGGAGTCACCACGCCAGACTCTTTACACAGTGCGGTAATCACTAACTCACCAACATCGTCCTGATCAACGATCCGAACGCTATTTTCTTCGTGACTGGCAGCCCACTCCACAGGCAAAATCAAACACCAGTAATCGGTTTCAAGTACTTTCATGATGGGCTTGTCGCGCTCGGGTTCAATGATTTTCGCATAACCAGTGCGTCTTCGCGCCCCTGTGCTCCGCGATAATACCCGCGCCGCCGCGACTCGAGTGAAAATCCCAATCGTTCATAAAGCGCAATCGCCGCACTGTTGGTCTCTCGGACATCGAGGAAGATATCGGTACGCTCCTGAGTCAACAAATTAGGAGTTACGGTGTCGATTAGATGACTCGCTATCCCTTGGCGCCGATAGGCGTCTGCCACTCTGACATCGATAATCTCGACAGCATCATCACTCAGCAATAGCCACAGGACGCCAACCACTTCACCATGAATATTGACTCGAAATGCGCGGGTGTGAGGCTTCTGCAAGAGCTGAGACAGCGCTTCAAAGGATGGACCATCGGTATGGTCATAAAAGCTCGCGAGCTCTGACAAATCATCAACGCCGATCTCAATGACCTGCATTGCGAGTACGTCAGCTAGTCAGCGTCCGCAGGGGTTTGAGGGCTTCCCATGCGGTTGCCTTGAGCTGGGGGTTTTCGAGCATGGCAAGCGTCGAGGGAATTAGGACACCCGCGTCCGCAATCCTTGCCGGCAAGTAATCACAGGGTCCCATTGCAATCACGCGCTTGGCTTCATGGTCGCGGGCCAAACGTTGAATTAGCCCCTGCAATGCCTGAGCTGCACTATCGCTATCGCTATTGAGGGCCGATGCACCAGCCGGCGGCCAATCAAACTGCTGATGATTAACCGAAACGCTCGAACCCGACACAGCGCGAGCCATAGCGGCCACCAGCGCTAGCTGATCTTGGCGGATTAAGCCATCCGCTATTTGCTCCACCCACAAGAAGGGGCCGGCAGCGACCAACACCATAGAAAACTGCACGGACTCCGACTTTCTCGCTGCTGGTTGAGACTTGGTCTCTGCGTCCACCCGAGGAGTCGATGCGATTGTCGGAGCAATCGGAGGCCTAGAAACGTTAGGTCGAGCCGCGTCAGCGCTTGCCACCGACTGCTTCGCTATGGGCTCCTGCTTAGGTAGGAGTTTCCGCACTGACGGCTTAGCACCCGCGACATCTCTAATCGATACCAACGAGGGTATCCCCATGGCCTGCAAAGCCTTACGGCGTGCCATTTCAACCCGAAGCTCGTTATCCGTAGCTGTCGGCATGTTGTCGTTTTCAGCTGACATTACGGCAGTGTCGCATGCATGATCAAGTGACGCCAGGCGCACTGGTGGGCGTGGCAGGCTATGCGCTCGGGACATTTATAGGTACAGCGCTATTTCAGTTCTGGTAGGTCCTATCCTGAGTTAGCACTCGAGCCAAGACGGCTTGGCCTCTTCCCATGAAACAGCGATAATAAACGTATGGTCTTTATTCACGACCGTCGCGTAATAACCTAACCTAATAATTGTTGCGACCCGGCATCTCTACTATGAATGACATTGCGTCAGAATTCGTTGAACCCGCATTCGAGTACTACTTAGTCGACGAGCCCAAACTGACTTACGAGTCGCCTGATGATGGGCCGCTCGCGCGTGCGTTTGTGCGACTTCTGGAGCGAGTATTAGGGCGCAACAAGATGGAAGAGCATTATCAGGGACTTAAAGATCGCAACTTATCGCCCAAAGATTTCTTCCACGAAGCCTTCAAGCTGACAAATATCACGCTCGATGGCGACATGTCGCAACTCGACAACCTCCCGAAAGAAGGGCCGGTGTTATTTATCGCGAATCACCCTTTCGGTGTCATCGACGGCTTAATCATGTGCAAAATTGCGCTAGATTACGCCAACGATTTTAAGGTCGTCATCAACTCATTGCTGTGTCAGGACCGCGATTTGGTCCCGCACTTTCTCCCGATCGATTTCTCCGAAACCAAAGAAGCAGCTAAGCGAAATGTTAGATCAAAGCAATTATCCGGTCAGGCACTCGCAGATAATATTCCACTGATTCTGTTTCCATCGGGTATGGTGTCTACCGCATATGCGCCTGGCTTTGGCAAGGTGGTTGATGCGCCATGGACGACCTTTATTGCCAAATTGATCATGCAATATCAGCCGACCGTGGTTCCTGTATTTTTCCATGGGCAGAACACGCGGCTTTTCCATGTCGCATCGAACATCGCTGAGCCATTCCGAATGGCGATGCATATGCGCGAGGCCCTACTTCGATTCGGCACAACCATTTCGCTGGATGTGGGTGCGCCGATCACGCCCGAGGAATATGCCGATATCGATGGTCGGCAAGCGATGACCGAGCATTTCTACAATATCGTGCAGAACACCCGGGTAGCACGCTAAATCAATCGGCAGGCGGCTCGTCGTCTCGACTGATTCGCATGAGCCAAAATGCCAAAGCCGCGCCGACAAAACCGAAAACGGCGACACCACCGAAGTAAATCTGGAACCCCAGTGGCCCGGGGTAAGCAGTTGTGAGTTGGGTATTGATCCACGGCAAGTAGATTTCGGGGGTATACCCCAGCATCGAAACTAGTCCTATCGCCAACCCCATGCGCTCTGGCGGGATATTACAAGTCCGAAAGGTGGCCCAGTAAATACCTCTGACGCCAAAAACAAGCGCCGATGAGCCCGCGACAACGCATACGAGCATGGCCCAAGGAGCACTCGATGGCATCGCTATCAGCGCGAATAAGGATAAACCACTCACTGCCAATAAGACGCCAAGCGATCGCACGGGGTGAAAACGATCACCCACAAAACCAGCGATGACGGCGCCTAAAGGCCGCATCCAAAGTCTAACCGTCGTGAGGCCGCCAACGGCCACCGCGCTCAAGCCGAACTGCACCTGCAGATAATTCGAATAGGAGTAAGTGGCATAGAACATCTGATAGCCCGCAAGGATGCAGAGTGCTACCAACCAGATTCTAATATTGCGCAACAAACTGCCGAGATCTCGTAACGTCTGACTGAAAGAAGCACCGCTCGACTCAGGTCTCGCTGCCTCACCCGATTGACCCGAGCTGCTATCTAGAATCAACCACAGTAGTGGTCCCGTCACTAGACAAACACTGCTGTAAAAATAGATGACCTGAACCATCGCACTTTGATCACTGACATCTAAGGACGATAAGGCGTACGCAAACCAGGCCACTGCGATGCTAGCCAACAGCGCTTCAAATAAACCCCGTCCAGCCTCCAGCAAGCCAAAATAGCGGGCCTGCAAATGGCCCGGCGCAAGTAATGCGACCCCTTTCAACAGCGCCGACCAGAAGGTCAGACCTGTGGTCACGCCCCAAGCGCCGAAGATGATTAAAAGCTGACTCGGTGAGGG
>CENU01103090.1_pt1 | contig 28132 bp, 24 predicted proteins | sample 361331 | NCBI WGS metagenome assembly CENU01 (sample SAMEA2619766, study PRJEB7988) | marine metagenome | isolation source: saline water (ENVO:00002010), including | reverse complement strand
ATAATATCTTTAAGCTCTTTGTACCTTTGCAACACAGATTGAACTCCCCGAGCAGCTTCGTAGTGAGCCTGTCCAATTATCAGTGGATCCAATTGGCGAGAAGTTGAATCTAAAGGATCGACTGCTGGATAAATACCCTTTGAGGCAATATCTCTGCTCAAAACAACCGTCGAGTCAAGATGAGCAAAAGTTGTTGCAGGTGATGGGTCGGTGAGATCGTCAGCCGGCACATACACTGCCTGAACTGACGTTATGGATCCAACTTTTGTTGAGGTAATACGTTCTTGTAACACGCCCATCTCCTCAGCGAGAGTAGGTTGATAACCGACCGCGGAGGGCATCCTACCCAACAGCGCAGATACCTCGGTGCCTGCCAGGGTATAACGATAAATATTGTCCACAAACAAGAGCACATCCTTACCCTCGTCACGAAATTTTTCTGCCATAGTCAGACCAGTCAACGCCACACGTAATCTGTTTCCCGGAGGCTCATTCATCTGACCGTACACCATTGCCACTTTGGATTCCTCTGGGTCCTCTATGTTTACCACACCAGACTCTTGCATCTCGTAATAGAAATCGTTTCCCTCTCGAGTGCGCTCACCAACTCCCGCAAAAACCGACAGTCCTGAATGTTCAGTCGCTATATTATTGATTAACTCCATCATATTTACGGTCTTTCCCACCCCAGCACCGCCAAAAAGACCAACTTTACCTCCTTTCGCAAAAGGACAAACCAAATCAATAACCTTAATACCAGTTTCTAACAGTTCATCAGACGCAGCCAACTGGTCATATGCTGGAGGCTTTCGATGTATTGCCATACTCTCGACCGCTCCAATTGGACCCTTTTCATCTATGGGGTTACCCAAAACGTCCATAATTCGGCCAAGAGTTTTAGTGCCTACAGGTACCGAAATTGGGGCATTGGTATTTTCAACCGAAAGTCCCCTACTAATACCCTCTGAAGAACCCATCGCAATGGTTCTAACAACACCATCTCCAAGTTGTTGCTGAACCTCCAGCGTAAGCCCCTTTTCGGAGACCACCAATGCATCATAAACACCGGGCACTTCATCTCGCTGAAACTCAACGTCAATTACAGCTCCAATGATTTGTACAATTTTTCCGCTACTCATGATCAATTCCTTATAACTCAACGTTTGTGAACTAAAGTTTTTTAAACTGCGGCTGCTCCGCCCACAATTTCCGACAGTTCTTGTGTAATGGCTGCTTGTCGCGCTTTGTTGTACAAAAGCTGTAATTCATCTATTAACTCACCTGCATTTTCCGTAGCGTTTTTCATTGCCAACATTCGCGCTGCCTGTTCACAAGCCTTATTTTCTACTACCGATTGGTAAACTTGAGCTTCGATATATCTCACTAACAAGCCGTCTAGTAGATCCACTGCATCAGGCTCATAAAGGTAGTCCCAGTGATGCGTTAATGCTGTTTCATCACTGGGTTCTAGCGGCAATAATTGGTCTAATCGAGCCGCCTGAGTCATGGTATTTACAAATTCATTGCCTACCAAAAATACGTTATCAGTTCTACCCGCGTCATAAGAATCGAGAATAACTTTTACACCCCCAATTAGATCACTCAATTGAGGTTCATCACCCATATCAGTTACACTTGCAACCACGTTCCCTCCAACGCTAGAGAAAAAGCTCGCAGCCTTGTTTCCGATGACACAAATATCCACTTCTACCTTTTTGTTGGCCCACGCATGCATTTCACGGAGAGCCAACTTAAATAAATTAATATTCAACCCTCCACAAAGACCTCTATCTGTGGATACAAGTATAAACGTAACTCTTTTAATCTCGCGCTTCGCAAAATACGGGTGGTTATACTCTGATGTAGCTCTGGCGATATGCCCTACTACATGACGTATACGTCTGGCGTAGGGTTTTCCAATTGACATGCGCTCTTGAGCGCGGCGCATTTTGCTGGCAGCGACCATTTCCATCGCACTAGTTATTTTCTGAGTACTTCCGATGCTTGCTATTTTAGTTTTTACTTCTTTCCCGACAGCCATTTCTGTATCCGAAATATTCTTGATTTACCAAGTTTGAGTTTTTACAAATTTATCCAAAGCTAATTTGAAAGCCTCTTCAATGGCGCTATTATAATCCCCTGTCTTATTAATCTGGTTCATCGTTTCGGAATGCTCGGATTTCATAAATGACAATAACGCTAACTCAAAATCTTCAATTTTACTCACTTCTACATCCCTCAAGTAACCATTGTCCGCAGCAAACACTAAAATCCCCATTTCAGCCACAGTTTGAGGCGAATATTGCTTCTGCTTCATAAGCTCAGTAACGCGTTCACCATGATCCAACTGAGCTTTAGTTGCCTCATCAAGGTCCGACGCAAACTGCGAAAAAGCCGCTAGCTCTCGATATTGAGCCAAAGCAGTGCGAATACCTCCAGATAGCTTCTTAATAATTTTAGTTTGTGCTGCACCTCCAACACGCGACACAGATATTCCTGCATTCATTGCCGGCCTTATACCGGCATTAAACATATCTGCTTCCAAAAATATTTGCCCGTCCGTGATGGAAATTACATTTGTCGGCACAAACGCTGAAACATCACCTGCTTGTGTTTCAATCACCGGTAATGCAGTGAGAGACCCGGTCTTTCCCTCTACGTCCCCGGCGGTAAATTTCTCCACATAGGCCGCATTCACTCTCGCTGCTCTTTCAAGCAGCCTAGAATGCAGATAGAAAACATCTCCTGGATAAGCTTCTCTTCCGGGCGGTCGCTTAAGTAGCAACGAAATCTGCCTGTAAGCGATCGCTTGCTTTGTCAAATCATCGTAAATTATGAGAGCATCCTGTCCGCGATCGCGATAATACTCGCCCATAGTGCAACCCGAAAATGGGGCCAAGTATTGCATTGCTGCCGGATCAGAGGCCGTTGCCGCTACTACAATCGTGTGATCCATCGCACCATGTTCTTCGAGCTTTCGCACAACCGCAGCCACTGAGGAAGCTTTCTGACCCACTGCCACATAGACACATTTAATACCTGAATTTTTTTGATTTATAATTGCATCGACTGCAATCGCTGTTTTTCCAATTTGCCGGTCACCAATGATTAGTTCTCTCTGACCTCTTCCAATTGGAACCATTGAGTCAATGGCCTTCAACCCAATCTGAACTGGTTGGTCAACAGATTGGCGCTCAATAACGCCCGGGGCCACCTTTTCTAAGGCATCGAACAAAGACGCATTAATTGGCCCTCTACCGTCAATGGGCTCCCCTAGTGCATCAACCACTCGACCCTCTAATTCCGGGCCAATAGGAACCTCTAGTACTCTACCGGTGCATCGAACTCTCTGCCCCTCTGCTAGCAATTGATAATCTCCAAGAACCACGGCACCCACCGAATCACGCTCTAGATTTAAAGCCATACCGTAAACGCCACCATCAAATTCGAGCATCTCTCCATACATCACGTCCGCTAAACCATGAATTCGGATGATACCGTCAGATACAGAGACAATCGTGCCCTCGTTCTTGGCCTCAGACGTTATATCTAGGTTTTCAATTCGTGACTTAATAATTTCGCTAATTTCTGATGGATTTAATTGCATACGTGGGAACCCCAATCCTTAGGAATTTAATGATTCTGCAAGTTTGACTAACCGACCTCGGATGGAGCCATCAATGACAGTATCTCCTGCTCGAATAATCGCACCACCTATCAGGTCCTTATCAATATGAACCTGCATGTTTATGTTTGCCACTAATTTGACGCTTAACACCTCCGATAGCCGGTGCTGTTGATCGAGATCAATGGCACTTGCCGCCGTAACATTAACATTAACAGTTTTATCATACGCAGATTTAAGCCGCTCAAATTGCCTGGATATAATGGGCAACAACGTTAGGCGCCTATTGTCAACGAGTATTGAAATAAAATTTTTAGTGTGCTCTTCAACAATCTCATCACATATTTTTAAAAGAATTTCGGACGCTCTTGACGTCGTTAAATCTGGCGAACTCAGAAGCATTGAAAATCTAGGTTGTTCAACCACTCTCGCCAATGTAGAAAGAAAAAAACCCCAATGTTCCACCTGCGAAGACTGGGCCGCAAATTTAAATGCCGCTTTCGAATATGGCCTCGCCAACGTTTCTAACTCCGCCATCAAGCACCTTTCATAAACGTTGCGCCAAGTTATCTACTAACTCTCGGTGTGTCGCATTGTCAACCGACTTTTGAAGCACTTTTTCAGCACCTGCTATTGCTAGCTCTGCAACTGAAGCTCGAAGCTCTTCTTTTGCGCGATTGAAATCTTGTTGTATCTCTGCTTTAGCAGCCTGCTTAAGGCGGTGCCCTTCCTCTGCGGCCTGAGCTTTAGCATCTTCTACAATTTGAGCCGCTCGCTTATTAGCCTGATCAATTATGCCGGAAGCTTCTCTCTTGGCTATTTGCATTTGATTTGAAACGCTACTTTTAGCATCAGCCAACTCTTGTAGTGCTTGATCGGCTGCAGCTAATCCTTGAGTAATCTTTTCCTGCCGCTCTTCCATTGAACTTAAAATTACCGGCCAAACAAATCTCATACAGAACCAAACGAAAATTGCAAATGTAACCATTTGTCCAAAAAGCGTTAGATTAATATTCATGCGACCCCCTTATCTCTAGTTGCCCGGACTTTTAACCGCCAACCGTAGGAGCCACTACAAATATCAAATACATTGCAATACCAACACCTATGATCGGAACCGCATCAATCAAGCCGGCTAGTAAGAACATTTTTCCTTGAAGCATTGGCCCCAGTTCAGGTTGGCGTGCAGTGCCCTCTATTAGCTTGCCGCCCAATAAACCCATCCCAATAGCTGCGCCAAGTGCGCCCATTCCAAGCATTATTGCAGCTGCAATATAAACAAAACCCATCTTTTACTCCTAATTTCAAAAATTATCAGTTAGTGTCCTTCCTCATGCGCCATACTCAGATAAACAATACTAAGCACCATAAAGATGAATGCTTGCAGCGTTATCACTAAGATATGAAAAATAGCCCATCCCCACTGCATCAAGCCACCACCAAGGGCGTAGACACCACCCCCGAGTGTTAAGAGAGATAAAACTAATCCAATCGTGAGAGGCGTTGAAATTTTATCATTTAAATTTAGCCTCGCAATAAAACATACCAATGTAAAAATCACTAACCAAAGAAACACATTCGTCTCTTCCCCAGATAAATAAGCATTTAGACCACCGCCAACGAAGCCTGTCCCTGCTCCCGCCGCAAACATCATGGCGATCAAAATAAATATCATCTCTCCTGCGTACATATTTCCGAACAATCGCAATCCCAAAGAAAATGGCTTAGCGAGCAACCCCACTAATTCCATAAACAAATTAATTGGTATAAACGCCCAATGATTAAACGGGTTCATGGTCAGCTCCTTAAAAAAACCAAGCCCCTTTATCTTAAAATTATAAAAAAGCATCAAAATAAATACTCCAAGAGCCATCCCCATAGTAACGTTAGGGTCCGTTGATGGAACAATTTTTTGGTACTCAATACCCGCAGCCATAAAAACCATTGGAATGAGATCGACAGGTATTAGGTCCATTAGGTTCATTAGGAATACCCAAACAAATATAGTCAAAGCGAGCGGAGCTACTAACTTATTTGCCCCAGTAAAGCTATCTTTGACCGCTCTATCAACAAACTCAACGATAAGTTCAATGAAGTTTATAACTCCTTTCGGAGGTTCATGCGAAATTTTGGCTGCGCAAATGCTGAAAAACAAACAAAAGCACAATCCCAACCCAACTGACCAAGACATAGAATCTACATGAATTGCCCAAAAACCCATTGCCGACACTTCTGCTGCCCCCTGTGCAATAGTCCACGTATCCGCCATTAAAATATGTGAGTGCCCATCCACTTCTCTCTCAAAACCGGCTGGCAATTTGCCATACACCAAATTTTGAAGGTGGTGTTGTATATATTCGGTTGTGCTTGATGGATTACCGACCGCCATTTTCCCCTCGTTGCAAAAGATCGGCTAAGTTGTCGAAGTATTACGTTGCTTTGAAGAGAAATGAGCTAACACCCCTACATGGCTCAGCATCATTAACGTAAAAGTAACGAAAAGCATCAAATAATCAAAATGATATGGCAAGCACGTGATTATAAATGCAATTACAGCCGTGAATATAAATTTTAATACTTGCCACTGCCGCATGGCTTTGACAAATTGATAAGCAGATTTGCATCCAAAACTACTTTTCACCACACAACCAAACCATGTGTTCGGCACGATGTACATAAGACCTCCCGCTATAATCGATTTCGATACATCTAACCCAAACGGACCCGTAAAAACCAACAAAATTGATAATATCAAACATTGAAGCGTAAAAAGTTCCGAAATTAAAAAATGTTCATTGTGCATTTACTGCAGGCTCATATTGACTATTAAAGTTACATCAACGGCGAAGCATTATAGGGTGGCTTTGTCTTAGATTCAATTAACTTAACCACCAAAAATTGTGAAGATAAAGCAAAAGTTTAAAATCTGTCACTGTGTTTTAAGTTTCTTAATTGGGTGAGATAGTTAACGAATATGATTCAAGATACCCTCTAGTTCTTCTAAGCTATTATATTTGATCACTAATGAACCACTCCCAGCACGCAAATGCTTAATTTGCACAGACGCCCCTAATTGATCCGACAACTTTGTCTCTAGGCTTAGAATGTCTGCATTTGTAGAAATCTGAGATTTAACGCGTCTCTCTGGTTTCTTTAAACGCTTGATCAACATTTCAGTTTTCCTGACCGAAAGCCGCTCCCTTACAACAGTTTGCGCAGCGCCGATCTGTAAACTTCCATCCAAAGACAGCAAGCATTTAGCGTGTCCGAGCTCTAGGTCACCACTTTCGACTAATTCTTGGACAAATTCTTCTAACTTGACAAGTCTCATTAAATTTGTAACCGCTGACCTTGATTTTCCCAAGTTACTCGCTATCTGCTGCTGCGTAAGGTCAAATTCATTTTGAAGTCGAATAAGTGCTCTACTCTCCTCAATTGCGTTTAAATCTTCCCGCTGAATATTTTCAATTAACGCGATGGCCATCGCTGATTGGTCATCAATTTGGCGAATAATCGCAGGTATGTTTTCCAATCCCGCCTGCTGCGAAGCTCGCCATCGGCGTTCTCCAGCAATTATCTCATAACGATTAGTTGCTATCTCCCGCACAATAATTGGCTGCATCACACCTTGACGTAAAATTGAATTTGAGAGCTCAGTTAGTGCGCTAGGATCAAGATTTCGTCGGGGTTGATATTGACCTCGCTCTAAGTACTCCAATGGTAATTCTTTATTGAAATGTCCAGATCCTTGTGCATCAGATGTTATCGCCTCCTTGAAATCTTCGTCTGAGACAAAATCACTCATTAACGCGTCTAACCCCTTTCCCAAACTTTCTCGTTTTTTGTTCATTTAACTCCTTTCAATACAAGACAATTAAACCTTAGAGTATTTTAAAATCTCCGAGGCCAGCGCCAAATATGCGATCGCTCCTTTTGACCTCTTATCATAGATAAGTGCAGGCATGCCATGACTGGGCGCCTCCGCTAATCTCACATTTCTGGGAATACTCACCCTGTATAGTTTATCGCCAAAGTATTTCCGAAGTTGTGCTGAAACCGCGTTTGTGAGGCTGCTACGCGGGTCATACATAGTCCTAAGAATTCCTTCTATTCTTAATTTAGGATTAATTTGTTTAGAAATATTTGAAATTGTAGTACTTAAAGCCGACAATCCCTCTAGCGCATAATACTCGCATTGCATTGGGATTAACACGCTGTCGCTAGCGACAAGGGCATTCACCGTCAGCATATTTAACGAAGGCGGACAATCAATTAATATAAAATCAAACTTATCTTTAATATCGTTGAGGTTGCGTTCCAATTTCCGCTCTCGCTCGCACTCATGCATGAGTGCGACCTCCGCCGCTATTAAATCACCATTTGCAGGAAGGAGTTTATAACCACAGTGTGCACTGTCTACAATAACTTGTTCAATGTTTACTCGTTCCGTTAAAAAATGATAATTTGTAAATCGACATTTTTGCTTGTTCAATCCGGACCCTGCGGTAGCATTTCCCTGAGGATCCAAATCAACCAAGAGTACATTTTTTCTATAACGAGACAATGAAGCTGCCAAATTTACACTTGTCGTTGTTTTTCCAACCCCACCTTTTTGATTAGCTATAGATAATATTTTTGCCATTCAAGCCCCAAAAGAATAAGATTTTTTGGCAATTTTAATAAGATAGCGATCGCCAACTACTGTAGGTACGGAAAGTTGCTCTGATTTTATTATTTTATATTCGGAGGGTATAACATTTTTCTCTATTTGCGTTAACTTCCCCTTCATGGCACAAAACAATCCGCCCACTGAAAGCAAGTGGTCACAGTGCCCCAACATATGGGCAAGTGAGGAAAAAGCTCTTGTAAGCACCATATCAAATCCTTTTTCTGGCATGTATTTTTCAACCCTCTCATGAACCTCAAAACAGTTTTTCAATCCTAATTTAAGACGCACGTTGAATAGGAACCGGATTTTTTTTCCATTACTATCAAGTAAAAAAAAACATTTATCAGGATTCATTATTGCCAACGGTATTCCCGGGAGCCCAGCACCCGTCCCAACATCTATGATTCTGCCACCATGTATACACTTTGTAATTGATAAACTGTCAAGAAGATGTAACCGTGTTATGTCGAGAGAATTTTTCGCAGATGTCAAATTATAAGCTTTATTCCATTTGACGAGTAAATCTAAATAAAGAGTTAGTTGTTGTTGCTGGAGATTGGTACATCTAACTTCCATATCATCAAGTCCACGAAGTAGAACCTCCAGTGTTCCATCGTCACTTCTGGTTTTATGCTGCATTTTTCTTTAATGATATCAAAAGTAGAGAAATTGCAGCGGGAGTGACGCCTTGTAACCTTGATGCGCGAGCGAGTGTCTCTGGCTTAGCCTCGCTTAATTTTTGAGTTACTTCTGATGAAAGCCCTTTTACCTTGGAATAGTCAAAAACAGCAGGGATAGGAGTATCCTCATGCCTTCGAAGGCGTTCTATCTCATCTTTTTGACGATCGATATACCCAGAGTATTTAGCTTCAATTTCTAACTGCTGAGCTACAACAGTGTCAATATCTTTATCAGACAACTTCAAAAGTATGTCTGCAGTAAGTTCTGGACGTTTCAACAGCTGATATAAACTATACTCATGAGTAATGGGGTGTTTCATATGTTTAGATAATTGCTTTGCGAAATGACTTCTCGGTTGAATCCAAGTTGTTTTGAAATACCTCCGCTCAATATCAATTTCATTGGATTTAGCTTTAAAACTGTTCCAACGCGATTTACCGACGACCCCTAAATTCCAACCTATTTCGGTTAATCGTTGATCAGCATTATCCTCTCTTAATAAAAGGCGATATTCTGCACGGCTTGTAAACATTCTGTATGGCTCAGATGTACCCATTGAGACAAGGTCGTCAACCATTACGCCAATATACGCTAAATCTCTGCTCGGAACCCAACTTTTTTTGTTTTGTATTAGTAATGCCGCATTAATTCCGGCTAACACACCTTGCGCAGCTGCTTCCTCGTATCCGGTTGTTCCATTAATTTGCCCTGCGAAAAATAAACGTTTCAAGAATTTGCTTTCCAGCGAATGTTTCAGATCCTGTGGGTTAAAAAAATCATACTCAATCGCATAACCGGGGCGAGTGATGTGCGCCTTCTCAAACCCCTTAATGGTCCTCACCAACCTAGTTTGTAATTCAAAAGGTAGGCTCGTCGAAATACCATTAGGATAAAGCTCATAAGTATTCAAACCCTCTGGTTCAATAAAAATTTGGTGATTTTCTTTATCAGAAAAACGAACTACCTTGTCCTCTATAGAGGGACAGTAACGAGGGCCAACACCCTCAATTGCCCCGCTGTACATTGGAGACTCCTTGAGTCCATCAGCAATAATTTTGTGCGTCTCTTTATTTGTCTGTGTAATCCAACAACAAAGTTGATCGGGATGATCAGTCGCAGATCCTAAAAATGACATCACTGGTCGAGGTTGATCCCCCCATTGTTCAGATAATCCAGCAAAATTTACAGTGCGAGCATCGATCCGTGGTGGTGTGCCAGTTTTTAATCTTCCAAATCTAAAAGGTAATTCACGAAGAGTCCTAGACAAAGATGTGCTACTGGATTCACCGGCACGTCCACCGGAATAATTATTTTGACCAATATGAATTTTTCCAGCTAAAAATGTACCAGTGGTGAGCACAACAGCATCTGCATAAATTGTTTCGCCCGTCTGTGTTATAACTCCGCATACACATTCATCACGAATCAGAAGATCGGTGACAGTTTGCTGAAACACCGTCACATTAGAAGCAGAGTGAATCATAGATTTTATTGCTAAGCGGTATAAATCACGGTCAGTTTGAACTCGAGTAGCACGAACTGCCGACCCTTTACGAGAATTTAACACTCGAAATTGAATGCCAGCTTTGTCCGCAGCTTTCGCCATTGCGCCATCGAGGGCGTCAATTTCTTTAACCAATTGACTCTTGCCTATCCCGCCAATGGCTGGATTACAAGACATAATTCCAAGTGTGTCTAAATTTTGAGTGAGTAGAAGCGTTTTTTGCCCCATACGACTAGCTGCAAGAGAAGCTTCTGTTCCTGCATGTCCGCCTCCTACGATTATCACATCATATTGTTTGAGTTGTTTCATTAAATACCTTTTAATTTTAATATATGTTTAAGTAATATATATATTTATTTAATTATTGTTATTATTAAGTGCTATCTAAAGATTGGATAACTCATATTAACTCGGCAAAAACAATAAGTTAATTGAAAATTTGCAATGTATTATATAGTTATAACTTCCTCTAAAAAGATGTATAAGACATTATAACTTAGACTAAAACAAAAATTGGAGTATTACTTTTTTTTTTGGATGTCAAATCTGAGTATAAAAAGATCATTTTTCCAAAGCATTTTCACAGGTTGTTCCTCTGACTGTGAATGTTTTTTCAAACCTTTTATAACTTTTTTTTCTAACAATTGTACTGAGTGGAGTATTTAACTATACTTTCCAACCATGTTAGAAGTGGTGCATCTGGGAGAAAAAAATGAAGAGAACGTTTCAACCGAGTAATTTGAAACGCAAGCGGACCCATGGATTTCGCGCGCGAATGGCCACAAAAGCAGGTAGATCGGTTATAAACCGCAGGCGTGCAAGAGGTCGAAAGCGCCTAGCGGCTTAGGACAGGGGGCGATCTTGCCCGATCAAAGATTTCGCGCATGCCATCGCTTACATGCTTCGAATGAATTCAGACAGGTTTTTAAAAATACCGACGTAAGAGTTGCACATCCAGATTACCTTTTGCTAGCAAAAGGTAATCTCGTAGATTATGGTCGACTTGGTGTGATCGTGGGTAAACGACATATTACTAAAGCTTCAGCTCGAAACGTCGTAAAAAGACTAGTCAGAGAGACATTTAGAAAAAATATCCGAAGCGAGTCGTTTGATATTTTGTTCTTGGTAAGGAGTGATTTATCTGGAATCTCGAAAAAAGAATTAACAAGATTGTTTGAAGATGGATGGAAGCGTTTGAAAAATAAATGCTCTAAGTTTGGAAAAGTTAGTGGCTAAGTTAATTGTTATTATTATTCGTGGGTACCAGGTGCTCTTAAGTCCAATCTATGGTCCATGTTGTCGTTTTTATCCCTCGTGCTCAAATTATTCTTTGGAATGTGTAAAGCGGCATGGAGTAGTTTTGGGGACATATCTTATTTTAAGACGATTACTTAAATGTCATCCTTGGCATGAGGGAGGGGTTGATTTGGTGCCTGAGAAATCTCCTTTGTGGGCTAGTAAATCAATTGATGAGAGTAAAAAAGAAAATGGACTGGAGAAAACTTAGTCTTTTGGGTTCCATTGGGTTTGTCACTTGGATGCTGGTCATTCAATGGAGTAATTTTGAACCACCAGTGGTTGTTAATACGGTTGAACCGATTACGGTGCCGAGTCTATCGGATACTGGTAGCTCGCTACCAGTATTACCGAATGACTTAGACGAGATGGATATTCCAAAGACAAAACTTTTTGATATTAAGAAAAACGAAAAATACGAGTCAAAAACCAATGTTGTGTTTGTCGAAACTGATGTTTTTGATGTAATTATTGATCTAAACGGAGGCGATATTATCGATGTAAAATTACATCAATATTTGACAAAATCTTCTGGCGATGACGGGTTGCCTTTGCAAATGATGCTGCGTTCAGCAGACAGGTTCTTTGTTGCTAGTAGTGGGTTAATTGGCCGAGATGGTACTGACAGTAGAACACTAGGAAGACCTATATTTTCGACCGACAAGTACAGGTACACATTGGGCACCAACAATGTTTTAGAAGTTGATTTATTTTACGACCAGAACAACACCGATATTGTAAAGCGCTTTATTTTCAAAAAGTCGAAATATGATATTGGCGTTAATTATATTTTAACGAATAACACGATGTCTTCATGGGAAGGTCGCTTTTTCGGGCAAATAAAACGTGACAGCAAGCCCCCGAGCGGATTTAAAAGCGGTTCATTTCTTCAGCCACCATCGTTTTTAGGAGGTGCAAGACGCGAAGAGGATAAAAATTTTGCGAAATATTCTTTCTCAGACATGGCTGAAGAGCCACCCTCCTCCAGCATTAAAGGCGGATGGTTAGCATTTATGCAGCATTACTTCACAGCAGCGTGGGTTCCTCCTCAAGATGAGGTTAATCGTTTCGATTTTAAACAATCCAAAGAGCGTGCAGGCCATAACATTCTGAGCTTTGTTGGACAACCAATCACAGTTCCAGCGGGGAGCACAAATTCGTACTCCGCTAAATTATATGTGGGACCAAAAGATCAAAATTCTTTAAGGGAGTTAGCGGAACATTTAGATCTAGTCGTGGACTATGGGGTGTTTTGGATAATCTGTAAGCCAATTCATCAAGCAATGGTTGCCATTCATAGTTATATTGGCAATTGGGGGTGGGCTATAGTTGTTCTCACAATAATTATTAAAATTTTGCTGTTTCCTCTCTCTGCCAGGAGTTTGAAGTCCATGGCTCGTATGCGAAGCTTACAGCCGCAAATGGAAAGATTGAAGGAATTATATGGTGAAGATCGTCAAAAAATGGGTCAGGAACAAATGGCTCTTTGGAAAAAAGAAAAAGTAAATCCGTTGGGCGGATGTCTACCTATGCTGTTGCAAATGCCAGTTTTTATATCTTTATTTTGGGTTTTATCCGAGAGCGTGGAGATAAGACATGCGCCTTGGTTGCTATGGATAACTGACCTCTCCTCTATGGATCCTTTTTTCATTCTTCCAGTTATAATGGGAGTGAGCATGGTTGCTATGCAGAAACTCCAACCTTTGCCGACAGATCCGATGCAAGCAAAGGTTATGCAATACATGCCGATCGCTTTTACTTTTATGTGTCTTTGGTTTCCATCTGGCCTAGTTTTATATTGGACAGTCAACAACCTTTTATCAATTGGACAGCAATGGATTGTAAATCGACAAATTACCTCTACAAACAATTCTTCTACATCAGTTTGAGGATTAGTCTGGATGTTGGGGATTTATAGTGGTTACGAATTATGACGACACAATTGTTGCTCTAGCGACAGCTCCTGGGAATGCTGGAATAGGTATTGTTCGCTTATCTGGCAGCAATATTGATGAGTTTATGCGACAGATTTTAGGTTGTGAGTTAATTCCAAAGCAGGCATGTTTTAAACAATTTCTGAGCCATGATGGGGAATGTATAGACACGGGTATTGCAATTTATTTTCCCTCTCCCGAATCGTATACTGGGGAATGTGTCCTTGAGTTACAAGGTCATGGGGGTTCATTTATTCTCGATCGTGTGCTTCAACGCTGTAATGACTTAGGTGCCCGCCAAGCTCGTCCAGGTGAATTTAGTGAACGTGCGTTTTTAAACGGAAAAATGAATTTAACTCAGGCTGAAGCAATAGCGGATTTGATTTCGAGTTCCTCACTGGAGGCTGCGAGGTCTGCTATGAGATCGTTACAAGGAGATTTTTCGAAATCTGTTGAATTGATTGTGGCAAATCTGATGGAAACGCGAGTATTTGTTGAGGCTGCGATTGATTTCCCCGAAGAAGATATTGATTTTCTCAGTGATCCGAAACTATTGGAAAGGATTATAGGTATTGAGCAATGTTTAGACGAACTGTTAAAGGGAGCTAGAAGTGGAGTGATACTTCATGAGGGTTTGTCGGTTGTTCTTACTGGGAAACCTAACGTAGGAAAATCTAGTTTAATGAATCGTTTGGGCAAAGAAGACACTGCGATCGTTGCCAGTGAGGCAGGAACCACGCGTGATGTAATAAAAAAACAAGTTGTAATGAGTGGAGTGCCAATTCAGCTTATAGATACCGCGGGATTACGTGAAACTAAAAGCGAGGTAGAGAAAGAAGGAATTCGCCGAGCGTGGTCAGAAATAGAATTAGCTGATCACATCCTTTTAATTACAGATTCTGACTGTTGTTGTGTGCAAAAATTAGAGTCCGTTTGGCCAGAGTACTGCGCTCGTTACCCAAATAGAACTTCTGACGTTACGGTGGTTGTAAATAAGATAGACTCTTTAGGGTGTTCACCAGGGGTTGATCACCATTCATCGAAGGTTCGCGTGTCTGCCAAATATAACTTAGGAATAGATGACCTGGTTTCGCAAATTATGAAAAAGACGGGGTTTTCAAATAAAAGCGAGGGAAATCTTTCGGCACGACGGCGACATCTGTCAGCATTAAATGAGGCCAAGTCTTTTGTTATTTGTGCAAAAACACAGCTTAGTTTAAATCGCTCTGGAGAGTTGGTTGCTGAGGATTTAAAAATGGCTCAAAGAGAATTATCTCAAATTACGGGATCTATATCTTCTGATGAGCTGTTGAGCGAAATATTTTCATCTTTTTGTGTAGGAAAGTGACTAGTCTAGGGGTTTTGGTCATTACTGACCTACTACGGGAGGGGTTTTGAAAAGTTAAACTACTGTTCTTCCTACTGGTTATCAACAAGATATACATATAACATGGCTAAATTTTGAGCAAGTTTTTGGCGTTTACTGTAGATAATTTTTTTTTAAGAAATCTATAAACATATGATTAATATGTATTTTAATAACGATTTCTTTTCTTGTGCTTTTTTTGCATGTGGATAAGTCGGTATTAATGAACTTGCACTTTATGGTATTAGTTGCTTAGACGGGTTTATTCGAAGTATTATAAGATTGAACGTAATTTTGCAGAGACTTTTAAAACAAGAATGAGGAAAAATATGGGTCTAGAACTGCCTGAGGTCTTATGGAATCGATGTCAAAATCAATTGAAAAACGAGTTGCCGGAACAGCAATACAACACTTGGATTAGGCCTTTAATAACAGATAATCGTCAACAGGGAGAAGAAAAGCATTTTTTTTTAGTGGCTCCTAATCGGTTTATTAAGGAATGGGTAAAAAGTAAGTTTGCTAAACGAATTGAGGAACTTTGTTCGCACTATGGTGGTATGAAGTTGTCCTTAGTGGTTAGCAGTGATCGCTGCGGGATTGATGTAAGCAGTAAGGCACCTTGTGTTGAAGGAGTTGATTCTGCGAGTGATGTGGTTAAACTAAAAATCGCCGCACCAGACAATAATACCTCTGATGGGGGCGTAAAAAAACGTGTAACATCGGCAGCTGAAAAAAGTCTGCAAAGTAACCTGAATAGCACGTTTTCATTTCGTAACTTTGTTGAAGGGAAGTCAAATCAGTTGGCACTTGCTGCTGCACAACAGGTCTCCAAAAATCCGGGAGGTTCTTACAACCCATTATTCATTTACGGCGGGGTTGGCTTGGGTAAGACACACCTGATGCATGCAGTGGGCAACGCCATGAGAGTTTTTAATCCAGAAGCCCGAATCGTTTATCTTCATTCTGAGAGATTTGTGGCGGATATGGTCAAGGCGCTTCAGTTAAAGGCGATAGATGAATTTAAACGGTTTTATCGCTCCGTTGATGCTTTGTTGATTGATGATATCCAGTTTTTTTCTGGTAAAGAGAGGTCTCAGGAAGAATTTTTCCATACATACAATGCTCTTCTGGAGGGTGGGCAGCAGATGATTCTCACCTGTGATAGGTATCCGAGAGAAATGGATGGTGTTGAGGAGAGGCTTAAGTCAAGATTTGGATGGGGGCTTACGGTAGCTGTAGAGCCTCCGGAATTGGAAACTAGAGTTGCTATATTGATTAACAAGGCGGCGCAAGGTGATATGGCTCTGTCTCGAGAAGCTGCTTTTTTTATTGCTCAGAGAATAAGGTCTAATGTGCGAGAGTTGGAGGGGGCTTTGAAAAGGGTTATGGCACATTCTCAATTTTCCGGGAGATCTATAGATATTGATTTAATCAGAGAATCTTTAAAAGATTTATTGGCACTTCAAGATAAGCTGGTTACCATAGATAATATACAACGAGTGGTGGCTGACCAATACAAACTGAAGATTTCTGATTTATTATCGAAGCGTCGAAGTCGGTCCATAGCCCGCCCGAGGCAAGTGGCGATGCACTTGGCAAAAGAGCTGACCACCCATAGCTTGCCAGAAATTGGCGAGGCATTTGGTGGACGAGATCATACAACTGTATTACACGCCTGTAGGAAGATAAGGGAGCTTGAAATAGCGGACAAAGAGTTACAAAGAGATCTGAAAAATTTGTTTAGAACACTTTCGACTTAAGTAGATTTTGTTGAGATAAAAGGAACGCTTATGAAATTTAATCTTTCCAGAGAGGCTTTACTCAAGCCGCTACAATTAGTTGTTGGGGTTGTGGAGCGACGGCAGACACTGCCAATTCTGTCAAATGTGCTTTTAAGGATAGATGGTTCGCGACTATCTATAACTGCAACTGATCTAGAGGTTGAAATAGTAGGTTTTAGTGAGGTTTCTGGCTCTTTGGAAGGCGGGGACGTTACAATTCCAGCACGAAAATTTGCAGATATTTGTCGTTCGTTACCTGATGGCGCAATAGTGGAGTTCAGCAGTGGTGACGGACGTGCACAAATAGTTAGTGGTCGTAGCCGATTTACGCTTGCAACATTGCCTGCTAATGAATTCCCATCTGTTGAAGATAGTGAGGAGAGTATTGGATTTATTGCAAAAGGTTTGGTCATAAAAAGCCTAGTAGATAGCACCTCATTTGCGATGGCGCAACAAGATGTTAGGTATTATTTAAATGGAATGCTTTGGGAGCTATCCTCAAATAATTTGCGGGCTGTAGCAACCGACGGTCATCGTATGGCGCTGTGCGATGTTGAATGTTCAGTAGATATAGCAGAGAAGATTAGCGTAATAATGCCAAGGAAGGGTATTGTAGAATTATCTCGTCTGCTTGGGGATGATGATATCGCTATCACAATGGGAGTTAGTCATGTTCGGGCTAAGACAGATGATTTTTGTTTTACGTCAAAACTGGTGGATGGAACTTATCCAGATTATGAGCGCGTACTCCCGAAAGGCGGAGAAAAGAGAGTATTGGGTGAAAGATTGGAATTACGACAAGCTTTTAATCGAGCATCGATTCTATCTAACGAAAAATATAGAGGAGTGAGACTACTGCTGTCGAGTGGCGGATTGAAAATGGTTGCAAATAATCCAGAGCAAGAGGAGGCGGAAGAAGAAGTGTCAGTTGACTACGTTGGAGATGACCTTGAAATAGGGTTTAATGTTAGTTACCTGCTTGACGTTTTAAATGTTCTTAAAGGAAGTAGCGTGTGTTTCACGCTGTCTGATTCAAATAGCAGCGCTTTGCTTGAGGATTCCTCTGAAAACACCCGCGCAGTTTATGTGGTTATGCCAATGCGCCTGTGATTCGGGGTAAGAGTCCACTCCATCCCATGAAGTATGAGATGAGATATTGCTTTTAAAACTCGAAGGGAAAAATATAAGGAATCTTGATAACTTCAGTGTGCGTTGTTGCCCTTGCGCTAACATTATCTATGGAAAAAATGGAAGCGGGAAAACAAGTTTTCTGGAGGCAATATATTTTCTTGGCCGGGGAAGATCCTTTAGAAGTAGAGATACAAAGACTGTCATACAGGCAGGCCAAAGTGAGCTCGTGGTGTCGGCACAGTTTGATCGTCTTCAAAGTGGCGTAGTTTCGAAGATGGGTGTCCTTCGTACTATGAAAGGTAAATTTGAAGCTCGCCAAGATGGCCGAGTTATAAGAACTGCGGGAGAGCTTGCAGTCCAACTACCAATCCAGTTAATTGATGCCCATAGTTTTCTTTTGCTCGAGGGCGGGGCGCTCCAGCGCAGACAGTTTTTGGATTGGGGCGTGTTCCATGTGGAACATTCATACATAACCCTATGGAGACGATTTCATAGGGCTCTTAAACAGCGCAATCAATTGCTGAAGCATGATAGACTTCGTTCTTCGGAATTGGAGTTGTGGTCGAGAGAATTGGTTGGATTGAGTGTTTCTATTGCAGAGAGAAGAGAAGAATACCTCAGATTGTTAGTAGAAGAAGTGGTCAAAATTAGCGCCAATTTTAAAAGTTTTGTCGGTATGTCGATTGAGTACTATAGAGGGTGGGATCGTCAAAACGATTTAGAAGAGATTTTAGCGAAAGATTTAGACCGAGATCGTAAATATGGTAAAACTCATCAAGGACCACATCGAGCTGATCTGGTTGTGCTCGTTGGTGGCGCTCCAGCAGTGAGTTACCTCTCTCGCGGGCAAATAAAAGCTCTAGTGTATGTTATGAAACTGGCTCAAGCAGCAATTTTCCAACGAAAAACTGGAGTAAAATGTATTTTTCTACTTGATGACTTACCCGCTGAGTTAGATGTTTGGCATAGAGATTATCTATTAATGTCATTGAATCAGTTGTCATGCCAGTATTTTATGACGGGAGTAGATATAAAGGATTTCATAAATATTGTTGAGAAAAGTCCCCATCAAATTTTACATTTAGATCAAGGACGGTTGGCCAGTTGATACAACCGACAGGGTATATAGTTTATGGTTGATAATAGTTATGACTCGTCCAGTATTACCGTGCTCAAAGGATTGGATGCCGTAAGAAAGCGTCCGGGCATGTACATCGGAGATACTGATGATGGAACAGGGTTGCATCATATGGTTTTTGAGGTGGTTGATAACTCGATTGATGAGGCTTTGGAGGGATTTTGTTCTGAAATTCAAATATCGATTCATTCTGATGAGTCAATAACTGTGAGTGATGATGGTAGAGGTATACCGACTGAAATGCATGAAGAGGGCGTGTCAGCCGCGGAAGTAATATTAACTGTGTTGCATGCCGGCGGTAAATTTAATGACAAAAATTACAAGGTGTCTGGAGGCCTTCATGGTGTGGGCGTTTCTGTAGTCAACGCACTATCCGAGCGCTTATGTTTAACGATAAGGCGAAATGGAACGGTCTATAACCAGACGTATAAAAATGGAGAGCCTCAAGGGTCGTTAGAGCAAATTGGACACGCTGATTCCACGGGGACTGAAATTCATTTTAAACCCTCTGCCGGGACTTTTACTAATATAAAATTTCATTTCGATATATTAGCGCAGCGTTTACGTGAATTATCTTTTTTAAATTCGGGTGTAAGAATTATTTTGCGTGATGAGCGATGCAAAAGGGAGGAACAATATGCTTATGCCGGCGGTTTGATGGCGTTCGTTGAATTTTTGAATTTGAATAAAACTTGTGTTAACAAAGTGGTGCATTTTTGCGCCTTACGTGATGACGGTATAAGCGTGGAGGTGGCTCTTCAGTGGAACGACGGATTTCAAGAAAATCTTCTGTGTTACACCAATAATATTCCTCAAAAAGACGGCGGTACCCATCTCGCTGGATTTAGGACAGCCCTCACGCGGGCACTAAACACATATATTGACAAAGAGGGTATTAGTAGCAAGGGTAAGGTGAATACAACTGGAGACGACGCAAGAGAGGGGTTGATGGCAATTATTTCGGTAAAGGTGCCAGATCCTAAATTTTCATCTCAGACTAAGGATAAGCTAGTGAGTTCTGAGGTTAAAACAGCGGTTGAGCAAGTGGTCGGAGATAAATTTGGCGAGTACCTTCAAGAGTTTCCGCAAGATGCGAAAGCGCTGGTAAATAAAATGATAGATGCGGCACGTGCCCGAGAAGCCGCTAGGAAGGCAAGAGAAATGACACGTCGAAAAGGCGCGTTAGATATAGCCGGATTACCCGGCAAACTTGCTGATTGTCAAGAAAAAGATCCTATTTTGTCAGAACTTTTTTTAGTAGAGGGAGATTCGGCTGGTGGATCAGCAAAGCAAGGTAGAGATAGACGTAGACAAGCGATATTACCTCTAAAAGGGAAAATTCTTAATGTAGAGAAAGCACGGTTTGATAAAATGTTATCAAGTGCGGAAGTGGGAACATTGATAACCGCTCTTGGCTGTGGAATAGGCGCCTCCGAATTCAATCTTGAAAAGTTGAGGTATCACACAATTGTTATAATGACAGACGCCGATGTTGATGGTTCTCACATACGAACGTTGCTGTTGACATTTTTTTTCCGACAGATGCGCAAGCTGGTTGAACATGGTCATATTTATATAGCACAACCGCCATTATATAAGGTGAGTAAAGGTTCCTCAGAGCAATATGTCAAAGATGATGCTGCGCTCACGAGTTATTTAACTCAAAGAGCTCTTGAACACGCGAGTTTATATGTGAACGCTAATGCTCCTCCAATTCAAGGTGTTGCGCTCGAAAGTCTTGTCACTAGTGTTCGTAATATTGAGGGGCTTTTCCAACGTCTCTCCTTAAATTATCCGAAATATGTGCTTGAGGCACTACTTAAAGTTGCGCGTTTTGATCAGGCATTGTTTGCTGATGAATCTAAAATATCCGGATGGTGTAGGGAACTTTCTGATTGTTTTAAAGAATTCGAGGATGGAACGCATCGCTTTAGGGTGACTTTCCAAAAAGATCAAGATTTTAAAATATTTCTTCCTGCTATCGAAATAGTGGCGCATGGTGCTCCAAAGACAATTGTTCTCTCCCGTGATTTTTTACAGTCTAAAGAATATGAGTCGATCGTGTCGCTGGGACATACACTTAACGGACTCATAGAACATGGTGGTTATGTTCAGCGTGGTGAACGTACCAAGCAAGTTAAAGATTTTGACGAGGTAATACTATGGCTAATGAGTGAGGCGCGGAGAGGATTAAACACTCAACGTTACAAAGGGCTGGGAGAAATGAATCCATCTCAGCTTTGGGAAACTACTATGGATCCGCAGAATCGGACAATGCTCAGAGTAACAATCGATGATGCAATTGCTGCTGACCAGATGTTTACTACTTTAATGGGAGATCAAGTAGAACCAAGGCGAGATTTTATAGACAACAATGCTTTAGCTGTTGTGAATTTAGATATTTGAGTTGAGTCATATTGCACTAGTCGACTTTCTTGATGTTTTGAGATAAAAAAGGCCTCGGATTCCAGGTGATTATTGAGACTATCGTAAGACGTGCTGAATTAATGTTTATTTAGCGATCAGTCATCCTTTAGTTAAGAAGTCATAAGTGAGATGTCAGCTACTTTTAGAAACAACTCTTGAAGCTCATTCATAAGCGCTAATCGATTGTTCCTAACTAAATTATCATCGGAAATAACCATCACGTTTTCGAAGAAATCATCTAAAGGCAAGTGTAAAGGAATCAGCTTCTCAAGAGCATCGTTGTAGCAACGCAGATTGACTTTCTGATTAACTGTGGGCTTCACTTTTCGGATAGTATGGAAAAGTAATTTTTCTTTGTCAGTTACGAAATAATTTACATTAATGCTCGTGTCGTTACACACATTTTTGGTCAAAATATTATTGACTCGTTTATTTGCGGAAATTAATTTAACAGAATCTGCTTTAAGCCTGAATTTTTCCATTGCTTTTGTTCTTAAGTCAATGTCGTATAAGTTGGTTAGTTTCAACGCAGCCACAGATTTATAACTTTTTGGATTAAACCCTTTTTCTTTATAGTAAGCATTTAAGCGATCTAGAATATAAGTAAGCACTAACTCCTTACTCTCCTTAGAAATATTGTTACCATGAAGACTAAGCTTGTTTGCAGCTACTTCAATACTTTTTTCTAGCTCCATATCAATACCGCCTTCGATAATAATCCTTATCAGTCCTAAGCTTGCTCGGCGAAGGGCAAAAGGATCTTTCGATCCGGTCGGTTGAAGGCCTACTCCAAAGATTGCGACTAGAGTATCTAATCGATCGGCTATTGCTAAGGTTATCGCAATCGGACAAGTTGGGATTTTATCCCCAGAAAATTTTGGTAAGTAATAGGCAGAGATGGCCTTTGCGACTAAGGGGTCCTCCTGATCGTTCAATGCATAGTAATATCCCATCACCCCTTGTAATTCGTCAAACTCTCCCACAACATCACTCACAAGGTCTGACTTACATAATTGGCCTGCGCGATGCGCCAACGATGGATTTGCCCCAGTATATACGGCAAACGCTTTGCAGAGTGAAGCTACTCTCTCTGTTTTTTGTAAAAGTGATCCCACTTCAGATTGAAATACGATGTTTGAAAGCTTCTTCCGCCATTTTTGTAAGGTTTGGTTTAGGTCATTTTCATAAAAAAATTTAGCATCTGCTAACCGAGATTTAATTACACGCTCATTGCCCTCCGACACTTGCTTTGGGGCTTTACTAATCAAGTTTGCGACAGTAATAAAATAGGGCATTAAATCCCCATCGGCACCTATTACGTGGAAATATTTTTGATGCTGTTGCATCACTGAGATTAAAATTTCATGTGGAATTTTGAGGTAGTCTTTATCGAAAGACCCGATGAGCGGAACCGGCCACTCATTTAGAGCCGATACTTCATTGAGAAGCTGATCAGTTAGGACAGCTTTACCACCTATTTCCTGCGCTAATTTGTCTGCACCTTCTTTTATAATTTCTTTTCGTCTTCCAAATCTTCCTATTACAAAGCCGTTTAGAAGTTGCTCCTCATAAGTTGCGACGCTGGAAATTAAAATTGTATCGGGCGCTAGGAACCTGTGACCTCTTGTGGTGTTGCTTGAAATTATCCCCATAATTTCTATATTCAGCGTTTTAGAACCGTACAACACCACTGCCCAACGCACTGGCCTAATAAATTCTTCTCGCAGATATCCCCACCTCATGCGCTTTTCCAAAGGTATTTCGAAAAGCACTTGCCGGATCAAATCCTCAAGCAAGTCAGGAGTATAGGCACCGATACGAAGCTCTCGAAGACACAATTTTTCTTGATTACCATCGTTTTCAATCAACTCACTAATTTGACTGATTTTGATATCATTTTTCTTCGCAAAAGCCTTGGCAGCTTGGGTTGGCTTGCAAGCATCATCGAATGCTATGTGCTTTGGAGGTCCCCAAATTATGATCTCTCTGTCAGCAGCTTTTGAAGCAAGTGATTGGACAACTACAGCGAGTCTACGGGGTGTTGCAAATACTTCTATATTATTAAAATTGACACTATTCCTCTTTAGTGCAGTCTTCACTCCATTTGAGAAAGCGAGAGAGAGCTTCTCTAAATTTTTTGCAGGCAACTCTTCTAACCCAATTTCAATAAGCAGATCATCATACATCTAGCAAGTTCCGGCTGTTTTGGAGCATGTTTTTGGTGAGTTTTGGATTGGCTAGAGGGAACCCTAACGCGGCTCTTGATTCTAGGTAGCCTTGCGCGACTGCTTTCGCAAGACTTCGGACTCTAAGAATATAACGTTGCCGCTCTGTAACTGAAATTGCTTTACGTGCGTCCAATAAATTAAATATATGAGACGCCTGCATAACTTTTTCATACGCAGCGAGAGGAAATTTGTCGGAAATTAGTTGAATGCTCTTTTTTTCGCACTCGTCAAAGTGAACGGTCAAGAATTCTATATTAGCATGGCGAAAGTTATAGTTGGACATTTCGTACTCATTTTGTTTAAAAACGTCGCCATATGTAATAGGACCGAGCTCGCTCTCAGTCCAGACCAAATCATAAACAGACTCGACACCTTGTGTGTACATAGCCAATCGTTCAAGACCGTAAGTAATTTCACCAGTCACCGGAAAGCACTCAAGGCCTCCTGATTGTTGAAAGTACGTAAATTGAGTTATTTCCATCCCATTTAACCAAACCTCCCATCCAAGTCCTGACGCGCCAAGTGTTGGGGATTCCCAGTTATCTTCTACGAATCGGATATCATGGATTCTTGAGTCAATTCCTATCGTATTGAGGGATCGGAGAAACAGCTCTTGAAAATCCTCAGGAGAAGGTTTCATCACCACCTGAAATTGATAGTATTGCTGCAATCGATTAGGGTTTTCACCATATCGACCGTCGGTAGGTCGTCTGCATGGTTGAACATATGCGCTGAACCAGGTTTCTGGACCTATTGAGCGTAAAAATGTTGCCGGATGAAAAGTGCCTGCGCCGACTTCCATATCTAAGGGTTGCATAATTATGCAGCCTTCTGCAGACCAAAATTGCTGTAATTTAAAAATCAAATTCTGGAAGTTTAGTGGCTCAGTGTTATATTCAATTTCAATCATTGACCATACTTTTTGATGAATTATTTATTCTGCAATTATAAGCTGGAATGACTAGAATGATAGGCAATAAGATGATCAAATGCCGATATTTAAAGCTAATAAGCTGTAAAGGTAATTTTATTAAGGATTAAACAGATTTTTATCAGATAATCGATTTTTTCTAAAGGGAGTTCTTCAGGTCATGACGAGTTCAACAAATCATAAAATTCTCAGAAAGGCAATTTTTCCTGTCGCTGGTTTGGGCTCTCGATTTTTACCCGCCACCAAGGCGAGCCCGAAAGAGATGATGCCGGTTGTTGATAAGCCCCTGATACAGTACGCAGTAGAGGAGGCAGTGTCCGCCGGAATAACTGAAATGATTTTTGTTACGGGTCGGGCTAAACGGGCAATCGCAGATCATTTTGACAAAGCCTATGAGTTAGAGCATCAGCTAGAAAAAAGCGGAAAAAGGGAATTGCTTGAAATTGCACAAGGAGTTGTTCCCAAGGGTGTTAGCTGTACTTACATCCGACAAACCGAGGCTTTAGGTTTGGGACATGCAGTCCTTACTGCAGCTCATTTGATAGGAGATGAGCCCTTCGCGGTATTGCTAGCCGACGACTTAATTCATTGTGAGGTATCTGCTTTGAAACAAATGGCGGAACAACATAATTTCTACGGCAGTTCAGTAGTTGCGGTCCAACAGGTATCAGGTGCGGCTATCTCGGCTTATGGCGTTATCAGCGGTGTTCAACAAGGTGACCGTCTTTATTTGCTAGATGGCATTGTAGAAAAACCAAAAGTTAAAGACGCTCCCTCAGATATGGGGGTGACTGGCCGTTATATATTCTCACCCCAAATTTTTGAGCACTTACGTGCTTTAAAACCAGGGGCTGGGGGTGAGTATCAGCTAACCGACGCGATTCAAATGCTTTTAATGCAGGAGCAAGTTATAGCTTATGAATTTCATGGGACTCGATATGATTGTGGCAGTAAACTTGGATTATTGAGAGCTAACATAGAGTTAGGCTTGGAGCACCCCGAAATCGGAAATGAGCTGCGTGTATTTTTAAAAAATGAGTTATTTCAAAAACTACAATAGTAGGATAAGGGGATTAAGATTAAAAACATGAAGGGGTGTCTGATATTGTGTTTATTGAGGTGCCTGGCGTGGGTTCCTTTGTCAGTATCACGTTGTTTTGGTAAATTAACCGGTGCTATCGGGTACCGTCTCAATGGACGATCTTGCCAAATAGCAAGAATAAATTTAAAGCTTTGTTTTCCCTCCTTAGAAGAGAATACCCGTGAGCAACTTTGCCGAGAGCGGATTAAGCACATGGCTCAAACAATTCTTGAAACGCCGGGGCTTTGGCGGCGTTCGTCATCTTGGTTAACAAAACGGACTGTTGAAGTAAATGGGTTGAACTTTTATGAAAAGGCAATGAAAAATGAAAATGGAACGATTTTTCTCGTTCCACATATGGGTAATTGGGAAGTCGTTGGTCTATGGCTTGCGCATCACACAAAAATAACTTCGCTGTACGAGCCACCAAAACTTGCAGCTCTTGAAAAATGGATCAGAACTTGTCGCCAGAGTTCTGGAGCGACACTGGTACCAACATCTCCGAGAGGAGTAGCCGCGCTTTTGAAGGCTGTTAACAGAGGGGAGGCAGCAGGGATCTTGCCTGATCAACAACCTCCTATTGGTAGTGGTGAATTTAGTACTTTTTTCGGTCTTCCAGCATTCACAATGACTTTAATACACAAGCTAATACAGCGGAGCAAAGTAAATGTACTTTTTTGCGCGGCTTTGAGAGTGTCTGGAGGATGGCAACTGCATTTTCTTCGGCCAGAAGAAGATATTTTTAGCTCAAATCAGGATCAGTGCTTAAGAGCTGTGAACCTTGGCATAGAAAAAATTGTTTCGCTTGCTCCTAACCAATATCTTTGGGAATATGAGAGATTTCGGCACACCCCCAACGGGTTTTCTTCTGCCTATGAGTAATGACTCTGTGTGGTCTCAAGCCCCAAGTTTCCATAAACTGGGCACTAATGTTTGGCATGTTATTACACATAAAGAAATTTTTTTTATTCCGAAAGAATGGCGCTTTTGGCTATTATCTCATGGCTCGTTAACAAAGCAATTGAGAACGCTAGCTACCACACATATTTCAGTAAAGCTTTTATCCCAAAAATATCAGCGACCGATGCTGTCGGAGCGAAGAGCGTTTGGCAATTCGGTCAGCAAGACGTCTTTTGTAAGAGAAGTTTTGTTGTGTGATGCCGACAGTCCAATAGTTTTTGCTCGGACAGTGTGTCCTAGAAATTATAGAAACGGAATTTGGAGAGAGATTCAACAGTTGGGTGACCGTTCTCTTGGTGATTGGTTATTTGGTAATCATTCCGCCATCCGTATTAATGTAAAATTTGCCCGATTGAATCCTAGTAATTTTTTTTTTAGAGGACAACCACTCGTCGAAAGCTATTTGTGGGGACGTAGATCGACTTTTAATATTGGAAATTCGTCAATATTAGTGACAGAAATATTTTTGCCGGATTTCGAAGCACTCAAATCAAAAGTAAATAAACAATGGAAATAGATTGTCGACCTTAGCGGGGTTATCTACCAATCCTTGGATACGCCTTTTTCGGTTGGATCGACCGATCGGCACCTATTTGCTTCTTTGGCCAACTCTCTGGGCCCTCTGGCTGGCGTCTAATGGTTTTCCTGAGATCGATATCTTATTAATATTTTTTGTCGGGGTCATTGTTACACGTGCTGCCGGTTGCGTTATAAATGACTACGCCGACCGCAATATAGATGGACAGATCTCGCGAACAGCTAATAGGCCCATTGCGACTGGCGAAATAAAGCCGCATTCTGCACTTCTAGCGTGCGTATTCTTATTGGTGTTGGCATTTTGTTTGGTGATACAGACTAACTACTTTACCGTTGTTCTTTCTATGGTGGCGGTTGTTTTGATGACTATTTATCCTTTTTGTAAACGCTGGATTAATTTTCCACAAGTAATTTTAGGATTAACATGGGGGTGGGTGGTGCCTATGAGCTTTGCTGCAGTAGGGCATAATATTTCTTTTGTAGCATTTGCATTGTATTTATCGGTTGTATTTTGGACCATTGCCTTTGATACTCTATATGCGATGGTCGATCGAGAAGATGACATTCGTGTCGGGGTCAAGTCCACTGCAGTATATTGGGCTGGAAATGAGCTACGTCATATTGCGTTGTGTCAGTTATGCTCTTTAATCTTACTTGCTTACTGCGGGCATCAATCTGGGCGTGGTTGGGCCTTTGGTGCCGGTATTGCAATCACAGCAATTTGCTTCGTGCGCCAGTTGCGGCTCGCTAATAGTCGTGAAAAATCTGATTGTTTAAACTCATTTATGAACAATCATTGGGTTGGTATGTGTATCTTCTTATTTCTGGTTTTAGACTACTGTA
>CENU01193017.1_pt1 | contig 28208 bp, 23 predicted proteins | sample 361331 | NCBI WGS metagenome assembly CENU01 (sample SAMEA2619766, study PRJEB7988) | marine metagenome | isolation source: saline water (ENVO:00002010), including | reverse complement strand
ATTTTACATTTTTGTTCAGCATGCACTTTTACAAATGGCTGGCTCCAATGAAAGTATGTTGAAAATGCAATCCGTCAAACTAAGGGAAACTATAAAAAAGAAACCTGGAAGAATAGAGTACAGAAGAGCAAAATTTGTCGGTTGTGATAACGCATTAGAGGTAGTATTAACTGGTCATCAAGGTTCGGGTATATTGCGTTCCATGACCGAGGCTGATTGCTTAATAGTTTTGGAGCATGACAGGGAAAAGTTTGAGGCAGGAAACATAGTACCTGCTTTTATTTTTGATGGGTTAATATAAAAAGGAGTTAACTTGAGTTTAACTAAACAAAATATTATGGAAGCTCTCACGCACAGTGATCTTTCTACAAAATTAGGAGACCATTTAATAAGTGAAGCAATGCTGACCGAAATTGAAATGGAAGATCAAAATTTATCCATTGGTATTACCTACGGTTTTCCAGTCAAAAGTAAAATTGAAGATATTAAAAATACTGTAAAAAATTATCTCTGTTCCAAGCTAGCATTAAAAAATATAGATATTAAACTTAAATCAGAAATTGCTTCTTCAGAAGTTGCCGGAAATGAGGCAAATATTCCTGGTATAAAAAATATAATCGCTGTTGCCTCAGGAAAGGGAGGTGTTGGAAAATCTACGTCTGCTGTTAATATCGCCTTAGCATTATCTCATGAGGGAGCTAATGTAGGAATTTTAGATGCTGACATTTACGGTCCTAGTCTGCCATCAATGTTGGGTGCAGACGGAGTTCCTGATTCTCCAGATGGAAAGCATATAAGCCCCATTATTGGACATAATTTGCAAATTAGTTCCATCGGTTTTTTAATAAAAAAGGATGATGCAATGGTTTGGAGAGGTCCGATGGTTACCAAAGCGCTTGAACAATTACTTCGTTCCACGCTATGGGAGAATTTGGATTATTTAATAATAGACATGCCTCCAGGAACTGGTGATATTCATTTGTCTCTTGCACAGAAAGTACCTCTAACGGGAGCGGTAATTATTACCACTCCCCAAGAAATAGCTGTTCTCGATGCCAGAAAGGGGCTAAAAATGTTCTCTAAGGTTAAAGTGCCAATATTAGGGATTGTCGAAAATATGGCAACGTATGTCTGTCCGACTTGTAGTAACGTTGAGGATGTTTTTGGTAGTGGAGGTGCTGAATCCTTGTGTAGTGAATTTGGCGTAAGTCATTTAGGCTCTCTTCCCCTCAATAGGACTATTCGAATCGACTGTGATAAGGGGCTGCCTTCAGTAGTTTCTGAGCCAGATTCGGCAATATCACTCGAGTACAGACGCGTTGCTGACAAAATTTCTTTGGGAATTGCAAATATGAATAAAAATCGTAAGTCAAAGTTTCCTAAAATTGTAGTCCAAAGATTATAGTAAGGCAGGTAGGCATTAGCTTACAGCTTGGAGAAATTTATCAAAAATTTGCAGCTGGTTCTCTAGAGAATCTTCAGGTAATTGAATTCTGATTTTATTTTGACTTAGAAGCCTATACTCTTTTCTAGAATTTATTAGCTCTAACAATTTATCAATTTTAATTTGAGGATTATTGTCAAATAATATTATGAAACCCTCCTTCGTTATGTCTAATTTCTTTATTCCGGTATGATTAGCTTTTTGGCGAAATTTATGTGTAATAAGCAATGACTTTGTCTCCCTCGGAATCGAACCAAACCTATCTATTAATTCATCCTCGATAATGTCGATTTCTTGATTTTTTTTTGTATTTGCTAACCGTTTATAGATTATTAATCTTTCATTCACATCGGGGCAATAAGTCTCCGGAAGTAGGGCTGGCAAAAAAACATTTACTTCTATTGGAGTTCTTAATGAGATGTCGTACGACCCATTTGACTTCTCATTATTCTTGATCGACAAGATTGCAGATTCTAACATTTCTGAGTAAAGACTGAATCCAATTTCGGATATGTTTCCTGATTGTTGATCGCCTAATACTTGACCAGCTCCTCTAATTTCTAAATCATGTAACGCTAAAAAAAAACCGGAGCCAAGTTCCTCCATTGACTGAATAGCTTCCAATCGTTTTACGGCGTTTGTTGTTAATGAATTTTCCTCCGGTGTGAGCAGATATGCATATGCTTGATGATGTGAACGACCAACCCTTCCTCTAAGTTGGTGAAGTTGAGCCAGCCCAAACTTATCGGCACGGTAGATTACAATCGTATTTGCCGACGGAATATCAATACCGGTTTCTATTATAGTGGTACATAAAAGAACATTGAATTGCTTTTGATTGAATTTTCTCATGACCTGCTCCAGTTGTTTCTCCGGCATCTGACCATGAGCAATCGCAATTCTAGCCTCGGGAATTAATTTTTTTAATAATTCTTTTTTATTTTCAATTGACTTAACATCGTTATGCAGAACATAAGCTTGTCCTCCTCTTCTTAATTCTCTAGTTAATGCTTCCTGGACAGTAATTTTATTTTCATGTCTGACCACAGTTTTTATAGCCAATCTTTTTTGAGGTGCTGTTGCTATTACAGAAAATTCTCGAATGCCTTCCATACTTAAAGCTAAAGTTCTTGGAATTGGGGTGGCTGTTAATGTAAGAGTGTCAATTTCACTTTTTAGATCTTTAAATTTTTCTTTCTGCCTGACACCAAAACGATGTTCCTCATCTATTATGATTAATCCCAAATTTTTAAAGTTGTGATCATTAGAAATTAATCGATGAGTTCCTATAACAATATCAACCTTACCTTCTTCTATACCTGAGATTGTTTCTTTAATATCTTTCCCTAGTTTAAAACGTGAAAGCTCTCGAATTACTATCCCATATTTTGAAAATCTATCTTGAAACGTTTGATAATGTTGTTCTGCCAGTAAAGTAGTAGGTGTAAGCACAGCAACTTGTTTATTCGATGACAAAGCAATGAAAGTAGCACGGAGTGCAACCTCTGTTTTACCGAAACCAACATCTCCGCAAACGAGTCTGTCCATCGGCTGATTTTTTATCATATCTTGAATAACAGCTTGTATTGCGGAATTTTGATCAGGTGTTTCTGTAAAAGGAAAATCGTTGCAAAACTCCTCATATTCTTTGGCATTGAATTTGAATGAAAACCCAGTTTTTAATGCACGTCGAGCATAAATATTGAGTAATTCAGCTGCTGTATCTTTTATTTGTTTTTGTGCTTTTTTCTTTGTCTTATCCCAAGCATCACTCCCCAATTTACTCAAAGGAGTGGTATCTGGATCGCTTCCGCTATAGCGATTCACTAAGTGTAGTAAAGTAACAGGCACATATAATTTAGCTTTGTTTGCGTATTCTAATTGAAGAAACTCATTTTCTCCCTCTCCCAGGTCTAAGTAAGTTAACCCCTTGTATCGACCTATTCCATGATCTACGTGAACTACCAAAGATCCTAATTTTAGCTCTGACATATCCTTTATCAGATTCTCAACGTTAGTCTCTTGTCTTCTAGATGTCTTTTTTCTTATTTGATAAAACTCATCAAAAAGATCATTTTCTGTAACTAACATCAGCTTCAACCAAGGAGCTATAAATCCTTTATGTATTGGGCCTGACATGAGGTACAAGCTCTTATAATTTTTTCTTAGAGATTCCTGCTCCAGTAATGTGTTCATATCTTTCCAAGATTCGATAATATCGAATTCTATTTTATGAATTTCAAGGTTAGCGCTGAGTGTCTCAAGCCGACCTCTATTTTCTGCTATGACAACAATTAAAAATTTGCCTTCATTATCCTGTATGCATTTTTTCAGCCGTAAAAATTTGTCTGATGACTTTTTTTCAATGCTTATATCTCCAAGCCTCCTGGTAGGTGATTTGGAGGACTCCATATTAAATACATAACGTGTATGATTATTTAAGTTTGCAAACCACTCCTTTGGGGTCAAAGCTATTTTTTCCGGTTCGAGTAATGGTCTTTCTCGGTCGTATTTTAGTGTTTCAAAGCGTGAAGAAATACTGGAAAATTGCCTCTCAATACTATCAACTACATTTCCTACAGTCGCAATAGATGCACTCTTGGACAAGTACGAGAATATACTTGCTAAATTTTCATGAAGTAAAGGCAGGTAATATTCAACTCCGGAGCCAAATAAACCAGAGCCAGCGTCTTTATACAATGAACATTTTGTTGGATCACCTTCAAAAGCATTACGCCAATTCAATCGAAAAAAATCAGCATTTTTTTTCGAATTTTCAAATTCTCTACTTGGGAGAATTCGGATATTTTTCACCGGATGGATGCTTTTTTGAGTGTCAGGATCGAAAACTCTTATTGATTCAATCTCATCATCAAAAAGCTCAAGCCTGACAGGGAGAGGGTGTCCCATAGGAAAAATATCGATGATATTTCCCCTGATTGAATACTCGCCGGGTGAGATTACCGAATTTACTTTTTCATAACCCCCTAAGGTCATTTGATTCCTTAACCCATTTATTGAAAGTATTTTTTTTTCGCTGAAAAAAAAAGTTTTACTAGCTAAGAATTTTGGAGGGACAATTCTTAGTAATGCTGTTTCAGCATTTATTATTACAGTGCTGTTAGAAACATTAGATGATTGATACAGACATAATAATCGATCAGAAACCAGATCCGCATGCGGAGAAAAAGGTTCATACGGTAGAGTTTCCCAGTCAGGGAAGAGCATTACCTGCTTTTCAGTCAAAAAGTAATTTAACTCAATATGTATGCGATCAACAAGTTCTTGATTTGAACAAATTATTAGGTTTTTTATCCCTTCTCCAGACTTCTTAAGATTCATTTGCCTTATCCATCGTGACAAAAGTAAACTATCGGCTGAGCCGTAAGGCTGTGGAAGTATTATTTCCTCTCCTTTCTTTGGAGGTATAATTCCGTGAACGGCCTCAATGTTTTTACTTGCTGTCATTTTTTTACTTATCTATGGAATTACTAAGTTTTGGTAGAGACTAAACGTGAATCTTATCAACTGATTAAAAATCTTCGAGGTAAGTATTTGAAGAACGAAAAGGTTTCTTGGGCTATTATACCTGCTGCAGGAAGTGGTACTAGGGTTGGAACTAATATCCCAAAGCAATATCAGGTTATTGGCAGTAAAACAGTTTTAGAACTGAGTGTCGATGCTTTATTAGCCATGCCGAGCTCTGCCAAGCTAGTTGTGATAATTGTAGTCTTGTCAAAAAAGGATTCCTATTTCCCCTTTTATTTTGAGGAAGGAAAATTTGTGAAATATGGTTCGGTACAGCCCGTTTTGGCATTAAAAATTGGTGAAGATTCAAGGAGTGGCTCGGTGTTCTCTGGTCTGAAATTTTTAAAAAAGTTTGCAGCGGAGGATGATTGGGTATGGATCCACGATAGCGCTCGTCCTGGGTTGAATCCATATTTAGTTGAAAAGTTGTGGAATGAAGGCTCCGAGTCTGCTGTGGGAGGGATTTTAGCTGTATCTGCTTCAGATACTTTAAAGATGCAGAAAGAGTACTTACCATCAAAAAAAGATAATATTGAGATTGAAAAAACAATTGATAGGAAATTATGCTGGCACGCTCAGACTCCCCAATTATTCAAATATGGTTTGTTATTCGAAGGTCTTTCTCGATTTAGGGATGCTACTGATGAATCTTCTGCGATAGAGTCCTTAGGTTATAGTCCTCTTTTAGTAAAAGGTAATAGTTTGAACTTTAAAATTACTAATAAGACGGACTTAGATATTTTCAGGAGTATGCATATGAGTCAACGAGACAAAGGCCAGCATCAATTAAGGATTGGTCAAGGGTTTGATACACACAAATTTATTGCTGACCGAAAATTAATTTTGGGAGGTGTTCAAATTGACTTTCCAATGGGTTTAGAGGGACACTCTGACGCGGATGTCCTGATTCATGCAGTCTGTGACGGAATACTTGGTGCTGCCTGTATGGGTGATTTAGGCGATTGGTTTCCAAATACCGATAAGTCCTTGAAAAACGTGGATAGCAGGAAGCTTCTTAGACAAATAATAAGCGAAATCAGAGAGAAATCTTTATCTGTATTTCAAATTGACTGTACCTTAATTTGTGAGAAGCCAAAAATTTCGCCTTATAAAACACAGATTCGAGAACTGCTTAAACTTGATACTAATGCGACGCACGTAAATGTTAAAGGGACTACTACGGAAAAATTAGGGTTCTTGGGGCGAGCCGAAGGCATAGCAGCCTTAGCATATGTTTCATTAAAAGTTGACTAAAAAAGCATTATGTTTGAGGGAAATAGTCCTGGATTTCCATGGGTTACGGTCGAAGCAGTGGGTGATACTGCATCGGTGAGTGTTTGTTATCTTAATCGCAGTAATCAATTTGAAATTGCATCAGAGTCAGTGCACAAGAGCCTAAAATTTTCTAGTGTTTTATTGCCTTTAATAAAAAAATTATTGTTAGAGTGTTCATACAGTATCTTAGACATAAAAGGGATGGTTTTGGTAAATGGACCAGGTTCCTTTACCGGTATTAGAGTTTCTAATAGTCTTATACATGGGATATCAAGTGGTTTAAGTTGTCCAGTAGTTTCATTAAGTACATTCGAGTTATTTACCTTCGCTTGGTTGACCAATAACTTTTTAAAAATTAAAAAAAAAGAGGTTATCGACATTGAAGTAATATTAGATGCTCGTATGGGTGAATATTATTACTCAAAAGTGTCATGTAAAAAAACTGGATCCAACGCTAGAGCAACGAATGATAATATTGTAACGGGTTTCGACTGGAAAGTTTTGGGTTGTTCGCCAGGGGAAGTTTTGGCTCATAAGCAATTACTCAAAGAGAATAACTGTGTTAGATTGCTGTGCCCTGATATAAAAAATTTTCGCTATCCTAAACTTAATACAACCGTTATTAGGGGTGGCGAAAAACACTTGCTCTCAGATTGGGCAACATTAGCGATGTTGGGGCGACCAGCTTCGGAGTGGTCAGATCCCGGAGGCATCTCTCCCTTGTATCTTCGGGATAAGGTTGCTCGAACTAAAGAGGAAAGAGAAAACTTTCAGACAATCTGTTTGTTAGACGTTGAGAAAGAAGACTTGTCGACGCTTTTTTTATTGGAGAAAGAGGCATATTCTTTCGGTTGGTCAGAAAGGAATTTTGAGGACTCTCTTGAAGCAGGGTATAAATGTAAAAAATTAATCGATAATAATTTATTGGTTGGATATTATATTTGGATGAAAGCAGATGAAGAATGTCATCTTTTAAATTTTACGGTAGCTTCTGCCAGACAGAAAAGGGGATTAGGAAAGTGGATGCTAGTTCAATTATTAGATTCTCTAAAAAAATTAAATTTTAGATCTATTTACCTTGAAGTAAGGCAAAGTAACCAGGATGCTATACGGCTTTATGGGAAAAATGGGTTTGAAATTATTGGCAGAAGAAAGGACTATTATCCTGATTTCAGGGGAAGAGAGGACGCATTAGTGATGAAAAGAATTATTTTATCTGAGAAATAATTAGACACAATGGCTTACACAAACATGTTAGATATTTTTGGAATTGACGTTTTGTGGAAGATGAAATCTAGGGAGGTTCCTAGAGTTTTTATTTTCTGTACAGTATCGTCTAGCGACGAACTATTTTTATTAGACAGGATATTATTTTCCATAAACTTAAGTCGCGATATGGAGCATGTTATTGTCTGTACCGACTTTCCAAGCCATGCTAAAGCGCGCGATATTCTACTTCAGTTTGGAGCTAATGCAAATGTTTTTCTTGGGAGGTGTGTAATTTTACCCAGCTTAAAAGAGCTAATAATGGAACCAATCTTAAAGAAAAAAGTTTGGGGAAAGATAAAGGGAATTCTGTGAGCTTCCGATGAAGCTGCCTTTTGCTTTCGTAGAATTGCAGTTGTTTTATCATTAAATAAAATCTCTAAATTCGTACGTTTTTATTTTCTGTCTGTTTGTGTTTGATTATTATCATTCTCGTTGTTATCGTTACGAACATAGCAGATAAAAAACTGTTGTATTAGTATGAAATATAAACTCAATGTAAAGAGGTTAGAAAAAAATTGAGAAGATATAATTGTATGAAAACACGGTTTCATCTTGTTAATATTTAAGTACGAATAAGAAAAGTATAGTAGGTGATGAGCAGACCAACAAAGTTAACTATTTTTCAGGATAATTTACAGACTAATCTTGAAGTTTTAAAAAATTTTAGTAACCAAGCAAAAATTTGGGCTTGCGTTAAAGCTGGAGGATATGGTCACGGAATTGATTGTGTAGCCAAAGGGTTTAGTGCAGCTGATGGTCTCGCTATTCTTGAAATTGGTGAGGCATATGAGGCGAGAAGGGCAGGTTGGAGAAAGCCGATTCTTCTTCTAGAAGGTGTTTTTGAAATGCAGGAGTTAGATGAGGTTGTCAGACTAGATTTAGAAATGGTAATTCATTCAGAACAGCAACTTTCCTGGTGTTTAGATTATCCAGGGTTATTTTCAGGTATTTGGATAAAAATAAATTCTGGTATGAACCGCTTGGGCTTCACGTGCGAAAATAAAAGAAATGTATTTCAAAGTAAGCTGACGAAAAAAATTTTCCAACTAAGAAAAAAAATCTCAGGAAACGATGAAATACGATGGCTGACTCATTTTTCGGTTGGAGAAAATGAAAAGGTTTGTTCTGTTCAGGAAGAGAATTTTCTCAGAATGATTATGGATTTAGGTTACAGAGAGCGTGAACTTCTAAGTTTTAGTAATTCATCTGCAATAGTGTGTAACCCAAAATTTTCAAAGCACTGGGTCAGACCTGGTATTTTAATTTATGGCGCCTCACCAACTAAAAGCCTCTCTCCAAAAGTAAAAACCTTTTTAGAAAGACTTTCTATTTGTCAATCTTTGACAACTCGTATAGTGAGCATTCAGCATGTTCGAGCTGGAGGATATGTTGGGTATGGGAGAAGTTTTCGTGCCCTTAACGACATGAGAATCGGGGTAGCCGCTGTTGGCTACGCTGATGGTTATCCACGAAGTGCAAGTGAAAAAACAGTGGTATTGGTAGAAGGGGTACGATGTAACTTAGTCGGCGTAGTCTCTATGGATTTAATCACAATCGACTTGTCAAATGCTCCTAATGCAAACATCGGATCGAATGTTGAGTGTTGGGGTAAGAATCTATCTATTATGGAATTAGCTGAGACAAGTAACAGATTGTGTTACGAACTATTCACGGGTGTTACAGCGAGAGTTCGTCGCTCCCTTTGCTAAACAATACTTGAAAAGTTTTCTGGTTTGATGGCTTTTACTTTTTGGGCTACTGCAATGCCTGATCTTACTGCGCTCTCGATAGTTGCTGGTAAGTTGTTTATACCTTCATCTGAACATTTGAAAATACCCGTTACACCCGTCTTAATTTTTTGATGAAGTGTTTTTTTATTGTCTAGCCCCGCCAAGCACGCAAAGGTTGCTTTTCTCTCCTTTACAAGCTTATATTCACAATCAATAAGGTTAAGATTAAATCGATGTTTTAAGTATTTGTCAGTGAAGTCTTTGATGGCACTCGTTTCTTTAATAATTTCTTCCGCAGTGATGTCAGAAACTATGGCACTTTTAACTATTGATATTACTTTTCCATTACTTTCGTCAGGTCTGTCTAGCACTACGTAAAAATCATCGTAATCAGGATCTAGTCTACAGACTATTTCCCAATTTAATTTATCAACGGGAATCTTACAGCCAAATCCTTTAGGGAGCGCAACCCAAAGATTATAAATCTGTCTATACTCCTTGGTTCTCCAATTATTACTTTCATCTGTTTTAGGAAAGTTACTAGACTTCCAAATTCTATTCGCCGAGTGATTTGGCAATGCCAATATTATTATGTCAAATGGATCAGTAAAACCTGTCTTAGTTAGCAATTCAAAATTATTTGTTATCTTAGATACCCTGGTATTAAGGTTGATTTTTACTCCCTTAGAGCTTAAATATGAAAGTACCGGATCGATTGCGTCAATAGCAAAGTTATTTTTTGGGTGAAAAATCTGAATTGAATTTGGGATATTTTTAAAGCATTCCATCAGAACATTCAAAAATACTATGGTGCTTGCATTTTCAATTTCTGTGTTTAATGTAGATTCAATAAAAGGTTTCCAAAAAAATTGAATGATTCGACTAGTTTGAAAATTTTTCTCTAACCATTTTCTTGCGCCTTCGTCATTTACAGGCTTTTTAAATTTTGAAAGGAGGATTATATATCCAAGTTGAAGTTTCCAAGAAAATGGTATGCCCTGGATTAACGACAAAGATAATAAGTCGAATGGAGCTAATCTTTCATTTTTTTTTACAAAAAAAGTATTTTTTTTTGAGAAAGTTTTTTTTGAGAGTTCTACGGTAGTCCACTTAAAATCTTGAACTTGCCATTCAGGGCTTTTACATGTTTTTAGGAGGCGCAAAAATTTATCATACGCGCCAATAACTAGATGTTGTCCATTATCGATTTTGAGTATTCTATCATCTTTTAATTTCCAAGATAGACCTCTCGCTCTACCACCTGCTAATGGTGACATCTCAAATATTGTTAAGTCATAACTTTTGTATTCGCAAAGTTGTTCAGCACAAGATAGTCCAGCCCACCCTGAACCTATGATAGCTATTTTCATAAAGTCGCTCTCTTTGGAATTGTGCCCCAAGAAGCTCTCCATGCAGCCCAAAATTTTTGCAAGGGAGATAATCGTATTCGCCTAGTCAATACTTGATAATTAGATTTTTCTATGTTTTCTAATAGCGATCTGTAAATAATTCCCATAACAATACCAGGACGTTGTCTTTGATATTCCCGTTTGGGCAGTGATAAAAATGCTTCATGATATTTGCTATGAGCACGACAAGAGAACTCCTCACACATTAAAAAAAATTCTTTTGAGTAAACTTTCATATTTAGAGATTTGTTGACTAAGTATTTTTTTATGAGATGCTGGGGAATGTAAGTGCGATTTTTCGTTAAATCCTCACCCACATCTCGCAGTATATTTGTATATTGACAGGCTTGACCTAGTAAGGTTGCATAACTTAATACTTCACTAGATGAAGGACCGAAAATTCTAGATGCTAACCTTCCAACGGCACCTGCAACTAGGTCGCAGTAAGAGTCCAGATGGGACCAATCCTCTATTAAAACCGGATTAAGATCCTGTTGTACGCCATCAATAATTTTATTAAAATCTGATAGAGGTAAATCAAAATTATTGAGAGTGTGTTTAAGGGATAATAATATCGGGTGTTTTGGAAAGTCTAAAACTGTTGTAAGTTCATTCCTCCACCATGCTAGTTTAACTTGGGCTAAAGAAGAATCGCTACACTCGTCTGCAATGTCGTCAACTTCTCTGCAAAAAGCGTACAAACTTTCCAAAGCACTTCGACGTTTTACATCTAGCAATGAGAAAGCAACGGTAAAATTTGAACCACTTTCCGCAACTTTTCTTTTGCAATACTCCTGGGGGTTCATAAATTGTCTTTCCGACGCGAGGTCAAACAATGTAGGGAAGAAATAATAATTAATGGAATTTGAAAGAGACTTACTTTGGGGGGGGTTTTCCAAACAGCATAAGGATTCGTTAGAAGACATTTCGCAATGAAAAGACCACATTCTATCGTTAAGGAAATCTCTAAGGCAAACCGGAATTTGTTTTTCATTTCAGAATGCAATAATAATGCGGGGAGATTTTTTCCGTATGTAAGCTTTTCCTTGCCTGTGAAAGTCATCATTTGTGTAAGTTTATTCTTTTTTTCCTGACTTAGATTTAAAAATTCCTTAGGTAGTCCACTTTTTACATTGGAGGGCCATATTTCTTTAGGGTAGTTTATACGATCATTAGAAATATCTGTTGCTGCATCCTGTGCAAAATTTATTATTTGTAGGCCAGTGCAAACTGCATCTGAATAATGGATTAATTTTATGAAAAATTGACTTTCCGTATCGTATATATTCGGATAATTGAATAAATTTAACAGAATCTGACCAATAGGGTTAGCTGAGTTTTTGCAGTAGTTCTCTAAATCAGACCATTTACTAAAAGGTTTGAAATCAGCGTCATATTTGAAGGCCTTTAATAGTTGCGTTGCTAGGGAGATATCTACACAGTAGTCAACTAAGGTTTTCTTTGCCATATTAGTCACTTGAATAATATCTTGCTTTTGCGATAAGTGATCATTCCTCACATATTTATTTAAATCCTCATTTTTCAAGCATGCATCAAGAATATTAAGCAAGTGCAGCCTTTCGCTGGCGGTGGATTGACCTTCATCTGCGATATCATCAGCAAGTCTTGCGAAGTTATAAATACTAATGATTGGTTTACGCAAATAAGGCGGTATCACAAAAGACGCAACCGGAAAATTTTCATAGTGATCAACGGATCTCATCATCTTGCTAAAAATTCCTTTAGTTTTTTTTATTTCTCGATTGACTGTCACATAAATTCTGTGTAAGTTCAATCCTATTCAACTACTGTGAGTTTGAGCGCAGGTGGCGAAATTGGTAGACGCACCAGGTTTAGGTCCTGGCGCCGCAAGGTGTGGGAGTTCGAGTCTCCCCCTGCGCACCATTAAGCATTGGAATTTAACGTCATTAGTTTATGTCCATAAAAAGCAGTAGTTTTCTGGGTCAATCTCAAAAATAAGTTAAAATAGTTTATTAATATCTTAATGAGGTTCTAATGCAGTCCGAAAAAACTAAGGTCGATAAAAAAACGACTAATCCTCTTGAACGCAGGTTTAAGTTGGAAATTTTTTCTGAAGATGTAGATCAGGCTACTGAACAGCGTTTGCAAAAAATGAGTAAGACACTAAAATTGCCAGGATTCCGGCCTGGTAAGGTTCCTTTGAGTGTTGTAAAAAAAAATTATGGTTCCGAGGCTCACGTAGATGCAATCAATGATGCTATAAATGACGCATATATGAACCATATTGCGAAGGAGAAACTCATTCCTGCAGGCCCACCCACCATTGAACCCGTAAATGATAGTGTTGATGGAAAAGAGACTAAAAAATTAGAATTTGAAGCAGTCATAGAGGTGATGCCAACTATTGACCTTCCGGATAGATCAATTCTCCAAGTAAAAAAATCTAAATGTATCATTGACCAAGTTGACGTGACGAGAACCATCGAGTCTCTACAAAAACAGAAAGTTAAATTCAAGACCGTTGCGCGAGAGGCAAAACCTGATGACCAAGTCACAGTAGATTTCTCTGGAACGGTCAATGGGGATAGTTTTAAAGGAGGTGATGCAAAAGATCTTAAATATATTTTAGGTTCTGGGCAAATGTTGAAAAACTTTGATGATATCGTTTTGTCGATGAAGAAAGGCGAATCAAAAAAAGAAGTGGTTGTATTTCCAAGTGACTATCCTGCTAAAGATATTGCTGGGAAGAGCGTAGATTTTTCTGTGACACTTAAATCTTTAGAGGAGCCAGAGTACCCAGCTCTAGATGATGAATTTGCCAAGTTATTTGGAATTATTGATGGAGGTATTGAAAAGTTGAGGACAGAGGTGGAAAAAAATTTGATAAGGGAGGCTGAGCGACGCTGTCGCATTAGAACCCACAATTCTGCCTTAGATGCCCTCGTGCAGGGAGTTACCTTCGATTTGCCAAAAGTGATGATTGAATCTGAAAGTAAAAAATTGGCTGAAAACACCAATGCTGAAATGCGTCAAAAGGGAATTAGTGACAAGAAAACCGTTCTGCCACCAGAGCTATTCAAGGATCGGGCGACACGTAGAGTTAAATTGGGATTATTGGTGAATGAAGTCATCGCTAAGGAAAAACTTGCTCCGACAGACAAGCAAATTTTGGAGATAGTAGAGGAAATGAGTGGAGTTTATGAAGATCCGGAAACATTTAGAAAATGGTTTATGGAGGACTCTAAACGTAAATCTCAGGCGGAAGCGGTCGCGTTGGAGAGGAACGTAGCCGACTGGATTATGTCTGAGGCAATTATAGAGGAAATAAACGTGAATGCCGCTGATTTATTGAGTGACTCCTCTGAGGGCAAAGAGATAGGAGAAAAAGCTGATGAATGAACCGGTTAAAGGTTTGGGTATGGTTCCGATGGTTATTGAGCAATCAGGTAGGGGAGAAAGGGCGTACGATATTTACTCCAGGCTTTTGAAAGAGCGTGTAGTATTTTTAGTAGGAACAATCAATGATCATGTAGCTAATTTAGTTATTGCTCAAATGTTGTTTTTAGAGTCAGAAAATCCGGACAAGGATATTTCTCTATATATCAATTCCCCAGGAGGTAGCGTCTCAGCGGGATTCGCTATGTTTGATACCATGAGGTTTATAAAGCCGGAGGTTAGCACGTTATGCATAGGGATGGCGGCTAGTATGGGTGCATTTTTGTTAACAGCTGGACAGAAAGGAAAGCGATTCTGTCTTCCTAATAGTAGGGTAATGATTCATCAGCCGCTAGGTGGTGTTAGTGGTCAGGCTACTGATATTGAGATACATGCTAAAGAGATTCTGTCTCTTAAAGATAGACTTAATAAAATATTGGCAGACAACACTGGGCAATCTTTGAAAACAATTGCAAAGGATACAGACAGAGATAATTTTATGTCTTCCCAGGATGCGGTAAAATATGGGCTTGTTGATAAAGTTATAGAAACAAGGGAAAACTAACTTCAATTTAAGGAAACTTTTTTGGAATCAGAAGATGACAGAGGATAAAAAAAATAATGATAAGGTGCTCTATTGTTCTTTTTGTGGTAAAAGTCAACATGAGGTAAAGAAGTTAATCGCAGGCCCTTCGGTTTTCATTTGTGATGAATGTATTGATCTGTGCAATGAGATCGTTCGAGATGAGAGCGAAGAAAATGACAAGACAAAGGCAGGAAGAGAGGGGCTCCCCACGCCGAGGGAAATTACAAACTTTTTGGATCAGTATGTAATAGGCCAGCATACTGCGAAAATTAATTTAGCTGTAGCAGTTTATAATCACTACAAAAGAATTCAGGATGAAAGACTGCCGGCAAAGGGTGATGAAGAGGTTGAGCTATCGAAAAGTAATATCTTGATGATTGGTCCAACTGGCTCAGGAAAAACGTTCCTCGCGCAGACGCTAGCAAAGCTTTTGAATGTTCCTTTCGTTATAGCAGATGCGACTACATTGACAGAGGCAGGCTATGTGGGAGAGGACGTTGAAAATATTATTCAAAAACTCCTTCAAAATTGTAACTACGATGCTGATGCTGCAAGGAATGGCATTGTATATATCGATGAGATAGATAAAATTTCAAGGAAATCAGATAATCCCTCCATAACGAGAGATGTTTCGGGAGAAGGAGTCCAACAAGCGTTATTGAAATTGATAGAGGGAACCGTTGCTGCTGTGCCACCCCAAGGGGGGAGAAAACACCCAAATCAAGATTTTGTTCAAATAGATACAACTAATATTCTTTTCATTTGCGGAGGTGCATTTGATGGGTTGGAAAAGGTAATACGTAATAGAACTGAGAAAACTTCTATTGGTTTTGGTGCTGAGGTTCGTTCTCCGACTGATAGTGGGTTAGGTGTTCTATTTCGGGAAGTCGAACCTGAGGATTTAACAAAATTCGGTTTAATCCCGGAATTAGTGGGTAGGCTTCCTGTCGTTGCTACGTTAGATGAGTTGGATATTACTGCATTAATAGAAATTTTAGAAAAGCCGAGGAATGCTTTGGTTAAACAGTATGTTGAGTTATTTAAGATGGACGATGTTGACTTGGAAATCCGCCCTTCCGCGTTAGCCGCGATTGCGGAAAAAGCAATAAGAAGGAGAACTGGAGCTAGAGGTTTAAGGTCAATATTAGAAGCTAGTTTACTCAAAACAATGTATGACCTACCTGATTTGGAGGGTGTTTCTAAAGTAGTGGTCGAGGAAAATGTCGTGAAAGATGGCTCGGAACCGATATTGATTTATGAAGATAAACCTAAGGCAGTAAGGGAGAAAGCAAATAAAAGGTAAAATTGACTTGAATTTTAGTTTATTGGCTCCATTTTTTTAATAAAGGTGTGTTTTTTCAAAAAAAAGAAGTTTTATCCGATATATTATTAATTAGTACAAAAAAAAGGAAGTATTGTGGAAGATAGCCAGATCGAAGGTGAGTTGTCCGAAAGTACTGCATTTGACCCTGAAGCCCCAATGCCCTTACTTCCGCTGAGGGATGTTGTAGTGTTTCCGCACATGGTCATTCCCTTATTCGTTGGCAGGTCAAAGTCTATTAAAGCTATGGAAGTTTCTATGGAGAGCGGCCAGCATATTCTTCTTGCTACACAAAAGAACGCCTCGCAAAATGAACCATCATTTCAAGATTTGTATAAAACAGGTTGTTTAGCTAACATACTTCAAATGCTAAAGTTACCTGACGGTACAGTTAAAGTTTTGGTAGAAGGTATTCAAAGGGCTAGAGTAGTAAGCCTGCTTGATTCGGAAGATTTTTTTTCAGTTAAATGTGAACAGGTTAATAGCGACGTAAATGTTGGGCCGGAGCATGAAGCTCTGCGTCGCACAATTTTGGGCCAGTTTGAGCAATTTGTGAAACTGAACAAAAAGGTATCCTCAGAGCTCTTGAGCAGTGTTTCTAGTCTTGAAGACTTCAGTCGATTAGCTGATACCATCGCCGCACATTTACCGTTGAAGATCGAAGACAAGCAGGAAGTATTAGAATCTGTATCAGTGGTCGAGAGAATGGAACGCTTACTTTCTCACATAGAAACAGAACTCGATATTTTGCAAGTGGAAAAACGTATTCGTGGTCGCGTTAAGCGTCAAATGGAAAAAAGTCAAAGGGATTATTATCTTAACGAACAAGTTAAAGCCATACAGAAAGAATTAGGTGAGGGCGAAGATAATGAGCTCGATGAACTTGAAAAGAAAATCAAGGCTGCCAAGATGTCAAGGGAAGCGTTTGAAAAAACTAGTTCTGAGCTTAAAAAGCTCAAATTAATGTCCCCGATGTCTGCTGAGGCTACTGTTGTCAGAAATTATATAGATTCGGTAATTAGTTTACCTTGGAAGAAAAAAACTAAAATTAGTAAGGATTTAAAACTTGCAGAGACCGTGTTAGACGAAGACCATCATGGTTTAGAGAAAGTAAAAGAGAGAATTTTAGAATACCTTGCAGTCCAACAGCGAGTACAAAAAGTTAAAGCGCCTATTTTATGCCTAGTGGGGCCTCCCGGAGTTGGTAAAACGTCCCTTGGTCAGTCAATTGCTCGGGCTACAGGTCGTAAATTTGTGAGAATGGCTTTGGGTGGCGTAAGAGATGAGGCTGAAATTAGAGGTCATAGGAAAACATATATCGGATCCATGCCTGGAAAAATTCTTTCAAACTTGGGTAAACTAGGAGTTAGAAATCCACTTTTTTTACTCGATGAGATCGATAAAATCGGAGCTGATTTTAGGGGAGATCCTGCTAGTGCATTGTTGGAGGTTCTAGACCCGGAGCAAAATAATTCTTTTGTAGATCATTACATAGAAGTTGAATACGATTTGTCTGACGTAATGTTCGTTGCTACCGCGAACAGTTTAAATATTCCTCCAGCTCTATTAGATAGGTTGGAGGTCATCAAGCTTTCTGGGTATACAGAGGAAGAGAAAATAAATATTGGAAAAAAATATCTGTTACCTAAACAAATTAAGGCGGCAGGTTTAAAGAACACGGAGATAGATTTAAAGGAAGGGGTGTTAAAGGGTATTATTCGTAGCTTTACTAGAGAAGCAGGAGTTAGAGGTTTAGAAAGGGAAATTTCTAAAATTTGCAGAAAGGTTACGAAGGAAGTAATTACCCATACGGATAAAGGGGCTGTAACTGTTTCGGGGGATAACTTAACTAAGTTCCTCGGAGTTGAGAAGTTTAAATACGGTGTAGCTGAAAAGGAGGACAGAGTCGGTGAAGTCATGGGGTTAGCTTGGACCGAAGTTGGTGGTGAATTACTAACCATAGAAGCTACTGCTATGCCGGGGAAAGGACAAATAATTAGAACCGGATCTCTAGGTGATGTGATGAAGGAATCAGTTGAGGCTGCTCGCTCGGTTGTAAGAACTAGAGCAAAGTCACTGGGTATACAAGATGAAGTTTTTGAGAAAATGGATCTTCACGTACATGCTCCAGAAGGGGCGACTCCAAAGGATGGTCCTAGTGCTGGTATAGCCATGACAACTGCTATTGTTTCTGCTCTAACGGGCATACCTGTTAGGCATGATGTAGCAATGACTGGCGAAATTACTTTGAGAGGGGAAGTTCTCCAAATTGGCGGGCTTAAGGAAAAACTATTAGCCGCCCACCGCGGAGGCCTTGAGCGTGTTTTGATCCCTGAAGAGAACAAGAAAGATTTAGCAGAAATTCCTGAGAAGATTGTTTCGGCCTTAAAAATTATTCCGGTGAGATGGATAGATGAGGTTATAGAACTTGCCTTATCTGAGCTACCCACACCAATAGAAAGTGAAGAAAAGCTTCAGACACAGTCTGAGAACGTTAAAAAAGTCGTTAGAACAGAGCCGTTGGCTCATTGATACAAAAACCGATAGGTTTTAAAATTTTATTTTAGGGTTATTTTTGAATTACTTTCCAAGCTTTAACTTAATCAAGTCTGTAAGTTTGTTTTAATGGTGCTGTTTGGGTTAATATGGTCGAAGTGACACTGGGTGCTTAGCTCAGCTGGTAGAGCGGCGCCCTTACAAGGCGTAGGTCGGGAGTTCGATCCTCTCAGCACCCACCAAAACGAGGAAGCTTTAGGAGCGGTAGTTCAGCTGGTTAGAATATCGGCCTGTCACGCCGAAGGTCGCGGGTTCGAGTCCCGTCCGCTCCGCCATTAAAATGTATAAATAATTGAATACATTGAGTAAGTTTATTATGAAGTTAATTGTTGTACCATAAAATGTACTATCAAGTATTTTATTTCTAACTACCCCCGCCCCATCACAAATTCTTGATACTAGACCCCCACCCACGGGGTACCCCCCTAAATCTGTTTAGGAGTCCCACTACCTATATACACTCGGAAATGCTCAAACGATTGGGTAGAATGAGAATATGAAATCTTTAGTCGGTTTAATCTTATTTTTCTTTTCTGTTGGTTGCTTTGCTTTGCCTGATTGTCCAAAAGATCAAACGAAACGTTACCATAATTGTTATGGCACCTACACTTTTGCTGACGGGAGTAAGTACGTTGGTGAATTCAAGGATGGCAACTTTCACGGACAAGGCACATTCACTTATGCAAATAACATATAGACAATCAATCTTGACGGCGCCTTTGTTTTAGATGGAATAGAATATAGGGAAAACTTTTCAACTCAATTTATTTCTGCACAAAACGTGACAATAGCTTTTGGAGATTTATCCGATGCATTTTATGCCTCGAGTATTACAGCAGAAACATTCTCGTTTAATGGGGGTGATGGTACTAATTTTAGTGCTTCCATAACGTCTTTAGGTATTGGTGGCTCAGACTTCTCTATGGTAATGCCAGAATTAGGAAATGGATTAACTATTGAGGATCTGACGTTTTCTGGCTCTGGGACAATCGTGGGCACTAATGCAACAGACACAATCAATGCTTCCGCAGCTTCTATTTCTGGTTACACTTTCACACTAGACATTGATTTTCGTGAAGATTCCTATGCTGACAGTCTTATTTATACAGCTGGAGCCGGCAAAGATATCATTGTTCTTAGAAACTTCGATAGTGGTGAGGATGTAATTAACCTTGAGGCTTTAACTAACTGGTCTGAAGATTTGCTTACTGGTATGAATGATATTAGTAATGGAACTGCTGCTGCCTTGATTGGAGATGTTCTCGGATTGAATGTATCAGGTAGTGAGGTAGTTCCCTTAGAGGGACACTCAGCAATTTATACTTTTAATGGTGAAACTTATTATCTTGGTGCTACAGATGGAGACTCCACCTTTGAAGATGGTGAGGTAATAATAAGGTTTATTGGTGTTAATGATGTAGGTTCTGATATTACAGACATAGTACTAGGATAAAATTAATAGCAGTTAATAAAATTATTTAATCTACGGGGGTAATGATCTATGACTGGCTCTGTAACTACTCAAAATGTTTATGAGTTTAATAATCACCAGTATGAAGTAGTTGATGGCTGGACTCTATGGCATAACGCCAGAGATTTTGCCACCTCCCAGACCTTAGCTCAATAAATATAAACAGTAGAGCCGAATGCAAAGGGATAAATATCTTATGGTTTAGATTTACTGATCTAAAAAATTTAAATGGTTTTTGTTAATGGATGCAGCTTTCCTTAAGTGATTTTATTTAATACCTACGATTATTAAGTGTATGATTCAGAGCAAGGACTTATATCTGGAGATCACTTTGGCAGGATACTCGACATTCGCTAAATCCAAACAGCATTTGGAGATACAAACACACTCAACCTCGACGAAATCCTCCTCAATAAGCAAAACGTAAGCTAAGCAAGTTATCGGTGTAATCAAGACTATTCAAATACATCATAAAGTAAGGACTTTTCTTTTTGCGCGGCTTGCCTCTAAAATCTTAAATTAGTCTAAAATGGAGAGACTTGAAGCTAGACTTTTCCTATGTCTTCACCCATTTTTGTGTCCTTGTCACTGTAACTTTTTTTGGGAATGTTATGAAATTGACTGTTTACTTAGCTGGAGAAATTCATTCAAATTGGAGAAATTCCATTGAAGAGGAGTGTGCAAAAAGAAAATTAGACATCCAATTTATCAGTCCAGTAACTGATCATTCACTTTCAGATGATTGCGGAGTAAATATTATGGGAAATGAGCCAGATAAATTTTGGCATGATAACAAGGGGGCTAAACTTAACGCAATTAGGACTAGAACTGCTATCAATCGCTCTGATGTTGTAATTGTTCGTTTCGGTGATCAATATAAACAGTGGAACGCAGCTTTTGATGCTGGATATGCTGTGGCCCTTGGTAAATCTATTATTGTCATGCACAGAAAAGAAGATCAGCATGCACTGAAGGAAATAGATGCGGCAGCGATGGCCGTAGTTGAAAGCAACGAACAGGTAGCTGAGATTCTTAGCTATACGGTTAATGCATAATTCAGCATAGGTTATATTAGACTTTGGCCGTGTTTTGCTAAACCAACCCCAGCCTCCGAATATATATTGAAAGCTTTGACTCCAAGAGATTCTAACTCGTGAACTTCTTCATCAAACCTTGCTACTGCAAGTACACTAACTGAAATCCCCATATTTTTTATCTGTATAGCTGCATCAAGATTACTATTGTGCTCGGGCATGGCAAGAATTATTGTATCAAGATCTTTTCCAACTAAATTAGACCAAAAGTCAATATCATTGGCATCTCCGATTACAACATTTCTATCCATTTCCAGATGCATCAAAACTTTATCAGTATTTTGTTCAACGCCCAAAACCTGATCATCAAATGTTTGCCGATACTCATCATAAGCACCCGTGCCAACTCTGCCCATTCCAATGACTAATATTTTTGCGTCTTTTACATTTCCGACATCATCCTCTTTTTTTAAAAACTTGGATTGCATAAGAAGTAGTTTGTCTTTATATTTTTCATAGATTGATTCGCTATGCTTATTTAAAGGAGCGGAGATTAAGAAGCTAAAACTAATAGCAATTGCCATAACAACTAACCAAGAGCTATCTAACATTCCTGATGAGACTGCAATACCAATAACTACTAATCCAAATTCTGAAAATGTCGCCAAAGATAAACTGGAAAAAAGTGCCGTACGCGCCCTAAATCTAAAGAAAACAAAACTAAAGAAATATAATAAAAATCGTATTGGTAATGTTAGAAGCAAAAGGGTTCCAAGTATCAATACTGAGTAAGATAGCGTGCCATTAATTCCTATCGATAAGAAAAAACCAACTAGGAAAAATTCTTTTATAGAAAATAAAGATTTACCCAACTCGTCAGCTTTTTTATGGTTTGCAATTAACATACCCATAAATAACGCACCCAATTCACCCTTAATCCCAAAAATCTCAAAAAGTGAAACTCCAATAACTAACGAAAGGAAAAAACCAAAAAGAACGAGGAGTTCATCGTGTCCAATCCAATTTAGTAATTTATATAATGTGGATCGAAGGGGATAGAAAAGGAAAAGTAGCAAGCCATACATATTAGGGTAACTACCTTCGGCAACTGCTAAAATAAGGGCAGCTAATAAATCCTGTAAAATTAAAATTCCGACAACCAAGATACTATATAAAGCAGTAAGTTCGCCCCGATCTTCAAATGTTTTAACGGCAAAAACTGTGCTAGAAAATGATAAGGCAACGCCTAAAATTAAATATTCGAGATAATTTAAATTATTTGTAACACCACTCGCTTTCGAAAAAAGTATGAATAACCCAACAATTATTATTACATTCAAGGAGATATTTGATGTTGTTATTATCAAAACGTCTTTTCTCGCAAGGTTTTTTATTTTTACTTTCAGTCCTATGCAAAATAATAGGAGATAAACACCAAGATCAGCCGCTATATTGAGACCTTCGGGCGGTTTTAATTCAGTTAAATTAAAAATAAATCCAGCAAGTAGAAAACCAACTAAAGGAGGTAGACCAAAACTGTAAAAAAGGAAGCCAAATAACGTTGCTAAAAAGATCAGGATTGCCAGCATATTTAGACCAAACCATGGTAAATGAGTGTATTTGTTGTTGAAAAAATTGAAAAAGTTATTCAATTGTCTCATATAGACTTAGATTTTTCGCTCCGGAACAGAGTTACTCCAACAAGTTTTTCTTTTATTGGCGAAACTTTGAGGACTTATTTGAAACTAACTACCATGGTACAAAGAACTTATGAAATAAATGGACGGGAAATCGAAAAGGGTGAAGATCTAAGCTTTATGGTAAATGATAAGCGTAGAGAATGGAGGGGGACTCCTGCCAAGTCAAGAAGGAGGCAGAGAAGATACGAAAAACGACTCACAAAAGAACTTTCTCTAATGAAGTGTATAAATTTTCTGGATTAGGTTTGGTGCTTATCCTAATACGCCCGTCATCCTTAGATTAAAAGTAAAAAAGAGATGTTCAATTCCCTCGAGCTTACTTAGCGCAAAAAATTAACAAACGTTTTTTTACTAAGATCTTTAGCAAAATATTTAGGTAGTCAGTCCTACTTCATGATGTTAGAGATGCTTGTAGTTTATAATAAGATTGAGTGCAAGATTATGAGACTAGATTAGGTTTAATACTGATGGGAAAATCTTACTATGTTTGAATTTATTCGTGAAAGAAAGAAGACATTATTGGTTGTTTTATTGCTTCTTGTAATTCCACCTTTTGTTGTTGTGGGAGCTTGGGATCAATTTAATCCAAATTCTGAACCTATTGTTGCAAGCATTGATAATATTGAAATATCGAAAAGGGAATTTGACCGTGCGCATCAGGCTTTTGTTGACGATTTTAGAAAACGTGTTGGTGAAAGTTTTTCCGCTGAGATATTTAATACTTTTGAGGGTAAAACCGTTACGTTGGATAATTTAATTGACAGGCAAATTATAAATCAGACCACGCTTAATTCTGGCTTGAGTGTTTCAGACGAATCTATACGGCAGGTTATAGTTGAGATACCAGAGTTCCAGGAAAAAGGAGTTTTCAACAGAGAAAAGGCTCAAGAACTTTTGAAAAAGAACGGAATGAACCAAGCCGAATTTGAAGAGAGATTACGTTTTGATGTTTCCACTAATCTCATTCCAACTATTATCAGTGGTTCATCATTTGTTCCGCGAAGTGTTGCAAGAAAAATTGCTCAAGCAGAAAATGAAAAGAGAGATATAAAAATCAAGCTTTATTCTCCAATAGAATATAAAAATAAGGTTTCCATTTCCAACGATGAAGCAAAAACATTTTTTGAGAAAAATCTCGATAGATTCGTGTTGCCCGCAAGGTATGACTTAGCATTTTTGGTGTCTACTAATCCTGATGTTGCAGATGATCTGGCAAACCGTCTGTATGAGGAGGCTAGCAGCTTAGAAAATGTGGCAGAGGAATTCAATCTAGAGATTCTCAATATCAATGGGTTAGATATCAATGCTCCTGCTATTGATGAAAATTTTTCAAATGATATTCTTGAAGCACTTAACAGTTCAGAATTCCGTAAAGCTATTTCAACCAGTGACGTTCTTGATGAGGGATTAAATAGTGATTTGATTGAAGTGAAAACGAATCTTTTTATTAGTGCAAATTTGGTAGATAAAACTCCTCCAAAACCGATGGACTTCAAGCTCGTATCCTCTCAAATTGAATCCGAATTATTACTGCAAAAGATGATTGCCCTTGCTCGAGATGAAGCGGAGATTTTCTTGAAAAAATTTGAAGGCTCAGAAGATGATAAGAAGAGATTATTGAGTCAATTACGTGATTCAATATCGATTAGTCGAAATAGTGATGGCTCTGAGATTGGTGGTTACGCTAGTATTGTTCAATCAAATACGGAGGCTTTTTTTTCACACGATTTTAAAGTTGGAAGTGTAAAGTCTATCGATGCTGGTCGTAATGGAACTTTAGTAGCTTTTTTGGAAAAATCTTCTATTTTCCCAAATTCAAATCCGCAAGTAGTTGATAGTCTTGGGGAAGTATATACTGAAATGCAACAGCTGGACGCTACCTTATCTTTAAAGTCTTGGGTGCGAAGCAAGGAGAAAAGCTTTGAAATCAAGAGATATGCTGATCAGTTAGGTAGTTCGTCAATCGTTGAAGAGTGATTGCTTGGATCGATAAATTCGACAGAAACAGCACTTCTTATCTCCGAAAAATTTTTATTGATAGATTGCTTATAAAGTGGATCATAATGGCAAACTAACAATTTTTTTACCAGCTCAGTCCAATCTGCTAATTCTAAATAGTTAGTATATTCTTTTATTTTATTTTCATCGCTTATACCTTTAAATTTACTCAAAAGATGTTTCAACTTTAGTGGTTGATTAATTAGATGCTGGTATGAATCGATCAAGTTTTGGACTCTTATCTCTAGCGGTACATCTAACCAGATACACTCGGATTGTCTTATTTTATTTATCAAACAATCTGGAACATGCCGATTTCCAATTTTTTTACTCTCTGATTCAACGTACACGACTTTACTATCGTTCATGCAACAAATTTCCGAGTGTAAGAGCGTTTCAAAGTATTTTTGAGAAGGTTGAGGGTAATGCGGATGTGCGCCTAATAAAGAACCGCTATGTTTAGCTAAACCTTCGAGATCGAGAACTTGATGACCTTTTTGCCTCACGATTTCTAGAAATCTGGTTTTTCCTGAACCTGTAAGTCCGCAAATCACCTTAAACTTCAAATGCGAAACTTTTTCACTTAGGTTTTTCAGTACAAATTTTCTGTAAGATTTATAGCCTCCGTCTAAATAAAAAACCTTAAAACCGATTCTGTTTAAAATTAACGCTAAGGCATTACTTCTTTCCCCTCCACGCCAACAATATATTAGTGGATTCCAAGATATTAAATTTTTTGCAAATTCGTCGGCTAAAAGCTTTGAAATGTTCTTTGTAATCAATGCCGCACCTAATTTTTTCCCCGCAAAAGTATCAGTTTTATATAAAGTCCCAACTATTTCTCTTTCGGAATTGTTTAAAACTGGATAGTTAATTGCACCGGGAATATGATCTTCTTGAAACTCTTTTTCTGAACGCACGTCAATTATTTGTGCATTGAAATAATTTTTATCAAAACACGTTTCAATGTTTACTTTATTAGGGTATAAATAAGGTCTAAAAGGATTCGCCATGAAAGTATATAATTTGCAATGTCAGTTCGGTCACTCGTTTGAAGGCTGGTTCAGATCTGCTGAGGATTTCACTTCGCAAAATGATAAAGGTTTATTAATCTGTCCTACTTGTGACAATAATTGTATTTCAAGATTACCATCAGCTGCACATATTCAACCCACTAAGGCTACTGTAGACAGATCCAAAACTCAATCTTTAAATGACCAAGTGCTAAATGTAGAGGTAAAAAAGAAGCTTCTGCAAGTAGCCGAGCAAATTCTTAAAGATTCTGAAGATGTAGGGGATCAATTTGCAAATGAAGCCAGAAGAATCCATAGAAAACAGTCAGATATGCGCACTATACATGGCACAGCCACTTCTGAGGAGTCAAAAGAGCTAAAGGAGGAAGGCATAGATGTTGTACCTTTGCCGTTTCTACCAATTAAGAAAAAACCCCAAAGTTTACAATAGAATTTGCCACTCAGAAGCCACGCAGTATTTCATTGATTGCAGTTTTCCCCCTCGTTTTCTCGTCCACCTGTTTAACGATAACTGCACAATACAAATTTACTCCATTTTTAGATGGTAACGAGCCTGAAACTACGACACTACCCTCCGGAATCTTTCCGTAACTAGTTTCTCCAGTCTCCCTGTTATAAATTTTTGTTGATTTCCCTATAAAAACACCCATTGAAATTACACTATTTTTTTCTACGATGACCCCCTCAACGATCTCACTTCTTGCTCCGATGAAACAGTTATCCTCAATAATTGTCGGGTTAGCTTGAAGGGGCTCGAGAACACCTCCGATTCCAACTCCACCAGATAAATGAACATTTTTTCCTATCTGTGCGCATGACCCTACAGTTGCCCATGTATCAACCATGGTGCCACTATCAATAAACGCCCCAATATTTACAAAAGAGGGCATAAGAACACAATTATTACCAATAAAGCTGCCGTATCTAGCGGTAGCTGCTGGGACAACTCTTATCTTTAATGTTTCCATATCGTCAGATGATAAATTTTCAAACTTTGAGGGTACTTTGTCATAAAATTTCAAGTCTCCAGTATTTATTATTTTATTCTGAGTGATTCTGAAACTCAAAAGCACAGCTTTTTTTATCCACTGGTTAACAACCCATTCTTTCTCTTTTTCTGCAACTCTAATAATTCCGTCATTCAATAAATTTAGGGTTGTTTTGATTGACTCTACAGAATTAGAAGAATCAATATTTAGTCTTTCTTCCCAGACATCATTTATTGTGTTTTTTAGGTTCGTTAAACTAGCTTTGGTCATGTTGTCTCCTAATAAGAAGTTCTTTGCCGTAGCTTATTTCTACAGTAGTGTAAATGCCCCCTCTAACATTCCATTTCGCGACAATTTGCATTCCTCTTGGAGAAACAGCAGAAACAAGATCTTTAAGAATCTGATTGGTGACAGCCTCATGAAATGCACCCTCATCTCTGTATGTCCAAAAATATGCCTTAAGAGATTTAAGTTCTATATTTTTTTTATCTGGAATGTATTTAATATGAAAGTGAGCAAAATCTGGTTGATTTGTTAAGGGGCAAAGACAAGTGAATTCCGGAACGTCAAATGTAACAACGTAATCTATGTCAGAGTTTGGGTTTTCAAAGGTATCTAGAATTTTTGATGGGGTCAAAGCCATGTTATTTAGCCACGGTGTAAGTTAAATTAGATATCTACTTAAAAAAAAGTATCACGGTAACAATAAATTAGAATGTAGTTTATCATAAGCTTATGTAACCTTCGTCACGTAGAATTAATATACAAAAAATGTGAACGCATTCGCTTAAATGGCTCTTACTAAGGATTTAATGGATTTGCAAAGTGCTATTAAATAAAATTAGATTATCTGGGTTCAAATCCTTTGTTGACCCTACTGAAATTCATTTCTCTACTCCGTTAACGGGAGTAGTCGGTCCCAACGGGTGTGGCAAGTCGAATATAGTTGATGCTGTAAAATGGGTGTTAGGGGAGTCGAGAACCTCTGAACTTAGAGGTGATCATGCGAAAGACGTAATTTTCAGTGGTTCAAATACTAGACCAGCAGCAGGCAGAGCTAGTGTCGAGCTGTTACTGAACAATTCGAGTGGACAGATCGGTGGTTTATGGGGATCTTATACAGAAATTTCAGTTCAAAGGGTCTTAGATTCATCAGGAAATTCTTCCTCCTTAATTAATGGACAACTTGTTCGCAGAAAAGATGTTCTGGATCTTTTTCTAGGCACTGGTCTTGGACCCAAGGCTTACGCGATTGTCGGACAGGGCTCAATATCCAAAATAATAGAATCCAAACCAGATGAATTAAGATTATTTTTAGAAGAAGCCGCTGGAGTAAGTAAGTACCGAACTCGAAGACGGGAGACAGAAAGTAGACTTAAAGAAAGTAGACTTCATTTAGATCGAGTGTCAGACATTATTAAAGAATTAGATGATCGATTAGAGAACC
>CENU01040161.1_pt1 | contig 28208 bp, 33 predicted proteins | sample 361331 | NCBI WGS metagenome assembly CENU01 (sample SAMEA2619766, study PRJEB7988) | marine metagenome | isolation source: saline water (ENVO:00002010), including | reverse complement strand
CTTATGTTTCTAATACCGCTTTAACTGCGATTACTGGAGATGTAGCTGATGGTGAGTTAAATGACTTTGATAGAGGTGTAAATACTCCTTCAGGTTCAAAAGATGGTGATTTAGATGTCGCTGGTGAGATGATTTATACTTACGTAGCTGCGTTTACGGATATAAACCCAGGTGGTTCTGTTACTGCTACTAAGTTAACTAACAGACTTGGATGGTAATATCTTAACATCACATTTTATTTAAATTAAGCCTCTCTTTTGAGAGGCTTTTTTTATATTGTAGTGTGAAATTAATTGCCAAATTATACTTAATATTCTTATCTCTTACTCCTTACGTACCCTCATTTAATACTATTGATAATAATGTAGTTGAGTGGTTTTATTTAAGCCTATTAAATATTGTTTTTCTGGTTCTACTTATTTATTTTGGAAAATCGAAGATATTTCAAATTAAAAGTAAAATATTCTTTTCTTTTCTAGTTTTTTTTCTACTAGCCTTTATCTCTAGTTTTTTTGCTTTAAATCAAACGGAGTCTTTTGTTAGACTCTCAGACATAGGAGTGATTTTAATCTCCCTTTATTTAGTTTATTTTTTTATCAAAAATGAATTAATATCTTTTAAATTTTTAATACATATAATAAGCTTTACTTTGATTATTGATCTAGTAGGAACTGTATATAACTACATATATTTCTTTAGTGATAGGCTCTATGATTTTAATAGTGCATCGGTAATTAAGGGTTTTTATTCAAACAAAAACATCACCGCAGTTGCTATTGGCTTAAAAATTCCAATACTACTTATTTTATTAAATTATTATAATAAAAAATTTATAAAAATTCTTTTTATATGTGTGGCGTCAGTATCCTTCATTACCCTTTATTTGTTAAGTGCTAGAGCATTGTTCTTATCATATATTGTATCAATATCAATTGTGTTTTTTCTAATTCTATACAGGATTATTAAGTATGATGAAAATTTCTTTAGTTCATTTAAACCTTTTTTTCCCTTGTTTATATCTATTGTAATAGGATATTTAGTATTTAATAATTTAAATACGGCGGAAAACTTAGGTATTGATTCCAGATTTGAAACTGTGGTGGCTGGTATCGAAGATGAATCAATTAATCAAAGAGTTACATTTTACGGTCATGCTATTGAATCTATATCTAATAATTTTTTCTTTGGAGTAGGTTTAGGAAATTGGAAGATATATTCTGTAAAATATTGGGCTAATGAAATGCCTAGTTATGTAGTACCAAAACATGTTCATAATGATTTTTTAGAAATATTTGCAGAGACAGGTTTTTTTGGTTTTACTGCATATTTTCTTTTTTTCCTATTTATAATAATTAAGCTAACAAGTATATTTGTTAATACTCTTAATCTTAACCAGCCTATTTTAAATAGTTTAATTCTTTTACCATTTGTTATTATATTTATTGACACAAATTTAAATTTTCCTCTTGATCGACCTGCTATTCAGGCATATTTTATTATTTGTATTGCTATTTTAGAGACATTTATTAAAGAAAATATAAATGAATAATAATAAAGTTATTCTAATATTAATTTTTATTTTGAGTGGACTAGCAAGTCTTTCGCAGTTCAAAAGGTTTATTTCATCACAACAACAATATGAGATGTGGTTTGATTTAGAACAGGATAGATTTTCAAGACCAATTGATTTTGTAGAAAAAATTGAAAATAATTATCCCAACTTAACATATATTGGAGTCCCTTTGAGTGCTTTGAAAGGATCTTATTATGCAGGTCTTGATTCTATTGATCTTGCAAAAAAACTATATTATAAATCTATGATTGACCACCCCTTTTTGATGTATGGAGAGCAAAGAATGTCTGAATTATATTATAATATAAATCAAATGGATAGTATGACATACTATGCAAATAAAGCCATCATGGGGCTGCCAAACAATGCTAAGCACTTCTACTTAAAAATATTAAGTCTAAAATATGAACAAAAGGGTGATTCTATGATTTATTACTTTAATAAAATAGATCAAAAGGTTAAAAAAAGTGATCATGCTTTGTGGAGAATTGTTTTAGCAGGTATTTATGAGGATAATAAAGTTGAAAAAGAAGATGCTAAAGACTTAGCAGTTGAATCAAAGAAAGTATTTCCATATGATAATGAAATAAATCTTATCTCAGAGTGGATTTTATATTCTAGAGAAATTGCTAATAATAGTTTACGAAATTATAATAGAATAATGAAAATGGAAGACACCTATGTAAGTTACAAGGATAGTATTTTTTCAGAAATTATAAACCAAGTACCAACAAATCAAAAATATTTTGAAAATTATATTGCTTTTTTACTTAGAACTAGAAATAATACAAAAGCAAAAGAAATTTTTAAGAATAGATCAAATAATTTTTCTAAAATAAATCCTGTAATTCTAGATGCAATGAATCAAAATGGGGAAAGAAATGAAGACTAATATATTAATCTTTGCTTTTTTTTGTCTATCTGTTATTTTTGTTTTTACAAATTATAAAAAACTTCTATCTAGTCAAATTCAGGTTATTTTTCATAAAGATTTAGTTGAGGGATCTTACTCTTTTAATATTGATCAGTTAAAAGAATATGATTTTGATTTTCCATCTTTATCTTTTAATATGATACCAATTAAAACCTATTTATCAAGATATTATTTAAATCAAAAAAAATACGATGATGCAATAAATAATATAAATGCTGCAATTAAAAAAAACCCATTCTCAGTATATTCATTTTACTTAAAGGCTAGGATTTATTTGGATATGGGTCAGCAAAATGAGGCACTAAATTATTTAGAAAGATCTTATTTGATTTCAAATTCTACTGATTATGTAGCTGCACTTTATTTCACATTACTTTCAGAGAATAAGAACTACAGAAAATTACTTTCAAATTATATTAATGTAGAAAACAGCTTAAATAAGAATATATGGCTATACTATCTATCTGCAATTAATTCTGTAGACACTTCATCTTATGATTCATTAATTTTAAAAATTAACAACAGGTATAATTATCTTAATGAAAAAAATAAACTAAAAAATTAATTGAATAAAAATTAAAAATAAAAAACTAATCAAAATGATTAAAAAAGTTGATTTCCAGTGACTTTGAATTTTATTAATAATTAAATGGTGGATGTGATTTTTATCTGCAATAAAAGGAGACTTACCTTTTGATACTCTTAAAAAGAAAACTCTAATAATGTCTATTATAGGATAGAAAAGAATTGAAATAACAAAGAGTATTTTATGCAAATCAAACTTTGGTTTTATTACATAGTTATTACTTAAAATATAAATTACGTAAACACTCACTAAAGTTCCCAAAAAAAGAGATCCTGAATCGCCTAAGAAAACTTTCTTTTTTTTAGAAAAATTAAAATAATAAAGAGGAACTAATGATGATATTGTTATTATTGAGAGGTAAAAAAAATCTGATTGGGTGGCAGAAAAAATTTCAAATAATGATAAAAATAATATAACAATTGAAATTGCTAACCCATCTATTCCGTCTATAAAATTGATTGAATTTATTATTGCTACTATAAAAAAGATAGTAATCATCTGTGCAATTATTCTATTTAGCTCATAAATTCCAAGGATTCCATGCAGATTATCAATTACAAGTCCATTATCTATAATAATTTTTGCAGTAATAATTTGAAATATAAATTTTAATTTAAAATCAACACCATTAATATCATCATATAATCCAATAATCATTGTTATAGAAAGTGGAACTAGCAATGAGAATTGATAGATCTCAAAGCCTGTAAGATAAAAATAAACTGATATTAAAAAAAGTGTTAAAAATATGGAAAAGCCTCCACTTCTTGTTGCTATTGAGGAATGAGAAGATCTGTTATTAATTTTATCTATATAATTATTGCGTAAAAAGTATTTTTGAGCAATAATAATTATCAAGCAGCTAAGAATAAATGATACAAATATGAGCATTGAATGCATACTCAAAAGTAATAAATCAGATATTAATTAGGCAGGTATTTAATGAGAATTAAAAATAACTTTTACTTTTTCAAGTAGATAAGTTTTATCAAATTCGCTCATTTAGTATGTGTCTTTTTAATTAAATTTCCATTTTATCAAACTTGGTTTTAAAATTGGTTTTAATGAATATCCTCATATAATTTCATTAGCTTTATCTAAAACATAAGTAACCCCAGATCTTTTAAAAGCTGAATCACTAGCTATAAATATTTTATTATTTTTAAACTTATTCTTATTTTTTAGTACAGCAAAAAATGTTTAAGCACTTACAAAACAAAAATATATATTACTTTTTATTACTTGCATCAATAATTTTTCATAGTGTAATAAGTTTTGAAAACATAACTTTCAATCTATATTTTAATAGTGTATACGAAGAGTATGGTAACTTTTTTAAGAGCTTTGAATTTTTAAGCTTTTCTGATCCCTACTTGACATTCCCAATATGGGGTTATGGATTTTTTTATCTTTTTTTTGGAAAAAGTGTTTTGTTGAATTTATTCATACAACAATCCATAACTTTTATAACATTGGTATTCCTTGACAGAGAGATAATTAGATTTAAGCTTATTCATAAAATTGAATATTTCCGTTTTTTTATTATTTTTTCTGCACCTTGGTTTTTGTTTCACACTCAAATGTGGCCTAAGAGTTTTGCTTCTAATTTAATTATTTTATCAGTTTTATTATTGTTTCATTTCTTTAAATCAAAAAAATATGTTTTTCTGATATTGTCAGCTCTATGCTTTGGTGTAATGCAAAATTTTAGATCTGACTATATTTTTTTGTTTTATTTACTTGTTGTTTATATATATTTTTCAAAACCTTTTGGATTTGAAAACACCTTAAAAAAATCAATTTTTCCAATAATTGTACTAATGCTATTAACTCCGTGGATGATCTTTACATATAATCAAACTGGAAGGACTTTACTTACTTCAACAAATGCAGGTCATGTATTATTTATTGGTTTAGGTCAATTGCCAGAAAATATTTGGGGGATTTTGCCTAGGGATGACGATGAAGTTATGGACATGACATTAAAAGAAGAATTTGGGTCTTCCTACAAAAGCGATAAATACCATGAAAATATTTTTTTGAAAAATAAATTTATTCAATTAATTAAACAAGATCCTACAGAGTGGATAAAAAAATGTTTTTTTTCCTTTAGATTGCTTGTCTTTGATCCATTTTATGTTGGAAATATTGGTAGTTTTCAGCAAAATGGGTTTTCTAATGTTAAAGAAATTAGAAAATTAGAAGACTTAATTTATAGGTTTGAATTCATAGAAGCTAAAAAACTTATTTCTGAAACTGATTGGAGACTCTCCTATAAAGAGGTGTTTCAATTTTTCTATACTTTATTTACTAAAGTCTTAGGGATTATCCTATTTATAAGTTTTTTAATCAGTTTAATTCTCTCATTTTACAAGTTTAGGTTTAATCTTTTCAAAGACAAAATAATAACACTGCTACTTATAGTGATTGGTTATCAAATTGCAATATCTGTTTTTGCATTTCATATGTCAGTCTACAACACAACTATTTATGTTTTTTATCTTTTACTTACATATCTTTTATTCCAAAAGTATTTGTCAATTAAACAATAGATTATTATCAGTGAGTACGTAATTATTGAATTAATAATTCTAAGTTTTGAAACACCGTGTTCTCTATTTTCCCATGAATTTGAAATTACCTTATATTTAAATCCTCTTGAAATTGTTTTTAAGGGGAGTTCAAGTGTAATACTAAAATGATTAGAAATTATAGGAGAAATTTCTATTAATAAATCTCTTTTATACATTTTAAAAGAATTTGTAAAGTCTGAGTAGTTAACCCTAAATAACTTTGATATAATTCGGTTCCCAATTCTATTAATAAATCTCTTTACTATTGGATAATTTTTAGTATTATTTTCTTTCCACCTATCCCCAAAAACACAATCATAATTTGGATTCGAATTAAGGAAATTATAATAAGTCATTAAATCTTTCTCTGAATCTGATCTATCAGCCATCATTATTGAAACATATCTTCCGGAGGAGCATTCAATACCTTTAACAATTGAATTTCCAAAACCCTTTTTACTTTTGTTTAAATAAAATCTAATATTCCCGTAGGACTCGATAATTTTGTTTACCACTATTTGTGTTTTGTCATTCGAGTTGTCATCAACCACTATGATTTCAAAATTAACTTTTTGATTGTCTAAAAAATTATGCAAATAAATTAATGTTTCTTTAATTGACTTTTCTTCTTGAAAAGTAGGTATTATGATACTGAGCTTTTTATTCAAAATATAAGTCTTTTATATTACTGATTGTTATTAATAAAAATAATGTCTGAAAAGTTTCCAAAGCCATGTTTAATTTCTTTATGAATAGAAAAATTATTGAACTTGAGCAAATCAATAATTTCATTCTTGATTTGCTTCTCATAAAGGTCATCATTATGAACCTCAACCTGAATAAATTTAATTTTAGATCTTAATTTATTAGAGAATAACCCTTTTAGTACTTTTAATTCATGCCCCTCAACATCAATCTTTATAAGATCTATGGTAGTTTCTTCTAAATGTTCATTAATAAAATTAGCCAACTGTATCACTTTTACTGGATAAGATTGCTTAATTAGGTTTTTTGGTTTAACCCCTAATATGCTAGCTTTTTTCATTAACCATTTAGAATTAGAGTTTACGTTTTCAAATGTGGAAGATTCATCTAATATATTTTCGTTAAACACCAAGGTTCCTTCAGAGTCAGAACAACCATAATTATGTAGTGACACATTGCTTAATTTCATTTCTCTGACTTTTTCAAAAAGAGATTTATTTGGCTCAAAACCAATGATTTCAATCTCTTCACTAAATTGATCTAAAAAATGTATGGTTTGCCCTCTATTCACTCCTACGTCAATAACCATTCGTAAAGGAGAATTTTTGAATATTTCTTTGAAAACTGTCTTTAGTCTTTTGTAGAAGAAAATAGATTCATTAATCTCTATTAAAAACCTTACTAGCTTAACTCTTTGTGTTGTGAAGAACATTCATATTAATTTTTAATTGAAATGATGTCAGGGTTATCATTATCCATTTTAATGGAAAGCGCATTTATCCAAGTTGATTCTTCAATGATTTCAAATGTATGGTAAGTCATCTTCTCGATAACAAAAACGTCATTTTTTGATATCGAATAGTCACTGGAATTATTGTCTAACTTACCGTTAGGAAGTACTCTTGTTAAAGTGATTTTAATTTTTCCTTCTAAAATTATAAATAATTCATCTGTGTTTTTGTGGTAGTGATTAGCTCTGATTTGATTTTCTTTGGTATGAAAATAATTTATTTCTTGCCAATTTTTATCATTTATAAGTCCTACAAACTTGCCTCTTTCGTCCTCATTGACAAAATAGTTTTTATAAAATTTAATCATGTTTTAAAGCTTTAGAAATATATTTTTCAATTGATTCAAATTTAGAGAATTCCTTAGAATTAACTAGAGACAAATCTTTAAGAAAATTCAAATTATTGTTATCGCTTTTTACTTCAATCAATTTTGAGCTTGAGGATTTAAAATGTTTTTTAACTAAATTTCCAAACTCATACCTGCTTAGTCTTTGTTTTCCAGTAACATGGTAGATTCTGTTTTTCGAAGAATTTATTAATATCTTAATTGCTTTAAAAATGCTTTTAATTGGTGTTGGTGTAAAAAAATTGTCATAAAGCTCAATAGTTTCATTTGATTTGATTTTATCGACTAACCAATTTAAAAAAACAGATCCTGGTCCAATTATTGCTCCTGCTCTTAATATTGAATAATTTGGGCTTTTTTCAATTAAATAATTTTCTGCTAAAACTTTTGACTTTCCATAATTTGTAGATGGGTTGACACTATCTAATGGTTTGTAGTTCCCTCTTGATCCATTAAAAACATAATCTGTTGAAATGAAAATCAGACAAACACCCTTATGATCCTCCTGATAATTAACAATAGTTTTAATTGGATAAAAGTTTTGTTTACAGGCTAGTTCAAAATCTTTTTCTGTTAATGATAACTTTTTCAAGCCTGCGGACCAAACTATACAATCAGGTCTACTCTTGTTAATAAAATCTGAAAAAGCCAAACTATCAGTGTAATCAATTTTCGATAGGTTTTTATTTAAACCAAAATTACGCGTACCCTCTATTTCAAGTTGATTGTCTTCTGAAAATTTATTAAAACAGTAACTTCCTACAAAACCAGAAGCTCCAATAATTAATACTTTTTTCAATTTTTATCTGGTTTAAAAAGCTTTATATCTTTTTCAATCATCTCTCTAGTTAGTTTTTTCAAAGTATATTTCGGTTTCCACCCCAAGAGATCTTTAGCTTTTTTAGAATTACCTAATAGGCTTTCTACTTCTGTTGGACGAAAATATCTAGGATCAATTTTAATGATTTCTTGACCAACGGATACTTTTGCATTTTCAGAATTTTTTGCAACTATTCCTACTTCATTTATACCTTCACCTTTAAATTCAATGGTTATACCAATACATTCAAAAACTGAAGTAACGAAGTCCCTTACTGAGCTTGAAACACCTGTTGCCAATACAAAGTCATCTGGTTTTTCGTGTTGCAATATCCTCCACATTCCCTCAACATAGTCTTTTGCGTGTCCCCAATCTCTTGTAGAATTTAAATTCCCTAAATAAATTACTTTCTCTAATCCATGAAAGATTTTAGAAGCCGCTATGGTAATTTTTCTAGTCACAAAGGTTTCACCTCTAAAAGGTGATTCATGATTAAACAGGATACCATTAGAAGCAAAAATATTATAAGCTTCACGATAATTCACTGTAGTATAGAACGAAAATAGCTTAGCAATTGCATAGGGTGACTGAGGGTTAAATGGTGTGCTCTCACTTTGAGGAGTCTCTAAAACTTTACCAAATAGTTCAGAGGTGGAGGCTTGATAAAATTTAACTCTGTCTTCCATTTTAAGTATTCTTATTGATTCTAAAAGCCTTAAGGTGCCTAAACCATCAACATTAGCTGTATATTCTGGACTCTCAAAACTTACATGAACATGACTCATTGCTCCAAGATTATATATTTCATCAGGATCAATTTTACTTATTACACTTACCAAATTTAAACTATCTGTTAGGTCTCCATAATGAAGTATTAAATTTTTATTATCATCTTGATGTTTTTTGATTAAATGATCAATCCTGTCAGTTATAAATCTTGAGGTTCTTCTTTTTAAGCCATGGACTTCATATCCTTTCTCTAATAAAAGCTCTGACAAATAAGCTCCATCTTGTCCAGTTATTCCTGTTATAAGTGCTTTCTTTTTCATTTTTTAAATGTGGTTAAATAGTTAATCATTTCAGGAAGTTTATTCTTTATTTTTATTTTACTCTCCTTTAGTTTTTCTGAATGTATAGCCAAATTTATGGTTTTTGAAATATCTTTATAACAATTTGGGTTAAAGACTAGACTAGGTTCGATAATTTCATGGACATAAGGCAAATCAGAGGCAAGAATTTTACAGTTATGCTGAATAGCTTCTATTAGCGGTAATCCAAAACTTTCCTTTAACGAAGGGTAGATCAAAAATTCACATTTCTTATAAATCGTTTCAAGTTTATTTTTTTCGATTTCACCATGCCAAAATATTTTCAAATTTTTTTGTCTTTTAAAATCAATTTTTATGAAATCTTTTTTTAAAGATGTTAAATTTAATTGTATTTCGTAATTTATTTTTTGAGATAGATCGACAAATGCTAAAATTAAATTTTCTATGTTTTTATGGGGCATGGAATTTGAAACATATATAAAAGTGTTCTTTTCTTTTTTACTAGAAGAAGGTCTAGTATCCTCATAAATTGGAAAAATTTTGATTTTGTCTTCTTTTATAAAGCCCCTATCAAATATTTTTTTTTTCATTATATCAGTTTGGACAGACCAATGATATGTTTCTTGAGATTTATATCTAATATAACTGAACTTTAAGAAAAACAGTAGTTTTGATTTTAAGCCTAAATTGGCTTCATTATAGTTAATTAATAAATCATTGTGGAAATATATTAGTACAGGTGATTTTATTTTAATAGGTGGAGGAACATTTGCAAGACATAAAATACTTGAAAAACATGATTTATTTTTTTTATAAAATATCCGTCTCCCATTTTCATTAGGATTGATGTACTTATACTTACTTCCTAATTTGAAACTATTTTTATATCTACTATCTAATAGAAAATAAAATGAATCAATTAAATTTTTATGTATTAAAAATCTAATTAATAAATCCAAAATAGATTTACCACCGTAATTATGAATGTAGACTGCGTCTAATAAGATCATATATTATAATTTTTAATTCAAATATTTGGTTTATTAGTTTATTCCAAAATTTAAGATTTTGCTTTTTTAATCCGTTAGAGACTAAAATGTTATTAAAATATTTGAATTGTTCATGCTTTTTAATCACAGATGTTTGTCTTTCATGAATTCTCAGTAAATATGTAAAAGAATGTTTATCGTAATATATTTTATAACCTCTATTCAATAAATCGTGATATAATTTAAAATCTTGGGAATACTTATAGGATTCATCATATTTAATTTTTTGAATAATTGAATTTTTAATAATTAAAGTTCCGTGAATTAAACAGTTCTTAAAATTTAAAAACTTAACATTAAAAAAATTTCTTGTCAAATATTTTGGGATTATTTTAGAGTCTTCCCCTCCTATTAATTTAGCAGGAGTACTATAAAAATCAAATTGTTTTTCTTTAATTAAATTATATGCATTTTGGAGACGATCTTTTGTACTTATATCATCTGAATCTTGTCTCACAATCCATGTTCCTAGAGCCTTAGTTAAGCAAAAATTTAAATTTTTAGTTAAGCCTTTGTTATTCTCATTAAAATAGCCCTTAATTCTTTTATCTCTTTTAGATAATTTTTCAATTATTTTTTTTGAGCCATCTGTGGAGGCATCATCAACTATTATAAACTCTATATTTTTAAATGTTTGATTTGTTATTGAGGATATTGATTCAGACAGATGTTTTTCATCATTATATACAGACATTATAACTGAAAAAAAGGGGGAATTATCGTTCATTATAATTATTAGTTTAATTTATTCAATACAGTTTTTATCTGTTTTTTAAAGATATTCTTTAAGCCTTATTATATTTTCTCTGAACTTCCTATTAACTAATAACAATGATAGTAAAATAACTACTATTGTACATTTAATGAATATATTATAGATTGCAAGATCCACAAAGTTTATCTTGCCTAGTATGGTTGATGTAGAGAAGATATAGATAAAAATAGCCGCTGAATTAAAGTCAATATTTATTTTTTTTTCAAGCAATAATATTGCTAAAGAAGTGGAGATTATAATTGCTATAGGACCACCAAACATTCCAAAGCTATTTATTAAAAGGAATAGTAACACTATTCTAGATATTGCCTCAAAAAAAAGAACTTTAGATACATGTTTGAAGATGTTTTTTGAAAAATGAAAAACTGTTCTGAACTGAATCCATATCATTAATAAAGAGGCTAAGCCAAATAATGGCACCAAGTTAGATGAAATTTTAAATTCTTCTCCAACCCAAATATGTAAAAAATTATTATTTATAGAGATATAAAAACCTAAAAGAATTATAGATAAATAAAAAATAAATTTATTAATATTATCTATTCTAACATCTTTGTCTCCTAATTTAATTTTTTGTTGAATATTTGTAAGGCTTGAAAAAGATGCACCTGAAAAAATATTTACAAACTGGTAAATTAAATCTGATATTTTTTTTCCAAAAACATATATCGCGGTGAAATTGGGACCTAAAGTTGATGCAATTATTACAGGCTCTATATTTTTAACGGCTGATTCAGCAGAACGAGCAAAAAAAAGATATTTCATACTAAATAAATAATCTTTTAAAACATCAAATTTTATAGCCCACCTAGGTGTTGGGTTTAGCTTTTTAATTAATCTGAAGGAAATAAAGAAAAAGAAAAAGAAACCTAAGATTTGTTGAACTAGATATCCAATTGCAAGACTATATAAGCCAAAGTCTAAATTGAGAAGTTTAATGGCAAAAATTATGCTTATTATTAATGATATTATTTTGGTCAATGAGAAATATAATGGCTTAAATATAGAGGATCCAAAATTTATAAATCCGACATTGATTAACTTAAGGCAAGAGGTTAATAAGCTAATTTTAAAGCAATTTATAATTACCTCTTTAAAAAGATCTAAATCAAAAAAGGTATCTAAAAATAATGAAAATATAAGCCCTACAAATAATATTAATAAAGAAAGTATTATAAACAAAAACAATCCTGAAAAAAAATAATCAGTAAGAGTTTTAAACCTTTTTGTACTGTAAAGTTTACTAATCCTCTCTGTAAAAATTGAAGATATGCCAAAATCAAGTGCGTCAAATAATATAATAATGCCAGAGGTTGCTAACCAAAACCCATATAAATTAATTGATATAAACTTTAAATAATATGGGATTAAAATAATCCCTCCTATAATATTAAGACATAGGTAAACCGTATCTAAAATACTTTGAATGCGAATAGCTTCCTTCACTTTAAATTAAAAATTTTTTGATATAAGTAAATTATAATAAAGTCTTTTATGCTTTAAAATGGATATTCTATTTATTATTAATTTCTTAATAAAAATGAACTTTATTTTTAATATATTTTTTTTAGTTGATTTTAACTTGCCAAGCTGATTGATATTTCTAATCATTGTTCTACAAAATCCTTCTGATGTAAAATTTTCATATTCTTTTGAACTCATAAATTTTTTTATTGCCTTTCTTTTATTTCTTTTTTCAGAAACAGACATATTTTTCAAAAACACTAATAATGCCTTCAAATCACTGAAATTTCTAAAATCAATAAAACAATCCAGTGGAATATAATCTAAAATATTTGGAGCACCATAATAAATAGGAATACACCCTGCTGCAAAAGCATCCCATAATTTTTCTGAGATCCCTCCTTTTTCATTGTTTGAATTTTCAAATATAAAAGCAAAGTCATAATTCTGATAGATTTCTATCTTGTTTTCTACTGAGCCTTTATAGCATTTTAATTTTTTTTTATATTTTAACCAACCATGTCCAAAAAGATCAAATTCTTGCCTACTATTAAAAAACTCTATTAGTTCAAATCTTTTGGAATAAATATTATGTTTTGATCTATAATAATTTTTTTTATAAGAATTTATTAAACATAAAAGCTTCCGTGATTTTTGTGGATTAAATTGATATTCTCTATGAGGACTCCAATAATTATATTTGAAAAATAAATCCCCGTCAATATCATCATCTCTCCAAGTCAAAATTCTGTCGAAAAGACCAATTTCTAAAAGATTTTTAGCTTGAGTAAGAGCTACACTAATTTCCTCTGTACTTATTAGTAATATTTTTATTGTTGGATTTAATTTTATAATATCAAATAATTTGTGAATATTATTTTCATGCCTTGAAACAATTAAAAGATCTAACTTTTTGAAATTATCAATTAAATCAATTGTATTTATTGATATTTTTTTAGAGGATAGCTTCTGTTTTAAAATGTTGAAGGGTTCAAAAAGATCATTTTCTCCCTTTGTATTAAATATCTTGTTGCTATCCATTATTGCAGGATATGATGAAACAAACCCTATTTCTCTAATCATTTGTAAATGAGATTATATTTAATAAAGACATCTGCTATATAATTTTGGAATATTAGAAATTTATTAGATAAATCATTTCTGTTAATAATACTATTATTAGGAATGACATTTTATATTAAAATATTAACCAATGTTGAAAATTACATATTTATCATAGCCAAAAAAATAGATGCTGAAAAGAATAAAAAACATATAGCTAAAAAAATTATCAATTTTAATATGTTTATGTTAAAAAAACCTTCATTTTTTTAATCTGTATAAAAGATCAAGAGTTATTCCTGAAGCACCTGAAAAATTATCTCCTGCTTTGACAGATCCTGATCCTCTCCCAATTTTATTGTAATTTTCTTTTAAAAGTTCATCAAACTGATATTCATAATTTGAAACATTTTTATAAGTGTTTTTAATTCCATTATTTAACGCTTCTACCTGAATTTTTTTTATTTTCTTTAAATCTAAATACTCTTTTATTGTTGATAAAACTTTAAAATCATACCCTTCTATATCTGATAAATAAAAGTCAATAGAATCAATTTTTTGTTTTTTTAAAAAATTCAATAGATTAATTACCTTAACCTCAATTGTCCTCTTAGATGTCATAGGAGTATCCTCGGAAAAATCTGAAAGACTGGCACTCACATTGTTAGTGTTGTCAGGCAAAAAAAAGCTCATCCGCCCTTCTTTGTCTGAAAGTGCACAATTATATATTTTGACATTTTTGTAATGGCTGAAACGACCTAACTGTTTGTAATTTGATGGATTGGGCTCAAATCCGAAAACAGTTTTATATTTATAAAATATTTTTTGGAACGAATCACCCAAATTAATTCCAGCATAAATTAAAGTTCCTTTTTTTTTGAAAATCAAAGGGTAGATAATTGCATTTAACTGCCAAAACATTTTGACAAAAAACTGGTATTTATTCCCTAGGACAATTCTTAACAATCTTTTCATATTTTCTTTATTTTACTTTAATAGAATCTATGTGTTTTTTAATATTAATTATCAGTAATAGTTGCGTATAGCATAATTATTGTCAAATTAATCGTATTAAAAGTGATTTTTTCTAAAACATTTTTGCTTTTGAATAGAGAAAGACTCTTATCCATTATTTTAAATAAGCTTAAACAGACATAATAAAGGCTATTTTTTTAATCACTAAAAAAATTATTTAGAGTTAAGTCTGGCCAATCAGTTATTCTCCATTTCTTTGGAATAGAACTTATAGCATTTTCAAGTTTATCTATTCCTGCTTGAGCAGTCTCAGGTGTCATATAATAGTGTAGACCAAATGAATTAATGTTTTGCTTTCTCCAAGGAATGTTTGGTAAACGACCGTCATAGGAAAGCTTTTTAAGTGCTTCATATTCGTCAATATTTGAACACAAAACTGCACCTCCTCTACCTAAACTCAAATGCTTTTGATATTGAAAACTCAGTGACATAAAAGTCCCCTTAATAAAGCTATTTCGCTTCCATAGTACAGCTGCATCAATAATATTTTCAGTCAGATAATAATAATCTTGCCAATTTTCATCTTTCCACTCAAGAGGAATATTCATTTTTATAGATAAAAAAGGAATTGAAATATAGGTTCTTTTAGGGACAATTATCTTTTTAGCTTTAGTCAAATAAAGACAGGCTTCTATACCGTGAGTGCAAGAATCAAAAGCAACTGCATAGGGTGCTCCAAAAAATTTGGCTATCTTATTTTCAAAAATCTTAACCGTATTAAAATCCATATATCATATTTTTTGTAACCAAAAATTAATCATATCATCCATCAGCGCTTCAAAATCATATTCTGGTTCCCAATTAAAAGTACTTTTTAATTTAGAGCAATCTCCTTTTAAATATTTTAACTCTTCTGGTCTGATATATTTAGGGTTTTGAACTACGTAGTCTTTATAATCCATTCCTAGTTTTGAAAAAACATAATCAGTCATCTCTCTGACAGAATTTGTTTTCCCAGTTGAAACAACAAAATCATCTGGCAAATCATGATTTATAATCATATGCATAGCTCTTACATAGTCCTTGGAGTGGCCCCAGTCTCTGTATGAGTCCATATTTCCAAGTTCAAGCTTATCTTTTAGCCCCTTTTTTATCTCAACAGCTGTTTTAACTACTTTATTAGTTACGAAATTGCTTCCTCTTCTTGGTGATTCATGATTGAATAAAATTCCATTTACTATATGTAAACTATATGCATTTCTGTAGTTTCTGCAAATATTATATGCAAATACTTTGGAACATCCATAGGGACTGACTGGATTAAATGGAGTAGTCTCTCTTTGATAACCATCATCATCAACAGAACTTCCAAACATTTCAGAAGAACTTGCCTGGTAAAACTTAGCATTTGGAGCAGACTGACGAAAAGCCTCTAGCATATTTAAAACTCCAATAGCATTCGTCTGAGCTGTAAACTGAGGAATATCATAGCTTATTCTGACATGGCTTTGAGCAGCAAGATTATATATTTCATCGGGTTTTACATTTAAAATAACTTTGTTTAAACTAGAAATATCTAATAGATCTCCATAATGGGTGTAGAGATTTGGGAGATTTTGATCTAATCTAGAAGATTGATGTTCTGGAGTTGAATTTCTTCGAACAATCCCATGAACTTCATATTTTAGACCAAGTAAGTACTCAGCTAAATAGCTTCCATCCTGACCTGCAATTCCGGTAATTAGTGCTTTTTTCAATTTATTAATTTTTAAATTAATGTTTTGTCAAATTCAATTCCTAAATATGGTCCAGTTTTGAACTCATAAACAATTGTTTCATCTTCAAGAATCTCATAATTGTGACCTCCTCTAAATGTAATACTTAAATCATTTTGCATAAGTATAATTTCTTCAATTATAGTGTCGTCTAAATCGTAAAAAATACATTTAACAGAACCTTTTATTACAACCCAAGATTCCTGAGCGATATTTGTTACTTTCTCTTTAATAATATGCTTGTGAGGTTTAAAAGTTTTTCCTTTATGCATATTAAGAATAGCTAGTTGTAAAAATTCACTTTCAGGAACAATATCTTCTCTTTCATTTGATATTTGATTATATCTGAAAACTTGATGAAGTAATATACCTGGCTTAATTTTTGAAAAAATTTGTTTCATATGTCTTTATTTGAAAATACAGTACTAAAGCTTTTAATTTATTATAGTTCTAGAAAAGATTTAATAATCAATTCGACTTGTTCTGTTAGTTTATGTTTTGATAAATTATAGCTTAACATTTATTTGCCTATTGAGAATTTATTTTGATTTTGACTTATGTTTCTTCCATCAAAGATAACTTTTGTACTCGCTATTTCAATCTGTTCGAATTCTTTCCATTCCGTTAAAATAACAAATACATCGCATTGACTAGTGCTAATTAATTTATCAACTATGTTTATCCTTTTGTCTTTAATACTAACTTTAATCTCCCATAAATTTTCAATATCATTTACTATAGTTTTATATTGAACTTTAGGATCATAAATTGATAGAGAGGCTCCGTGCCTATATAAAATCTCTGAAACTTTAATTGCAGCAGATTCTCTAGAATCATTTGTATTTGATTTAAAGGCCCAGCCTAAAAACCCAATTCTTTTACCGGCTAAATTTCCATCAAAGTGATCAATGACTTTTTGAGCAAATCTCTTTTTTTGGTAGTCATTAATTTTTACTACCTGATGCCAATAATCAGCTACTTCATTAAGACCATAAAACTGACAAAGATATACAAGATTGAGAATGTCTTTTTGAAAACAACTTCCTCCAAAACCCACTGAAGCTTTTAAGAACTTTGATCCAATTCTATGATCCATTCCTATAGCCTTTGAAAGTTCATCAACATTAGCTCCAGTTTTTTCACAGAGTGCCGATAGACTATTTATAGAAGAAACCCTCTGTGCAAGGAAGGCATTAGAAGCAAGTTTTGCAAGCTCTGAGGACCATATATTCGTAGTTAGAATTTTTTGTATTGGAATCCAATTAGCATAAATATTAACTAATGATTTAATAGCCTTTTGACCTGATAATGTATCATCGCCACCTATAAGTACACGATCTGATTTAAAAAGATCTTCAATAGCTGTTCCCTCGGCTAAAAACTCGGGATTGGATAAAATTTCAAAATGAATATCTGTAGAGTTTTCTTCTAATATCTCTTTAATTTTTTCTGCAGTTCTTACTGGAAGAGTTGATTTTTCAATAACAATTTTATTGCTTTTTGAGTACTTAGCAATATCTTTAGCGCAAGCTTCCACATAACTTAAATCAGCCGCCATTCCAGCACCTTCTCCCTCAGTCTTAGTTGGTGTATTAACAGCCATAAAAATCATTTCAGCCTTTTCAATATTTCCAGCAATGTCATCTGAAAAAAAAAGATTTCTCCCTCGAGTTTCTTTAACAACATCTGAGAGTCCAGGTTCATAAATAGGTAAATTAGATAGAGGTCCATTCCAAGCTTTTATCTTCTCTGGATTTACATCTACAACTGTTATGTTAATACCAGGGCACTTAAGGGCAATCACTGCCATAGTAGGGCCACCTACATAACCTGCTCCAATACAACAAATGTTTTTAATCTGCATTTTATTTTTTTAATAGCCACGAGGAGGATTGAATCTTGCTTCCAAGACCATCAATGAGTCCAATATTTTTTTCTTTGCAAACAGTTGCTTCTGGAATGCTACTGTTATTTTGATCTCCACCATTTGCAAAAAACAAATCATACTTAGCACCGTATTCTTTTTTTAAAAAACACAATGTTTCGCACTGGGTCTTATCTTTGTCTATCGAAATTAACGCTTTGTCAACTATACCAATAGCTGAAACAATTATAATCCGCTCATCCTCTTTCATAAAGGCTTTACTTCCCTTTAATTCACGTTGAACATCGTTATTTACAATAACCCAAAGCTCATCTGCTTTAGTTTTTGCTTGTTCAAAAAGATCTAAGTGTCCTTTGTGAAGGGGGTTAAAATAGCCTGAAACAATAACTGCTTTTAGTTTCATTTAAGTTCTGTTATAATCATCTTCAATTCGAACAATATCGTCCTCCCCAAAATAGGTTCCCGTTTGAACCTCAATAAAAACAACTTTATCTTGTTCTGAATTTTCAATTCGGTGTTTTACTCCCTGAGGAATCAAAATGGTTTCACCTACTTTATAATTCTTTACTTGACCATCTAATGTAATGGTTCCAGTTCCCTGTACCAGTGTCCATACCTCTGATCGTTTTTGATGATATTGATATGAAAGTCTCCCTCCTGGATCAACCTCTATTCGCTTTAACTTATAATTAGGTTCATCGTGCAGAACAAAAAACCGTCCCCAAGGTCGCTCTTCTCTTTCGATTGAAATCATTTTTCTTTTGAATTAAATAAAACTATACACTCTTTGTTTATTGAAAATTTAGAAGCTAGATAAAAACTTACTTTTCGGCCAATTAAATTTTCAATTTTGTTCTCTAATTGAGAAATATATCCCATGTTTAAATCTTGCCCAATTAAAAATACTTCAATTAAGCCTGAGTCGTTTCCTTTTGCATAATCACCAACAAGGATAATTTGGTCTACATCTCCCATCCGTTCAAGTACATTTTCAACTAAGTCAACCAGGCCCAAGTGTTTAAATACAACTTTACTTAAGGTTTCAAACAAAGGGTGATTATTGTTTGCTTTATATTCAATTTTATTATTGACTTTGAGTTTTTGCAAATAACCTGCTTTATATAAGTGATTTAGTTCCTTTCTAATACCGTTTGTAGATTCGCCCATCTCTGTAGCTAAACCATTTAGATAACCTCTATTAGCCTGTGAAACAAAAAACTTGATTAAAAGTCTAAGCCTAGTTTTTGATGTAATTAGTTCTCCTAGCAATTTTTTTTATTTAAAATTTACACGGCTCCGCCATTTATGTCACATAGACATATTTACATTATTAATAATATAAACTAAATTAAGCAGCTTTTAGTCTAAGTGTTACAAACATGCCTAAACTTTGAAGTTCTAGCTTAATTTTATTTTTTTTATTTTCTACAACTTTTCCAATTCTACCAGAGAATACGCCCTCAGTAATTTTGTAAAGTTGACCTCTTTTAAATTTAGTTACTGAAACTGATTGGTATAAACCATCAAGGTATTGCTTCATCAATTCAATTTCACATTCTCTAATGGTAGCAGGCTTTCCCAACCAAAACATATATCGTATTATACCAAAAACTAAAAAAACATCATTACGTTTTTTTTCTTCAATAAATACAAATACATAAGATGGCAAAAGTGGTTTTAGCACCTTTTTTTTACGATCAGAATATTCTTTTAATATAGTTACCGTAGGACAGAAACAAGAAATGTTCATTTCCTTCAATTGTTCAGAAACTTTTATTTCTTGATTTGCCTTGGTATGTAAAATAAACCACCTTTTCATTAGTCAAATTTTAAGTTATATCTACAACATGAAAATAGCTTTTTTTAAAAGTAGTAAACACATTTTAAATAACTTATTTATTTAAATTCAAGTCATAAAAGTACTTAATAAAAGTTAATTTTACAGTAAATTTTTCTTTTTTTTTAATTTTTTGAAAATTTTAAAAGAAAAAAACTTAAAGAATCAGTTAATCTATCAATTATTAATCCAGTATTTCAATTTAGCATTCTGGAGTTAATATTTAACAATACGTCAAATACGAGTAAAATAAAATCTGATCTTATGATTGAAAATAAAATTGATACTTTTGTAAGATATTTACTACAACATGTTTAAAAATAAAACTTTATTAATTACTGGAGGTACTGGGTCATTTGGGAATGCAGTACTAAATAAATTCATTGAGTCCAACATCAATGAAATAAGAATTTTTTCTAGAGATGAAAAAAAACAAAATGACATGCGTAGAAAATTTCAAAATGATAAAATTAAATATTTTATTGGTGACGTTAGAGATGAAAGCAGCATTGATCAGGCCATGAAAGGAGTTGACTTTGTTTTTCACGCAGCTGCTTTAAAACAGGTCCCTTCATGTGAGTTTTATCCCATGGAAGCAGTAAAAACAAACATCATTGGAACTGAGAATTTGCTTAATTCTGCAATTAAGAATAATGTAAAAAAAGTAATATGTTTAAGTACAGATAAGGCAGTATACCCAATTAACGCCATGGGTGTGTCAAAGTCCTTAATGGAAAAAGTTTTTGTTGCAAAATCAAGAATTAGTAGTAAAATAAAAATTATTGGAACTAGATATGGTAATGTAATGGCTTCAAGAGGCTCTGTTATACCACTTTTTTATGATCAAATAAAGAATAATAAGCCAATAACTATTACTGATCCAAATATGACAAGATTTATGATGTCTTTAGACAACGCAGTTGAACTTGTTTCATATGCATTTCAAAATGGAAATACAGGTGATATTTTTGTGCAAAAAGCACCATCTACAACTATAGGAGTATTAGCAGATACTATGAAAGCTATTTATAATTCTAATACAAAAATTAAAAATATAGGTGTTAGACATGGTGAAAAGATACATGAAACTTTATTATCTCAAGAAGAAAGAATTGTTTCTGAAGACTTAGGTAACTATTTTAGAATTCCGGCTGATAATAGAGACCTTAACTATGATAAGTATTTCTTTAAAGGTAATCTAATTAAGGATTTTAAAGAGTATAATTCGTTAAATGCAAAAAGGCTTACAGAAACGGAATTAACAAATTTATTAAATTCAATTGGTTACAAAATATAATTTTAATGAAATCTAAACTAGTAACTTTTATTGGTACCAGACCAGAAATAATTAAACTTTCGCGTGTTATAGAAAAATGTGATAAATTTTTTGATCATATTATAATCCATACTGGTCAAAACTATGACTATGAATTAAATGAGATTTTTTTTGAAGATCTTAAAATTAGAAAACCTGACCATTTCCTTAATATCAAATCTAATTCACTGGGATATTCAATAGGGAATATTATTGCAAAGTCATATGAAATTTTAGAAAAGATTAAGCCAGATTCTTTCTTAATACTTGGTGACACAAATAGTTGTCTCTCTGCAATTTCTGCTAAGAGATTAAAAATTCCAATTTTTCATATGGAGGCAGGGAATAGATGCTTTGATCAAAATGTTCCTGAAGAGATAAATAGAAAAATTGTAGATCATATATCTGATATAAATTTGACATATACTGAAAACGCTAGAAAATACTTGTTAGCTGAAGGCATAAGAAAAGATTTTATTTTTAATGTAGGATCTCCAATGAAAGAAATAATTGAATTTCATTCAAATTCTATAAGTAATAGTAAAATACTAGAAAAACTTAGTCTAACAGAAAAAGAATATTTTGTAGTTAGTGTTCATAGAGAGGAAAATGTTGATATTAAGTCAAACTTGCTAAACATTCTTAAATCTTTAGAGAGAATATATAAAGAGTACAAGAAAACAATAATTTTTTCTACTCACCCGAGAACAAAGAAAAAACTTCAGGATTTATCACAAGACTTCAGTCAAAGTATCGAATTTATCAAACCTGTTGGCTTCTTTGATTATATTCATCTTCAGAAAAACTCTTACGTAACCTTATCTGATAGCGGAACTTTAGCTGAGGAAAGTACAATACTTAAATTTCCTTCTGTAAGTTTAAGAACATCGACAGAAAGACCTGAAGCAATTGACTCAGGTGGTTTAATCCTTGGATCTTTAAATGAAGAAAATATTTTAGGTGCTATAAATATGTCTGTTAACTTAAAGTCACTAGAAGAACCTGACGATTATGACACACTAAATTGCTCTGATAGAGTAATAAAAATTATTCAAGGATATTCTTCAGTAGTTAATAGAGAAATATGGAAAAAATAAAAAAAAAAATTTTAGTTATAGGAAGTACTGGTATGCTAGGTCATGTTCTATGTCAAACATTATATAAATCTAACAAATATCAAGTATTTAATATTGGAAGAAAAAGTTTAAATTCAGAAACAATTATTATTGATATTACAGATATCAATAAACTTAAAAAAATACTGAATAAAATTTCTCCTAATTATATAATAAATTGTATTGGGGTATTAATCTCAGATTCAAATAAAAATATTGTTAATGCAATTAAAGTAAATTCTTTATTTCCCCATCTGCTAAAAGAAATTGCTGATAATATAGGTTCATCAGTAATTCAAATTAGTACTGATTGTGTATTTGATGGTAAAACTGGTAAATACTCAGAGAAGTCGAATACTTGTCCTTCTGATATTTATGGTAAAACCAAATTATTGGGTGAAATTTATGATTCAAACCATACAACTATAAGAACTTCTATTATTGGCCCTGAAATTGATAATAATACTAGAGGTCTCTTTTCATGGATCTTGAAAAATAAAGAATCAATTATTGAAGGATATACAAAATCTATATGGTCTGGAACAACAACAATTGAGTTGTCAAAATCAATAATCTATTGTATAGAAAATTCAATTTTTGGACTAATACATATATTTAAACAGCCTATCTCAAAGTATGAATTAATTAGTTTAATTGATAAAGAGTTTGGGCTAAACCTTGAGTTAAAAAGAATTGATGGAAAAATTAGTGATAAGTCATTAATAAGCTTGAGAACAGATTATGGATACAAATTTCCTTCATATAAAGAAATGATTAGCGAAATGAAATCTTTTATCAAATCAAATAAACATTTATATTGAAAATTTTAATTGTTTCACAATACTATTATCCAGAAAATTTTAAAATCAATGACTTATCGACGTCTCTTATTGCCAAAGGACATCATGTTGAGGTTTTAACTGCTATTCCTAATTATCCAAAAGGAACCTTCTTCAAAGGGTATAATTTCTTTTCAAGAAGAAAAGAAATTATAAATAACATAAATGTCCATAGAGCTAGAATTATACCAAGATTTAATGGCAACAAGATTTCACTATCATTTAATTATTTATCATTTGTTGTATTTGGTTCTATAGAACTTTTATTCATTAAAGGTAGGTTTGATCGAATTTTTATTTTCGCTCCTTCTCCTATTACTGTTGGGTTAGTTGGTATTCTAGCTTCATATAGATTTAAGGCAAAATCATATATATGGGTTCAGGATTTGTGGCCTGAGTCTGTAAGTGCAGCTGCTGGGCTAAAAAACAAGTTTATTTTGTTAATTTTAAATAATATTACTAAAATAATTTACAGCCTGACTGATCATATTTTTATTCAATCAGAGGCATTTAAAAGCTACATTATTGAGCAAGATGTTAACGAAAAAAAAATCAGCTATTTACCAAATTATGCTGAAGATTTTTATAGACCTATCAACAGGAAATCTGAAACAATTTTTTCAATAATTTTTGCAGGTAATATTGGGAAAGCTCAAAATTTAAATATTTTAATAGAGGCAGCTAAATTACTTAATTTAAAATCTATATCTGTTAAGTTTAAAATTATAGGTGATGGATCATACCTAGCTGAAATGAAAGAAAATATTCAATTAAATAGCTTAAATAATTATTTTGAATTTATTGGTCCTCAAAGTCCAAATAAAATGCCAGAGTTCTTCTCAAAATCTGATGTTTTGTTTTTATCGCTTATTAAATCTAGAATTTTTTCTTACACTATTCCTTCAAAATTGCAAACCTATATGGCTTGTAAAAAACCCATTTTAGCATCTATTGATGGTATAACTAATAAAATTATTAATCAGTCTAAATGTGGGTATGCCTCAAGTTCAAATGATTCAGTTGAACTTGTAAATAATATTATTAAGCTGAAAAATTCAGATAAGTCAATTTTAGAAAAAATGAGTGAAAATGGTTATAAATACTATAAGAAAAATTTTGCTAAAACAGTAGTTTTGGATAAACTTATATCTAAACTTTCAAATTAATTTTTTTTAAACACCCATAGTTTAGCACCAGTAAAATTAATAATTATAGAAAAAGAAGTTGCTATCACAAATGGTATATATCCACTAAAATATTTCATAAAAAAGTCATGAGAGATAGTGTTTAAAGTAAATGATGTTCCCCATACTATAATATACTTGATAGGTTCAGAATATGATTTTGAGCTAGACTTAAAAGTTATATGTTTATTAAAAAAGAAGCTATTAATTGTTCCAAAAATAAAAGAGATTCTTTTAGAGATTGAATAATTAATAGGTGTGAAATTAATTATCAAGTAATAGACTATAAAATCAATTACAGTTGATGCAAAACCAACTATACAGTATTTAATAAATTGTTCTACAGTTTGTTTATCTTTAATATTTAAAAGTTTTTTATTTATTATATTTATTTTTACACAAAGGGTGTTGGTCTCTAGAAGAGTTTCTGGGCCTTGGAATAGGGAGTTTAGTTTTTGGTATTATATGTCCTTTTCTATAATTATCTGAATTTGGCAAGCCAATAAAATCTTTGTGACCCATCTCTAAAACCTTTTGTCTTCTTAGTTTTACAGGGAGATCTTCTACCCATACTTTTTTGTTCCAAACAGGGATTAAGTATTTTAAAATAGGACTCAATAATTTCTTCCATCCATTTAGATGAAATTTATAATTCATTGTAATTCTACATGAATCGGTTGTAATCTCTTCTATCTTTATTGTTGTTCGTGAAACTACACCAAATTGAATTGCATAAGTAAATTGAGTAAATTCATCATGCTGTACAAGAAACAAAGGTGTCATTGAAGATAAAAAAGGTATTACAGGTATTTTAACTCTTGTGTAAGTAAAACAAAAATTATCTGCATCATATAGAGTGTCTACTGATTCATAACCTCCATGAACTACATCAAGATGTTCATGATCCCAATAATTCCATTTGGCTATTTCCTTTGAACATTCAACTTTCCTCGTAATCTCAACCTCTAAAACATTATCTTTTGATAGCATATATTTTGTTTTCTGAGTTTATTACATTATAATTTTTTAATGGTTTTGGATTTACTTCAAAATCATATGGGTTTAAAATACCTTTAATAGGATAAGATAGACATTTGCCTGAATCAGGACAAAATTTCCAATTGTGCCAAAGACATTTTAATGAATTTTTTTTATAATCATATACTATTTCACCACCAAAATGTGGACATATAGAAGACTTTATTTTAATCTTATTAGAACGCTTATTATAAAAAATTATAAGTTCATCATTCCACTCATCAACCCATTTAATTAAATATTTTTTATCTTTCAATTCTTTAAATTCACAAATGTAAATCTTCTTGTTCATGCCAGTCTTTAATATTTAAAAGTTATGCAAATATAACTTTTGATCTATAATTTAAATATTTGTATTAGGACTATGCTAATTTTTAATAATTTAATTTTGCAAGATATAATCCATATTGACCAGTAATAAAAGTTATTACAGCTTTTTTCAATAAATATTTATTTATCGAAATATATAAAATTAATTTCTCTAATTATATAATTTTTTTTTAATACATACTTGTTGAAGAAATATATAATTACTCGATATTAATTGATATTTTTGTTAAATGAAAAAAATACTTGTTACTGGAGGTGTTGGATTTATTGGTACAAATTTAATTAAAGTACTTTTAGAAAGGGATTATGATATTACGTCTATTGATAATTATTCAGTAGGGTCTATTGAAAATGAAGTGGATAATGTAAAATATATTAATGCTGACATTGAAAATATTGTAGATCTTGATCTTGATCATGATTATGACCTTTGTTTTCATTTAGCAGCAAAGTCAAGAGTTCAACCTTCCTTTAAAGATCCGTTAGAATATTTAAGAGTAAATGTAAACGGTACTGCTAAGGTTATGGAGTGGGCAAAAATAACAAATACAAAAGTTATTTATGCTGGATCTTCATCTCGACACTGTGATCCATCTGATTCACCATATGCAATGTATAAATTTTTGGGTGAGGAAATTTGTAAACTTTACAAAAAATCATATTCAATAGATGTTGAAATAGCTAGATTTTATAATGTCTATGGCCCACTTGAAAGTCTTGATGAAACTCACGGTAATGTAATAGGCATTTGGAGATCAAAAGTTAATAAGAATGAATCGTTACCAATTGTAGGTGATGGAAATCAGAGAAGGGACTTTACACATGTATATGACATAGTTGATGGGCTAATTAAAATAGCAAATTCTAAGAAATCAAATCATGATGCCTGGGAATTAGGAACTGGTTTAAACTACAGTATAAATGAATTATTTGACTTTTTTAAAGAAAAATTTAATGTTACAAGGGTTAACATTCCTGATCAACCCGGAAATTATAAACAAACACTAAGAGAAAATGATGATACTTTAAATGAATTAGGATGGAAACCATCTGATAGATTAAAGGATCATATAATGAATTTAAAATAATGAAAAGAGTTTTGATAACGGGAGGTGCTGGTTTTATTGCACATCATCTTATTTACTTTTTGTTAAGACATACAGATTGGGAGATAATTTCTCTTGATAGACTAGACTACAGTGGAAACTTAAACAGACTTAACCATGTAATGTCAGAACTTTCGACTAGTGAAAGAAAAAGACTTAAAATAGTATTTCATGATTTAAAATCAGAAATAAATCCTTGGATAAAAAAAGAGCTAGGAGAAGTAAACATTATTCTTCATCTTGCTGCAGGATCACATGTAGACAGAAGTATAGATTATCCTATGGAATTTGTCCTTGATAATGTAGTTGGTACAGCTAATATATTGGATTATGGAAGATTCATTAATGATAATAATGGACTTGAGAGATTTATATATTTCAGTACAGATGAAGTTTTTGGTCCTGCTCCAAGTGGAATAAATTACAAGGAAAACGATAGATATAATTCAACTAATCCATACAGCGCTACAAAAGCTGGTGGGGAAGAGCTGGCAGTAGCTTATGAAAATACATACGGGCTTCCCGTTTACACAACTCATACAATGAATGTTTTTGGAGAACGACAACACCCAGAAAAATTTATACCTATGTGTATAAAGAAAATTAGAGATGGAGAAACAATTACTATTCACGCTGATAAAACCAAAACGATTCCTGGAACTAGACATTATATCCATGCAGAAGATGTAGCTGAGGCAATTTACTTTTTACTTAAAGAAGATATAAAACCTGAAATAGATTTTGGAGGAGCAAAATGCCCAAAATTTAATATTGTTGGATCGGAAGAAATAAATAATCTTGAACTAGCCAAAATAATTGCTAATTCTCAAAACAAAGAATTAAAATATGAAATGGTTGATTTTCATTCGTCTAGACCAGGTCATGACCTAAGATACTCTCTTTCGGGAGAAAAAATGAAAAAATTAGGCTGGACTCCTTCAATTAAACTTACTGAAAGAATCAAACAAGTTGTGGATTGGTCTCTAAAAAATGATAATTGGATAGAACTATAATAACTAATAGGCCTTGTTTATCTTAATAAATAGTTTAATTTTGCAATTCAAAAATTAATAATGTACGCA
>CENU01113159.1_pt1 | contig 28266 bp, 39 predicted proteins | sample 361331 | NCBI WGS metagenome assembly CENU01 (sample SAMEA2619766, study PRJEB7988) | marine metagenome | isolation source: saline water (ENVO:00002010), including | reverse complement strand
ACATTGAAGTGCGGCTGATGGTTCTTGATCAGGTTGGACTCGAGTGCCAGGGCCTCGGCTTCGCTGTCGGTGACGATGAACTCGATCTCCACCACCTGACGCACCATCAATCGGATGCGTGGACTGATCGGCTGGCCATCCCTGAAATAGCTGCGAACGCGGCTGCGCAGCTTCTTGGATTTACCGATGTAGAGGATGCGGTCCTCCCCATCCCGCATCAGGTAACAGCCCGGTTCGGTCGGCAACGCCTTGAGCAGGGATTCCAAACGCTCAGGTTCTTGAACCAGCGGCTGCTTGACCGAACTCACCCCGGAAATCGCGCCCACCAACAACCCGTTAAGCCACTCTAAGGAGATCGGTCTGATTGCCCATGCGCGCCCTTTACCCGGGCAGTTTTGATCCCGTCACCCTCGGTCACCTCGATCTGATCCAACGGGCCAGTGGCCTGTTCGATGAGGTCATCGTCGCGGTGCTGCGTAATCCGAACAAACAGCCCAGCTTCAGCCTCGAGCAACGGCTGGAGCAACTCACCTGCGCGACCCGTCATCTTCCCCAGGTGCGCGTGGCCAGCTTTGAAGGGCTCACCGTGCACTTCGCCCTGCAGGTTCAGGCCCGTGTGATCCTCCGGGGCCTGCGGGCCCTGAGCGATTTCGAGTTTGAACTGCAACTCGCCCACACCAATGCCAGCCTTTCAGCCGAGGTGGACACACTCTTCATGGCAACGGCGGTTCATCACAGTTTTCTGAGCAGCAGCGTTGTGAAGGAGGTGGCGCGCTTTGGCGGCGATGTGCAACACATGGTTCCGGCTGCGGTGGCGGAAGATCTCCACAGGTTGTTTAATCGGGCCGTTGGTTAATGACGGCCGTTGGCGATGACTCAGGCGCGTTTTGAAGTTCTGGAACAACTGGATCAGCTCGAGGAGATCGTGCTCGAAGGCACGCGCGTGCCCTTCTCCGGTGGTCGCCTGGTCAATGAACAGGATGCCGTCGAACTGCTTGACGCTGTTCGTCAGGCTCTGCCCAAGGAAGTGGAGCGAGCGGTTGAGCTGCTGCGGCAGCGCGAGGCCTTTCTTGATCAGGCCCGCAAGCAGGCCGAAGAGATCGTCAATCACGCCCGCCGCGAGCGTGAATCACTGATTAACAGCTCCAGCATCCGCCAGGAAGCCGAGCGCCAGGGCAGCGAGCTCCGCGAGCAGGCACGTCAGCAAGGTGAGCAGCTCCTGCTGCAGGCCCGCCGCCAGGCTGCCAGCGCCGAGCAGGAGCATCAGACCACCATGGCTCAGATGGAGCAGCAGCTGGCGCAGCGTCGCCAGAAGATGGAGCAGGAAGCAGCCACCCGCTTCCAGCAGCTGGACCAGGAGCATCAACAGATCAAGCGTTCCCAGGCCGAAGCGCACGAGCGCAACCGGCAGCAATGCCTCAAGGAGCTCGATCAGATCCGACAGGAGGCTGCCCGCCTTCAGGCTGAAACCCAGAACGAAGCGGAACGGGTTCGCCAGGAGGCTTTGGCCTTCCGCCAGAGCACCCAGCAGCAGGCTGAATCATTGATGCAGCGCAGCCGTCAGGAAGCGGCCACCGTGCAGCAGGGGGCCAACCGCTATGCCGAACAGGTGCTTGGTGAGCTCGACAGCCGTCTGCAGGAACTAGCCAAAGTCGTCATCGGCGGTCGTCGTGAATTGATTCGCCTGCAGAGCACTGATGTCGAGGCCAGCGAGCCGTCTACTGAAAGCAAGGCGGTCTCCATCAACCGCAATCGCCGCTCGGGCGGTCGGATCAAAGAGGCTGCGGGCGGCAAGCGCTGAGCTTGTCGCTGGACTCCAGCACCCTGCGCATCTTCGCCACAGGTCCATAGGAGCCGTTGGCGATCATGCTTACGTACAAGGGGCCCTGGGGCGTTTGCAAACGTCCCGAAACAGCCTTGACACCTCGGATGGTGCCGGTCTTGCCTGCAAAGCGGCCCTTCAGGCGCGAGCCGGGGAAGTAGTAGCGCAGGGTCCCCCGCTCTCCAGCCACCGCCATGCTGGCGTAGTAGTTCTTGGCATAAGGGTGCTGCGCCATCCGCAGCAACAGGGCCGTGAGGGTCCGACTGGTCAAGCGATTGGCCCGATCCAGGCCTGAACCATCGGCGACGCGGACACCGGCGGTGGGCAGGCCCTGCTGGCGCAGCCAACTCAGGGCACGGCCCTGGGCTTCTGGCAGTTTCCATGAGCCTGTGCCCTCGCGCAGGAGCACTTCAGCGGTGAAGTTATGGCTTTCACCGTTGGCAAGACTCATCAGGTGATGCATCGATTTGGATGCTTCGGTGAAGAGCAGCACACTGCCGGCCGGCTCCGGTGTGCCAGCTGGAATCGTGCTGAGTTGTACCTTCCGGCCGTTGCGGCTGATCTCCCTGCTAAGCAGACGCTGCATCCGCTGGGGTGGATTGCGGATGGACATGTCCAAAGCGTTGGAGGTCAGGGCCAGACGCGTGATCGGTGCGCCGTAGGCGTACTGGCGATCAGGTACGGACCATCCTTGGGGCCACCAACTGGCGGCAGGCTCCTCCTCGAGCTGCAGCTTCACGGTGCTGGAGCGGCCACTGCCGCTGCTGCCACCGGAGCCAGCAGCCAATTTGGCGAAACGTCGCAAGCCACTGAAGCCAAGGGTCGGATCGCCACCACCCTGTAGACGTAAGGTGCCATCTGGCAGCTGCCACAGCTCGGTGCGGATGCGGTGATCCGGACCCAGACGGTCGATGGCGATGGCCGTGCTGACCAGCTTCTGGTTGGAGGCAGGAATGCGCGAGCTGCTGCCGTTGACATCCGCCATGACATAGCCCTGGCTGTTGATCACGGTGATGCTCCAGGCGTTCTTCTCACCGCCCAGCGCCGTGATGATCTGCTTCTGCAGCGCTGGACATACCGTCTTGGTCTGCTGCATCGGCAGGCCCATCGGGGCCAAGGCCGGAGGGGGCGTCAACGGCGGTGCTTCCACCACCTCAGCTGCATCGGCCTCACCATCGTCTGCTTCAGAAACGTTGGTCTTGGCATCGCCGCCATCGAGGCGCTCAAGGGAATCAGCCTCAAGCGAGTTGAGAAGGTCTTCCAGACCACTGGCCATGGCCACTGGCGCTGACAGGGGGATGGAGAGCGCCAGAAGGGCCCAGAAACGGGTGGCGTGATGGGGGCTCATCTCAGTTGCCCTCCACAGCGATGCCGCTGACTGTGCCCTTCACCCGGTAGAGGGGCCCTTCCAATTCCACCGCCGAGCCGAGCTTGAGGGCCTGGTTGCCGAGGACCACGCCGCCACCGCGGAGCTGGCCCTCTCCCTCGATGGTGATCCGCGCATCAAAGGTGGAGAAGTCGCCGTTGTTGGGATCAGGAACCACCGTCACGGTCCCCTGGGGAGTCATCAGCGCCACTTGCCTGGTGAGCAGACGGACGCTGTTGAGCTTTACCGAGCCATGGGGCTGGTTGCGAATCACCAGGCTGGTACGACCTTCCTTTTGCATCTGCTCAACCAAGGCCTGGGGTTCAGCGGCAGGCACATGCTTGACGTCGATCGTGACCTCAACGGTCTGCATCGCACCGGTGGCGCGGGCCACTGTTCCTGAAAGCTTTGGACTCCAGATGACTCCCGCAGCAGCCAGGCCAACGGCAGCTGCTGCGCCAAGATCCACCAGACTGAGACGGCGCCATGAATGAAGCGGCTCAGCCATCAGGAGCAAGCAATTTCTTACAGCTGATTTTAGTTGGATGCGCCAGCTCTGCTGAGACAAACGCGAATCATCCGTTCAGCTCGCGCATGAAGCGATCCACAGCCCGTAGGCCCGCCTGGGAGCCACTCACCAGAGCCTCATCCAGCTCTTCCGGTGCTGGTCGTTGCTCAAAGCGTCCAGCCAGGCGGTATCCATCTGGATCCAAGCGATAGAGCTCCCACTCGCGGGGGTGGGCATGCATCAAGGCGGCACTGGCCAACGGTTGCAGGGTGTAGGCACTGCGCCAGGCCGCCATAAAACCGCGGCGGCGCTCGCGGGCAACGCTGCCGATGCCCACCGCGGCGTCCTCAAGGCGGCCGTTGAGCAGCACGACCGCACCACGGTGCGCGCTGCAGACAGCCTCGACGTCGTCGTAATCGGGGGGGCCGGGGGTCACGGCCAGCAGTAGGCACTCAGGATCAAGACTGCGCGCCAGCCAATCACCAAGGCTGTTGATCGATGTGGCTTGATCAGGGGCATCACGTTTGGCCAAAGCTGTTGCGCCGGCATCGGCAAACAACAGTTGGCATCGCCTCCCCGGTCGATCCAGCTGACGCTGCAAACGCAGTGCCACCGGAGTGAGCCGCAGACCCTCAAAGCGCAGTTCGGTGGTCCATCGACCCTTGGCGTTCTCCGTCAGGGCCGATTCCAGGGCTTGGAGCAGTTGGCCCTCAGCCGCGGAGAGATCATCAGGAAGGCTCATGGCGCCGGGGCGTTCGGGATGCGCAGCTGTGATTCCAGCAAATCGGGTAGATCGGCGAGCTGATTGTCCTCGATCCAAGGGCCCAGACTGATCCGAATCCCGCTGCTGGCTTCATGACTCGGCACTCCAGTCGCCAGCAGTGACGCGCTCGGACGGTCACGACCGCTGCTGCAGGCCGAGCCGCTGCTGATGGCGACGCCATGGGCAGCAAGAGCCCGCACGATGGCCCGGCCGGACACCGGCTCACCGGCTGAATCGCTGAGGAGCAGGCTGATGTGGTGAGGCAATCGCTGATCCAGATCACTGCTGCCGCTCAGGCGAATGCCGCCGCGTTTGAGCAGATCCTCCAGCAGCTGATCGCGCTGCCGCCGCAGCCGCCTGGCCAGCTGGGGCTGCTGGGCCTCCCGGCGCTCCAGGGCCTGGACCAAGGCGGCTGCCAGCCAGGGGGATTCGGTCCCAGAGCGCAGGCCTGACTCTTGCCCGCCCCCCAGGAGCTGGGGTTTCAAGTGCAGCGGGCGTTGCATCACCAGAGCACCGATGCCGCGTGGGCCCTGGAACTTGTGGGCGCTGAGACTGATCAAATCAGGGCCGATGGGCTGAAGCCCAGCGAGCGGCAACTGACCGATGACCTGGACTGCGTCGCTGTGCAGGGGAATGCCAGCAGCGGCGCAGCGTGCGGCAATGGCATCCATCGGTTGCAACGTGCCCAGTTCCGAGCTGGCCCAGGCGATGCTGACCAGTTGGGTCGGAGGTTCCAGCAGACCCTCCAGGGCATCCAAATCAATCTGGCCTCGCTCGTTGAGCGGCAGCAGCTCCAACGTCCACCCCTCCTGCTGCAGCTGAGCTGCCGCAGCGCTGACGGCTGGATGCTCCAACGGCGAGATCAGCAGGCGAGCGGGCTCCATGCTGCGGGCAACGCCCAGCAGCGCCAGGTTGTCGGCCTCCGTGCCTCCTGAGGTGAACACCACCTGCCCCTGCGGCCAGCCCAGGAGCTCAAGCAGGCGTTGACGGCTGCGCTCGAGCAACTCAGCAGCGGCGATACCTGCTGGATGGACGCTGGAGGGGTTCCCCCAGAACCGATTCTGCTGCTGCTGCATCTGCTCGAGCACCTGTGGATCGGGCGGCGTGGCCGCACAGGCATCGAGATACAGCAGGGGCTTAGAAACCAATGCGGCGGCGTGTTCGCTCCTCCACTGAATTATTGGCGAGATTCACCATTTGATCGAGTGAGACCTGGTCGAGAAACGCCAAGGCCTGTTCTCTGGCGGCGGCACTGGGGCAGGCCTGTGGCCTTTGGCAACCCTCGCTGCAGGCTGTGGCGCAATCGATCTCCGCCTCCTGTGATGGGTCCTCAGACGCGTTGACAGCTGAGCCGCCGCTGGCGTCAGCGCTGGTTGGATCAGCCAGCGTGCCGCTGAACACCAGCACAGCCGGACCTGCCATCTGCAGATGGTTGCTCTGATCCCAGCTGATCTGCAGCGGTCCACCCGGCAATTCCACCGTGGCGTTGCGCTCACATGCGCCGCGAAGGTGGGTGGCCACCAGCGTGGCGCAGGCGCCTGTACCGCAGGCCAACGTCGGCCCTGCACCCCGTTCCCAGACCCTGACCCGCAAACGATCAGGGGACTCGACGGCGACGAAATGCACATTGGTGCGGGCCGGGAAAGCAGGATGCTGCTCAAGCGCCGGACCGAGGCGCTCGAGATCAACCGAGGCGGTATCGCTGACCTGGACCACCGCATGGGGATTGCCCATGCCGACAGCAGCCACCTGCAATCTCAGGCCATCGACCTCAAGCTCGGCATCAGCCAGGGGATGTCCTGGGGCAATGGTGCTGGGCACACCGGCGGGCTCAAGGATGGGCTCCCCCATATCGACGGTGATCTGGCAGCCCTCCAGCAGCTTGGGAATGATCACGCCAGCGGGTGTTTCAACACGCCAGGACATCCCAACGCCTGAGCCATCGAGATCGGCAAGAAAGCGTGCAAAACAACGAATACCGTTGCCACACATCTCGGCCTCGGATCCATCGGCATTGAGGATCTGCATCCTCACGTCACCCCCATCACGCGCCGGCAGCGCCAGGATCAGGCCATCTGCGCCAATCCCGAAGCGGCGATCACAGAGGGCGCGCGCCGGTTCACCGCTGTAATCAGGCAGGTCACCACGACGGCCATCCATGAGGATGAAGTCGTTGCCCAACCCCTGATACTTGCGAAACGGCCGTGTCACCGGGACCCTCCATCTGACTTGATCGTATGGCCCACGACCGCGAGCTCGACACCTCACTGCCGGGGGTACGTCTGCTGCAGCAGTGGATCCGTCAGCGGCGGCAGTTGCAGATCATGCTGAGTGGTGGCCGCGAGTTACAGGGGCGACTGCTGTGGCAAGACCCGGAATTTCTGGCCCTGCTGGCGGCGGGCCGGGAGCGTCCGGATTTGCTCAGCCGCTCTCATGTGCAACTGATCTCGCCGATTGAGGCGGACCCATCAGCGGCGACAATGCCGTCTCCGCGGTTGCCGCTGCCGCCGCTCTGATTCGCACCGATGGCCAGTCAAGAGTCCCGTTACAGCCCTGCCGAGCTCGAGCCGCGCCGGCAACAGCGCTGGGCTGAGCTTGGTCTTGATCGCACGCCTGAGCCCAGTGATCAGCGCAGCGACAATTTCTATGCCCTCTCGATGTTCCCGTACCCATCGGGAAATCTGCACATGGGCCATGTGCGGAACTACGTCATCACCGATGTCATCGCCCGCGCGCAACGGTTGAAGGGCAAGCGGGTGCTGCATCCCATGGGCTGGGATGCCTTTGGACTTCCAGCTGAGAACGCTGCGATTGAACGGGGAGTGGACCCCGCCGCTTGGACGGAGCAGAACATCGCCCAGATGCGGCAGCAACTCAGTCGCTTGGGCCTCTCGATCGATTGGGAGCGTGAGGTGACCACCTGCCGCTCTGATTACTACCGCTGGACCCAGTGGCTGTTTCTCCAGTTTCTCGATGCCGGGCTGGCTTATCGCAAAGAAGCAACGGTCAACTGGGATCCCGTTGATCAGACGGTGCTGGCCAATGAACAGGTGGACGCCGATGGTCGCTCCTGGCGCTCCGGTGCACTGGTTGAAAAGCGCAAGCTGCGCCAGTGGTTCTTGAAGATCACGGCTGTGGCCGATGAGCTGCTTGATGACCTCGAGTCGCTCAAGGGATGGCCTGAGCGTGTCCGCACCATGCAGGCCAATTGGATCGGCCGCTCCACCGGTGCCACCCTGCGCTTTCCCCTGGCTGCGAAGGCGAGCGAGGCGGTCGAGGTGTTCACCACCCGGCCCGACACGGTGTACGGGGTGAGTTACGTCGTGCTGGCACCGGAGCATGCGCTGGTGGATCAACTCACCACGGATGAGCAGCGACCTGCGGTGGAGCAGTTCCGTCAGGAGCTTGAGGCCATCAGTGATCAGGATCGTGTCGCGGAAGACCGCCCCAAACGCGGTGTTGCCACCGGCGGCACCGTGGTGCATCCATTCAGCGGCGAGAGCGTGCCGGTATGGATCGCTGACTACGTGTTGCCCGATTACGGCACCGGTGCGGTGATGGGGGTTCCGGCCCATGACAGCCGCGATTATGCCTTCGCCAGCCACTACGGCCTGCCGATCACCACGGTGGTGGTCAAGCCAGGATCCACAGCGGCCGACGGCCCTGCTGACGAGGCGTTCACGGAGCTGGGTGAACTGATCCACTCCGGCCCGTTTGACGGGCTGCGCGATGAGGCCGCCAAACAGGCGGTGATTGATGCGGCCGCCGCCGCCGGGGTGGGTGAAGCCAAGGTGAGTTATCGCCTCAGGGACTGGTTGATCTCACGCCAGCGCTACTGGGGTTGTCCGATTCCTGTCATCCACTGCGATGACTGCGGCGCGGTGCCTGTGCCGGAGGAGCAATTGCCGGTGGAGCTGCCCGCCGATGCCGAGTTAGGTGCCAGCGGCGGGAGTCCTTTGGAGCGTCATCCAACCTGGTCCCAGGTGGCTTGTCCACGTTGCGGCAAACCCGCACGGCGCGAGACCGACACTATGGACACCTTCATGTGCTCCAGCTGGTATTACCTGCGCTACACCGACGCGGCCAACAACGAGCAACCCTTCAGCGTTGAGGCCACCAAGGCCTGGTTGCCGGTTGACCAGTATGTCGGTGGCGTGGAGCACGCCATCCTGCACCTGCTCTATTCACGCTTTTTCACCAAGGTGTTGAACCAGCGCGGCCTGGTGGAATGCCGCGAACCCTTCGCTCGTCTCCTGACCCAGGGCATGGTGCAGGGGATCACCTACCGCAATCCAACAACCCGGCGCTATGTCGCCCCCGCGGCGGTCACTGATCCTCAGCAGCCGCTGGATCCCGAAAGCGGCGAAGCGCTTGAGGTGTTCTTCGAGAAGATGTCGAAGTCCAAGTACAACGGCGTTGACCCAGGCACGGTTGTTGATCGCTATGGCGCGGATACCGCGCGCATGTTCATTCTCTTCAAGGCCCCGCCGGAGAAAGATCTCGAATGGGATGACGCTGATGTGGAGGGTCAGTACAGGTTTCTCCAACGCATTTGGCGCCTCTGCGCTGCCGCTCAGGAATCAGGCCTGTCGATTGCTGAGCCGTTGCCACTGCCTTCGCAACTGGAAAGCAGCGATCAGGAGCTCAGACGTGCAGTGCACACCGCCATTGAGGCGATCAGCGACGATCTCGAGGGTGAAGAGCTGCAGTTCAACACGGCCGTCTCCGAGCTGATGAAACTCAGCAATGCCATGGGCTCATCCTTGGCTGAGGCGGCAGCACCTGTGGCTCAGGAGGCGGTCCGTACGTTGTTGATCCTGTTGGCGCCCTTTGCTCCGCATCTGGCCGATGACCTGTGGGAACAGCTTGGGGGCGCTGGCAGCATCCATCAGCAGCAATGGCCCCATCTGGATCCAAATGCTTTGGTGCGGGACACCATCACGGTCGTCCTGCAGGTCAAAGGCAAGGTACGAGGCAATTTGGAGGTCCCTGCTGACACCGACAAGGCGGAGCTGGAGCAGCTGGCCCTGGCGTCTGATGTGGCCAAGAAATGGCTCGAGGGCAACGCACCGAGACGCGTGATTGTGGTGCCTGGAAAACTGGTGAATCTGGTTCCCTGAACCTCGATCGTTTCAGTGGTGGCGGTGCCCCAGAGATTGAGCGTTCTGGGTCTGCATCAACTCAGCCATGGTGTTGCAAGGCATCCACTGATCAGCGGCATCGCCATGCTGGTGTGCACCGCTGCAACCCAAGGCAAGGGCACGTGATTCGGCTTCAGCTCGGCTCGCAAACACCAAGGTTTGTGGGCTGCCAGCTGATGTTTGTGGGTTGGATGCAGCGCCGGTTGACCCCAGTTGATAGGGACCCATTCCGACAATCCCGCTCCAGGCCACACCCATGGTGGTGACGCCTGCTGTGAGCACACCCATGTTCACCGCAGCAGCACTGATCAACCCCATGCCCACAGCGCCCAGGGAGATGACACCCATGGGCACAACACCAATGGCCACCACCCCCATGGGAACAATGCCGATGGCGATGATTCCAAGTGGTGCGATACCGGTCGCGACAAGCTGGGGGCGGCCGTTGTGCTGCATGGCACCGTCTCAACTCCGCGCAAGTTAAGGTCGATTCCTATGGACGACACGAAGGCCAGTTCAGGGTGTTGCGCCCCTGACCACAGCGCTGCTGTTGATGCTCGCTACGGCGCTGCTGCCCAGGAGCAGGAGCCATGTCTTTGCACCGCCGTCCCGTTTGAGCCTTCCCTGCTGGAAGCCATCCCCAGAGATGTGATCGAGCGGGATTACGGCTGCGGCGATCCAACCCGTTGGGTGCAGCGCGGTGATCGTGTGCTGGATCTGGGCAGCGGCAGTGGCAAGAACGCCTTCATCGCTGCCCAGCTGGTCGGCCCCGAAGGATCCGTGCTCGGCCTGGATCGCAATGACGAGATGCTGAAACTGTCCCGCGGGGCCTGCGGCGCCGTGGCGGCTGCGATTGGCTACGGCAATGTGACGTTCTCCTGCGGCGAGATCGATCAGCTTGGGGTGGATCGTGACGGTCAGGCGCTATTGGCGGACCAGAGCATTGATCTGGTGCTGAGCAACTGTGTGCTGAACCTCCTGCACCCCTCTCGGCGTGAGGGTTTGCTCGCAGAAATCACACGGGTCCTGGCTCCCGCAGGTCGTGTCGCCATCAGCGACATCATCTGCGATCAACCCGTGCCAATAAGCATGCAGCGCGATCCTGATCTCTGGAGCGGCTGCATCAGTGGCGCCTGGGTGGAGCAGGATTTTCTCGATGCTTTTCGGCAACTGGGTTTTGAGCAAGTGCGCTACGCCGACCGCATGGCTCAGCCTTGGCGTGTGGTGGAGGGCATTGAATTCCGTGCCGCCACCGTGGTGGCCGTCAAACCAGCAGCGGACTCCACTGAGGCCGAACACTCCAGGTGAAGCAGGTGTCTTGATCCATCAAGGGCCGGTCGCATAATTCATAGTGGCGTTTGCGCTCGAACGTGAGCAGCAAGTCAATCCACATCCCTTTGCTGGGTTTTTCCCAGCCGAGTGCATCGGCGATCTTGTGGCAGCTGCCGCCGACGGTGCTGCTCCACTGGCTGGCCAGCCAGGGACCGGGAGCTTCTCCGGGTGGGACATCACCGAGACCGAGCCCAGCGGCTTGTGCGCCGCGCAGAGCTGTGCCGTATTGCAACCGTGCGGTGGCGCGCAGCCAGTGCAGCTCTTTTTCGGAGAGGTTCGCCGCGATCAGCGCCTGGGCCAGGCGCTGCGCATCACAGAGCACCGCGCTGAGGTTGGAGGAATCGTCCACAGGCGCACGCGTTCATTAACCAGCCCTTATTCATAGCAATGGGCCTGCGATTTCTAGGCTGGTTCCATTGACCCTGTGCCATGCCAACCCCCGAGTGTGTGGCGGACTACCCACGGCCCCCCTTGATCGAGGTGTTGGAGGGTCCGGTCCGTGTCGTGATTGCGGGCGAAACGGTGGCCACCAGCCATCGCTACTGCCGCGTCTGCGAGACCTTCCACCCCCCCACCATCTATCTGCCTCCTGAATGCTTTGTCAGCGGCAGCCTGCATGCCACCACGGGGCGACCGAGCTTCTGTGAATGGAAAGGCGTGGCCAGCTACTGGGATCTCAGCTGCAGAGATGGTTCTGATCGGCGCCAGCGTGCCGGCTGGAGCTACCCCTCCCCGACGCAGCGCTTTGAGGCATTGGCCGGCTGGATCAGCCTTTATCCCCGTCTCGTCGATGCCTGCTTCTTGGAAGGGGAGTTGGTGCAACCTCAACCCGGGCCCTTTTATGGCGGCTGGATCACTAGCTGGACCGTTGGACCGTTCAAAGGTGATCCTGCCCATCCAGAACTGATCTGAGTTCAACCGAGATCCAGCATCAATTGCCCCGGTGATTCCTTCCTGCGCCGAGATGGGCTGCTGCGTCTGCCATTGGAGCGGCGCCTGGACCCGTGCTGTTTCTGAATCGCATCAGCTTCCTTGCGGTAAGCATCGCCTTGGCGCACAGCCCAGACCCGATCACGGGCCTGGCGTGCGGCCTCGAGATGATCAACGAGGGGCTTGGGGTAGTCCTGACCGAGCACACAGCATGCCTGCTGCTGTTCCCGTTCGGTCATGGTCCACGGTGTGTGCAGATGCACCAAAGGAACGTTGGCGAGCTCGGGCAGCCATTGGCGAATGAAGACCCCATTGGGGTCATGGTCCTGTCCTTGTTTGATCGGGTTGTAGATGCGAACGGTGTTGATACCGGTGGTGCCGCTCTGCATCTGGCACTGATTCCAGTGAATACCGGGTTCGTAATCGACGAAACGGCGCGCCAGCACCTCGCCGCTGTCGCGCCAATGAAGCCAGAGGTGGTAGCTGGCCACCGCCATCAACATCGCGCGCATGCGGAAGTTGATCCAACCGGTGTGACGCAACGCCCGCATGCAGGCATCAACGAATGGCCAGCCGGTCCTTCCCTCTGCCCACGCCGTCAGCCGTTCAAGATCCGATTGGCGCATGCCGTCGTAGGCGCGATGGGCATTCATCCGCTCAAGCGATGGCTGGCTTTCAAGTTTTTGGATGAAGTGGCAATGCCAGTGCAGTCGTTCAATGAAGGCTTTCGATCCCTTGCGGGCGCGCGCGGTCTGCAACACCTCACGCATGGACACAGTGCCCAGTGCCAGATGGGCTGAAAGCCTGGAGCAGGAACGAAAAGCCGTGAGGGGACTGGAGAGCTCCTTGGCGTAGTTATGGCCGCGACCTGTGAGAAAACTATCGATCAGGGCGAGCGCCGCTCGCCGGCCACCGGGTTGACGGTCCGGGCAGGGGTCGGCCTTCAGGCCAAGATCATCGGCGCTGGGGATGCCGCCACATTCCATCCCAGTCAACGGCATCAGTGACACCGGAGCTGGGTGACAGGGGAGGGCCATCTGCCGTTCCCAGGCTGGGGCCCAGCCGTTGCGATCCCCCAAGCGACGAATTACCCCGAAGGTTTGCAATTCCTGGCGCGGAATCCCCTGCTGCCGCAGCCAGCGCCTGACGGAACGATCTCTGGCGTAGGTGAAACCATTGCCGGTTTCTTCATGACTCCATAGCTGGGCAATGCCTCGCTGACGGTGCAACGCCTGCAGAACGGGAAGTGCTTCTCCGACGCGAACCACCAGAGGCTGGCCAACGGCCGACAGCGCTTGCTGCAGTTCCTGCAGACACTCCCTGATGAAGCACCACTGCCGAGCTGAGGTGTCCGCTTGATTCCAGAGTTCTGGCTCAATGATGTAGAGCGGCAGCACTAGCCCGCTCTCAGAGGCCCTCAACAGCGGTTGGTGGTCCTCCATCCGCAGGTCCCGCTTGAACCAGACCACCTGTAGAGGCGAAGCCAAGGTGTGAACAAGCGCAGCTGCAGGTCATGACCTTAACGAGAATCTCTCGGCCAAGGACCGGTGATCTCAGGCTGGTCCAGCCCTGCAATCCATTGCAAGCTCAATATGCGTCAACTGGGACTCTCTTAGAGACCAATCCCATTAACAAGTGCGGGAAATGTTCGTCAACCAAGCAGCGATTGACACCTTGCCCGATGTTCAAGGGAGGCGCACAATCTGCTGAGCGCATGGATCAATCAACGGCTTAAGCGCTTATGCCGAGCAGATGATTGTGAACCAGGAGCAGACAAGAACAACGGCGAATACTTCCATGGTTTCAGTGATATTCGACACATGAATCATGGGGCATGACTGCAGCAACAATCAGAAGGGATTGCAAAGATTGCGGGTCTTGCTGGTCCCTCAAGGCATACTTTGCGTTTTTTCATCACGAGCGGTTGCCCAGGCAGCCAAAACACCTCCGCCAAAGCCCGAGATGTGGCCGATCCAGCTGACGCCTTGCAGCGAGAGAAACGGCAGCAGGCTGGGCAGCAATCCGCCGTACAGCAGCAGGCAGCCCAATGACAGCATCACGCTGGTGAGGCGCCGCTCCAGCCAGCCGATGCACAGCAGATAGCCCAACAGGCCATACACAACACCTGAAAGACCATGGCTGGCAGTGGGCACGAGCCACCAGACCAGAGCGGCTGTGGCGTAGACACCAATCCATACCGCCAGGTAATCCCTGACGCCTCGCAGCAGCACCAGCCAGGAGAGAGGCAAGAACCAGAGAGAGTTGCTGATCAGGTGGGACCAATCCGCATGGCTGAACGGTGCTGTCAAAACACCCCAGAACGGGCCACCGTGCACCATCGGCAGGGCCCAGCGACCTGCAAACACCAGCTGATCCACCAGCTCCTGCAGCCAGGCCAGGCCCAGGAGCAACAACGGCAGAACAACAGGCGCCATGGAGGTGGAGGCTGGTGGGTAACCATTCAAGCCACGGCCTGCTCGTATGCGACTGATCGGCACCTACAGCGGTGATGAACTCACCTCAGCGGCAGATGCTGCCCTGGCGTTTTTTCAGCGCCGCCAAGACCTGCACCGCGATGGAGCCAGCTTTGGCGATGATCCCCAGAAACCACGCAAGGTCTCGACCGACATTTCCCTGGTCTGGCTGGATCGCTCCGACCCTGATGCATTCGCCATCAGCGATCAATTGATGCGCGCGGTCGCCGGTGGGCTCGGTCGTTACTTGAAGGAGCGTCCGCTGTGGATGGAGACCGTGCCTGAGCGGTCCTTGTTCGTGATGCCCCTGTTCAACATCCAGCATTACGGCCCAGGTGAAGGCTTCAAGGCCTGGCACGCCGACTGGAGCACCGCGGACGATGCCACCCAGCCGATTCGGCGTGTTCTGGCCTGGATCCTCTATCTCAATGACGTCGCCGATGCAGGCACGGAATTTCACTGGCAGGAGCACCACGTGGATGCCGTTCGCGGCCGACTGGCGATCTTCCCGGCTGATCTCTCCCACATCCATCGCGGACGCATCAGTGCAAGCGACAGCAAGACCATCGCCACGGGCTGGATCAACGCTGGATCGCTCGAGACCTTTGTGCAAAGCCTGCAGTCCTGACGCCTTATCCCAGCAGCGCTACAGCGAGATGGTCTGATCCGATCGCCGTTCCATGGTTTCATCGCAGGACGCCCGTCGCCACGATGGCGACAGGCGGCACCATCCCGTTGCGCCGCAGCCGGCCGAGCTCCAGGTTGATCTCGAGCGGAACCGCGGCATCAACCATCCCAGAGCGGAGTCCATCGATCTGCCGCTGGAGCAGATCGAGCAGGCCACCAATGCTCTGCTGAACGAGCAGGGGCCAGCGCAGTTTCGTGGTGATCAGCCATGAGCAATGAGCACCATCAGACGGGTCGCCGCCCCGATAAGGCCAGCGAGGCTCGCCTCAACCCCGAACACCGGGATAAACAGCCACTGAATCAGGCCAGTGAGGCTGAGCACCACAACGAAGCCAACAGCAAGCCGCAACGGGAGCATCCGCACCGCAGCTTCATCGATGCGGTCAGGGAACTCGACTCACCTCAGGACTGAGGTCCCACCACCCGGCACACGTTTGTAACGTATTGATAAGTTACGTCCGAGCGATGCCGCTACCCCTGAGCCGTGAGTTCACGGTCGCCATGCACGAGCGGGCCATCGATCGTTGCGAGGATGTTGCCGAGCTGCGCGACATGGCCAAGTCTTTACTGCGGATCTGGCAGCTGCAGGCTTCGATGAGTGAAGCCTATGGGGCCGAACTGCTCAAGCTCGATCGCAAGGATGTCTTCGGTGGCTGAATTGACCTTGTTGTTTGACGGGGGTTGCCCCCTCTGTCTGCGCGAGGTGCGCACCCTGCAACGCCTCGATCGTGGGCGCGGTCGAATCGCCTTTGCCGACATCGATGCCGCTGACTATCAGCCGAGTCAGTACGGCGGAATCGACTATCGCCGCGCCATGGGCCGTATCCACGCCGTTCGCGCCGATGGCACGGTCATCACCGACGTCGAGGTGTTCCGTCAGGCTTACAGCCTGGTGGGTCTTGGCTGGCTCTACGCTCCCACCCAATGGCCGCTGCTGCGTCCGCTGATCGACGCGGCCTACGGCTGGTGGGCCCAACGGCGGTTGCAGCTGACGCGCCGACCAGATCTTGATGTGCTCTGCAACGAACGTTGTCAGCTGATGAGTGGGCAGCCTTCGCCGCGCTGAGCACAATTCGGGCAGTTCGGCTCTTGAAGGCCTGCACCGCCCTCGATGCGATTCGCTTCAGCCCGTTCCTATGCCGTGATCTCGGTGCTGGCGGCCATTGCCACGATCGTGATCAAAACGATGGCCTGGCGTTTGACCGGCTCGGTTGGTCTGCTCTCCGATGCCATCGAGTCCAGCATCAATCTCATTGCCGCGCTGATGGCCTTCTGGGCCCTGGGCATGGCCTCCAAGCCAGCCGATCGCTCCCACAGCTACGGCCATTCCAAAGCTGAATACTTCTCAAGCGGTCTGGAGAGTGCCCTGATCGTGGTGGCTGCTTTCGGCATCATCTGGGCTGCCGCCGGTCAGCTGGCCAACCCCTCACCCCTGCAGCGAGTGGATCTGGGGTTGGCACTGTCACTGGTGGCCACAGCCATCAACGCCGGGGTGGCCTTGCTGTTGATGCGCGCGGCCAAGCGATTCCGCTCGATCACCCTGCGGGCCGATGCCCAGCATCTGCTCAGTGATGTCTGGACCTCGGTCGGCATCGTCCTGGCCATTGCCCTGGTTCAGCTCACCGGCTGGAGTGTGCTCGATCCACTGGTGGCCATTGCCGTGGCCATACAGATCAGCATCACAGGCTTTCGGCTGTTGCGCGAGACCGCCAATGGGCTGATGGATCGCTCCTTGCCAGAAGAGGAGCTGCAGCAGCTCGAGGCCCTGCTGCAACGGCGCAGCGGCAGCGGCATTGACTTCCACGCCCTGCGCACGCGGGTGGCCGGCTCGCGTCGCTTTGTCTCACTCCATGTGCTCGTGCCCGGTGGTTGGACGGTCAAGCGCGGGCACGATTACTGCGAGACCCTCGAGCAGGAGGTGTGCACGCTGCTGGATTCCTGCCATGTGTTCACCCATCTCGAGCCCATCGAGGACCCCGTCAGCTGGCAGGACGGTGGATTCCGCTGGGAGAACGAAGCTGAGGCTTGATCCATTCCTGCAGCTGGCACCAGACCCATCCCTCATCCGTCTCATCGCTGGCAACTTGAGACGCAGTTGACCGTTTCTGTTGAGCGCCGCACCCGAGCCCGCCGCGTTGAATCTCAGCAGCATCGCCGACCGCTTTGTGGCCGGAGCCAGCATTCGCCGGATCACGCCACTGGGCAACGGCAATGTCAACGACACCTTCCTGGTGGAGCCCCACGACAGCGGCGGGGAAGCCTTTGTGATGCAGCGCGTCAACACCGAGGTGTTCCGCTCACCGGAGCGGGTGATGCACAACCTGCTCAGGGTGAGTCGCCATGTTGGCGACAAGCTCAGCAGCTCCCCCGAGGCTCTGCAGGGACGGCGCTGGGAGATGCCGCGGGTGATTCGGCTCCGCCATAGCAACGGCCACTGGGTGGAGGATCAGGGGGATTTCTGGCGCGGCATTAGTTACATCGGTGCTGCCGTCACCCTCGATGTGGTGGAGAGCAATGAGCAGGCCCGCGAAGTGGGCTACGGCCTTGGCATGTTTCACCACTTGATCAGTGACCTGCCTGCCGATGAGCTGGAGGACACCCTTGAAGGCTTCCACATCACCCCGCAGTATCTGCAGCGCCATGCCGAAGTGCTGAAGCAGCACGCCCGAGCATTGGATCGCCAGGAGCAGGACTGCCAGAACTTCATCGCAGCCCGTTCAGGCTCGGTGTCCGTTCTGGAAGATGCCAAAGCGCGCGGGGAGCTCCAATTGCGCCCGATCCATGGCGATCCCAAGGTCAACAACTTGATGATGGATGCCGAGAGCGGCAATGCCATCGCCCTGGTCGACCTGGATACGGTCAAACCCGGCTTGATTCACTACGACATCGGCGACTGTCTGCGCTCCGGTTGCAATCCCCTCGGGGAAGAAACCACCGATGTGGATCAGGTGAGCTTCAATCTTGAGCGCTGTGCCGCCATCCTCGAGGGGTATCTCAGTGCCGCGCGCGGATTCATGGTCGATGCGGATTTCCACTACCTCTTTGATGCCATCAGGCTGATCCCCTTTGAACTGGGCCTGCGCTTCTTCAGCGACCACCTCGATGGCAACCGCTATTTCAAGGCCCGCCACCAGCGTCACAATCTGCAGAGAGCGCGCGTGCAGTTCCAACTCTGCGCCAGTGTTGAGGCCCAGGAACGTGAGATCCGCGAGCTGATCGAACAGCTGCGCTGATGCACCGAAGCCACCCTCTGCACGCCTTTGAATCCGGAGGCGCTCCTGCCGTGGAGCTGAGCGCCAAGATGCAGCGCGCTGACACCAAGCTGCAGATCCACTACCTGCTGCATCACGCGGCTGATCTGAATCTCTCCTGGCCTGAACCTGCCGGCCATCCTGAGCGTCGCGACGGGCTCTGGGAGGGAACGTGCTTTGAACTCTTCATCGGTTCGCTTCAGCAGGCCAGCTACTGGGAGCTCAACGTCTGCCCCAGTGGTCAGTGGAACTGGTACCGCCTGCAGAGCTATCGAGCCGCTCTCGCCCCAGCTCCATTAGCGATGGCCCCACTGCGCCACCAAAGCCTTCAACGCAGTGAGCAACGCATCAGTCGATCCATGGAGATGGAGCTGGAACTGCCAGGGGAACTGCTCTGTGCAGGCCCACTGCAGGCGGGATTGTGTGTTGTGTTGCGCTGCGACGATGGGGCCATCAGCCATTGGGCGCTCCAACATGGCGGAGGTGAGGCTGATTTCCACCGGCGTGATGACTGGATCTTGAAGCCATGATCCCGCTGCTGAACACGCTGCTGTTCGCCGTTGTCTACGTCGGTGGTTCCGCTGAGCTGCGCGATCGCATGCTGCAGCACTCTGATCTTCAACAGCCAGGCCTGCGCATGGTGCAGCTGGCACGGCAGTCCCTGGGACGGCCCTATCGCGCGTTTTCACTGGATCAGGCACCAGAACAGCTGCGCATTGATCTGACCGGTTTTGACTGCTTCCTATTTGTCGAGCAGTTGCTGGCCTTGGCCGTGGAGGACACCCGCGTTGGCTTTGAGCAGCGGGTGCGCCAGTTGCGCTACCAGGGCGGCTCCGTTGATTACTGCACCAGGCAGCACTACTTCAGTCGCTGGAGCCAGCAGGCCCAAGCCAGTGGCTTGCTGCAAGACATCACGCCGGCCCTTCCCGGCGCCATCAGGCGCCAGCGGCGGCTGAACTTCATGAGTACGAATCAACAGAGCTATGCACCACTGCGGCAAGCACGCCACAGAGAGTGCATCGAGGATCTGGAGAGCACTCTGGTGGTGCAGCAGAGCTACATCCCCTTGCCGCGTGTTGCCGAGGTGGAGCCTTTACTGCGTGACGGTGACATCTTTGCTCTGGTGACCAGGGTGAGCGGTCTTGATGTCACCCATGTGGGCTTTGTGGAGCGATCAGGGCCCCACGTTCATGCCATCCATGCGGCTCCAGGCAGGGGGGTCATGCGCAGTCACCAGCTCAGTCGCTATGCATCAGGTGTCGATGATGTCATCGGCCTCAGCTTTCACCGCCCGCTTCAGCCATGAACCTCCAGGAACGCCGTGATCTGACGTTTCTGCTGCTCTCCGGCTTGTTCCTCGGCACGATGGCCATGCTCAACATCCTTGGGCTGACGCGGTTTGTCACGCTTGGATCCATCGGTGGCTGGCCTCTGGTGGTGGCGGTCGGTGCGCTGCCGTACCCGTTGACCTTCCTCTGCACGGATCTGATCAGTGAGATCTGGGGCGAGCAGAAAGCAACCCAACTGGTGTGGGTGGGTCTGCTGCTGAATGGCTGGATCGTCTTCATCCTCTGGCTCGGCGGCGTGCTGCCGGGGACGGACAGCACCACGTACTTCGAGATCCAACGTCTTGCCTTTGGCTCAGTGGGAGCGTCGATGGCCGCATATCTGACCGCTCAGTACACCGATGTGCGGCTGTTTCACTTCTGGAAGAAGCTGACTCACGGCAGGGCCCTGTGGCTGCGCAACAACGGGTCGACCTTGATCAGTCAGCTGGTGGACACCACAGCAGTGGTGATGATCAGCCACATCGCCGGGGATGTACTGCCCATTGATGCTGAATTGCCTGTCCTGCCGCAGTTGCTCAATTTGATCGCCGCTGGCTATGTCTTCAAGTTGATCGCTGCCCTGGTGGACACCATCCCCTTTTATTTCCTGGTCAACTGGCTGCGGCGTTGGCTCAAGGTGCCCGGAGCCGGTAAGGAACTCAGCAGCGTCAGTGATTAAGGCCCAGCAGCAGATCACGGGCGTTGTTGATGCTCTGCATGATCTCGATCTCTCCGCCCTGATCAGGGTGATGGGAGGCGGCAAGTTTCTTGTAGGCCGCTTTCACCTGGCCCGGGGTGAGGCGCCCTGAAAGCGGCAGATGCAGATAACCCCTGGCTTTCATGGCCTCCACATCGGGAGCCTTACCCAGGGGGTTGCGATCTGCAGCGGAAAGGCCCGTGCCTTTCTTTTTGGCCTTCTTCCCCTTAGCGCGGCCACCGCCGCCAAAACCGCCGTGCTTGCTGGGTTCTTTGGGTGCCCGTTCGCGCTGCTTGACCTCGGTCTCTGCCTCCTCGGCCACCACAGGCGGACGCAGGCTCAGCAAAGCTCCGCCGCGGCTGACCGTGCTCGTGCTCATGGGGCCGGTGGATGCAGGGCCGCCCAGCTTGTCGCATCGCCGGCACCGCCTTGGGTCATCCAGGCGACCTGAGCACTCCGGCAACCGTGAGGTAACGGTCCTCCCGCTCGATCACCTCCAACCCCTCAAGCCCCGCCTGCTGGAGTTGCTCGCGCACTTCTGATGCCGTGAATGCCGCCCGCAAGGAGGCCTCGTAGTCGCGGCGCAACACCGCTGGCGCATCAGCAGCATGGCGGTGCAGCAGATGCTGCAGTTGCCCCTCATCGCCGGGGCGACGCAGGTCATGGATCACAACGGCAGCACCTGGCGAAGCGAGCTGCTGCACGGCTCTCCACAGCACCTGGGGCGCATGGAGATGGTGGAGCAGGCTGTTGCTGATGACCGCACTGAAGCGACGGCCCAGTTGCAGCGTCTGCAAACAAGCCAGATGCCACGCGAGTCGATCAGCGCACTGGGCAGGCAACACCTGCTGCCGTTGAGCCGCAACCGCCAGCATCCGCTGTGCCCCGTCCACCCCGGTGACGTGCAGCCCAGGCCATTGCTGTACCAGCAGCAGGCTGATGTTTCCTGGCCCGCAACCCAGGTCCACGGCCTCTGCTCCCAGACCTTGGGGCCAGCGCTCAGCGATCCAATCCACCAACGCCTGATCACTGCAGCTGAAATCAGCGCCGGCGTAGGCCGCAACCTGATGGGCGTCATCCATCAGTTCCGGTTCAGGCACCCGAGAGGTCAGCGGCTCAGAAGCGTTCATTCAGTTGACATAGAGCATGCGGGCCTGCTGCAGCACGGCCCCAAGATCAGCATCATCAAGCGCCAGGGCCTCCGGCCAGCAGCTGGACAGCCAGTGGCGAAAGGCTTGCGCATCAGGCGCATCAGCAGTACCGAATGGCGCAAAAAAGCTGTCCTGCGCAGCCAGCACGCGAAATTTGAGGAACTCGAGCAGGCGCGCGCGCCGAGCGGTTGGTGTCACGGGTGTTGAGCGGTTCTTGATGCTGAAGAACGAGCCAGCAAGGCATGTCGATGGGGTCGGGCCATGGCTAGTTGTTTGTGGTCGGCATCAACTAACCATGCAACAGCTTGTCTCCATGCTCTCGGTCGCGACCATCGCCTTGGTGATGACGCTGCCAGCACAGGCTCGCTGCTATTTCGAGAACGGCCGCAAGATCTGCCGCGATGGCGGCTCGGTGGAAGTCAAAAACAACAAGGTCAAGGTGCAAGGTGGTGGCGGCGGCAGCGTCAAGGTGAAAGGCGGCAGCTCCGGGTCGGTCAAGGTTGAGGGGCCCGGTGGCCGTGGCGGCAAGGTCAGCTGGTAACACAGCGCCACAGGGCCAAGCCGCCGCCGCGTCCACGGGCGAGCAGCCAAGCGCGAGGCGTGACGGCGATCAGGGCGAAAAACGGCGTCTTGTTCGCTTTGGGCTGCGGCAGCTGGCGCTGCAGCAGCCGCCACGAACCCAGCGAGAGCTGCAGCTGAACAAAGCGAAACATCAGCAGGGGCCGGCGACCAGTGAACCAGCCCGGTCCGCTGAAACGCAAAACGATCGGCCCCAGCCGAACCGAATTGCTGATCAGCAGCGGTTGCTCCATGTCCTGAGGGCTGTTCTCAATCAACAGCTGCGCTCCCAGCAAATTGAGAACGAGCGCCTGCAGGCTGCTGGTTTCCGTCCTACCAGCTGCCCACAAGCTGCGCGGCTGCCAACAGCCGGTCACCATCGAGGGTGAGATGGCCGTGCCGTCGTGGCGCACGCGCTGCTCAAGCATGAGCAGCTCCCCATGGCTGAGCTGGTCCAGGCCGTTGATGCTCATGCGCTCCGCCGCCGCCGCGCAGGCCTGGACCCTGAACCGGAAGGGTTGGGATGGCGGCTGCGGGGCGGGCGCCGACCGCGACCTCCGGAGAGATCCAAGGGTTCAGCCTTCAAGACGGTGGGTTCAAATCCAGCAACGGGTTCTTTGCGTAAGGCCTGGCCGGTGAGTTTTTCAATGGCCTTGAGCAGCAGCACCTCCTCGGCTGCCACCAGCGAGACGGCATAACCCTGCTCACCGGCCCTGCCGGTGCGGCCGATGCGATGCACATAATCCTCCGCCACGTTTGGAAGATCGAGATTCACAACACAGGGCAGCTGATGAATATCAATGCCGCGGGCGGCGATGTCGGTGGCCACCAGCACTTTGATCTCTCCACTTTTAAATCCACCAAGTGCACGGGTGCGAGCGCCCTGGCTTTTATTGGAATGGATCGCCGCCGCCTCAACGTTTTCATCCTGCAATTTCTTGACCACGCGGTTGGCCCCGTGCTTTGTGCGCGAGAAGACCAACACCTGCGACCAGCGTTGTTGCTGAATCAAATGGATCAACAGCTCGATTTTGCGCGCCATGTCACAGGGGTGGACGAGATGCTCGATCTGGCTGTTGGCACGATTCGGTGGTGACACCTCGATCTGCAGTGGTTGATGCAAGAGCCCGGCAGCGAGCTTGCGGATCGGGGCGCTGAAGGTGGCCGAGAACATCAGGCTCTGGCGTCTGGCCGGCAGCAAGCGCATCACTTTCTGAATGTCACGGATGAAGCCCATGTCCAGCATCCGGTCGGCCTCATCGAGCACCAGCAGTTGCACGGCGCCCAGATCAAGGGCACCTTGGCCCTGCAGATCCAGTAATCGGCCCGGCGTGGCCACCAGCAGATCCACTCCAGAGGCCAGCCGTTTGATCTGAGGCCCGGCTTTGACGCCGCCAAAGATCACATCAGAAACCAGTGGCAGATGCCTGCCGTAGGCCACGACGCTTTCATGCACCTGCAGCGCCAGCTCGCGGGTGGGCGTAAGCACCAGGGATCGCACCTGACGGGAATGGGCCCGACGTCCCTGGCTGAGGAGTTGGAGCAGGGGAAGCGTGAAACCAGCTGTTTTGCCCGAGCCGGTCTGTGCTGCTCCCATCACGTCATGACCGCGCAAGACCGCCGGAATCGCCTGCTGCTGAATCGGTGATGGCGTGGCGTAGCCCTTCTCAACGAGGGCCTGCAGCAATTCAGGGCCCAGGCCGAGATCACTGAAGGCTGAGGCGGCGGCAGTACTGATGGGATGGGCGCTCATCACGCCGTTCAACGTAGGACCCAGAAGCCACTGAAACCCGAAGCCGTAGGGTTGATCTTTCAGCAGCGAGTTGTCATGGAGTCCCTCAGTGACACGCTGCTGGGCCTGAGCTGCTTTCTGGGACTGGCCTGTTTGTTTGTCTGGGCCGATCGCGCCCTGCCCTGAACTGCCGCGCTTGGCTGCTCAGCGTTTGGCGCTGATCACCGAGAAGAAGGGATCACCCTTGCCGCCGAAATAGCCCGCCAAGCCGGCATGGCGTGTTTCTTCTGCAATCACCTCCGGCTTGGACCAGCCCTGGGAGAGCAGAACCGTGCCGACATACTCGAGGTGATCACGGTCGGAGCCATCAGCCCAGATCTGCGGCGCCTTGGTGAAGAACATGCGATTGGAGAAGGAAACGATCACCTGACCGCCAGGTCTGGTGATGCGCAACAACTCAGCGGCAATCGCTTCTGGCTGCTGCAGGTATTGCCAGCCCGCGACGATCAACGTGGCATCAACACTGGCATCGTCCAGTGGCAGAACCTGATCGGTGTTGAGGTTCTGCACCCAGCGACGCTCCAGCCGGGGGTTGCGCTGCAATTCCTCGGCATTGAGGCCATGGCCAATGACGCTGCGGTAGGTGATCTCCTCAGGAAGGTGGGAGACCCATGAGCTCATCAGGTCGAGCACGACCGCATCGGCAGGAAGCCGTTCGCGGTACAGGGCGGTCAGCCGTTGACGAAAGGCTTCATCCAAATGCTGGACAAAACGAGGCTGTGAATAGAACAGAGCGTCATCAGAGCTGTCCCATTTGCGGCGCTGATCGTCGCTCAGCACAAGTACAGCCATGGGACCGTTGTTGATGCGCCGAGACGTTAACGACTCAGCAGCGCAATTCGAAATCCTCAAAGCTGAACCCCGGCGACACCGTGCACTGCACCAGAGACCACTCGCCAAGGCTGCGGGCTGATTGCCACCACCCCGGCGGCACCCGGTGCCATGTCGCCATCGGAAACGCACCGAGTTCAAGATCTTCCACAGCCCCACCAGGGGCCTGCCGCTGAAGCAGCAACGGCGAACCGGCGCTGAAGTGCCAGATCTCATCGGCATGGCTGACGCGATGCCAGGCGCTGACCACCCCCCGGGGAAGCAAAAAGTCAATCAACGTCCCGGCTGATCGCTCGACACCATCGGGCCGTCTGACCAGCACATCAGAGCGATGGCGCTCGCGGAAGTAGCCCCCCTCGGGATGGGCTTGCAGCTGCAACTGCTCGATGAGTTGATCCACCCCAGGGAGCTGCGTCACACCTACACCGTCGACTGACACCAGAATGACCAGCCACCGGCAAGGGTCCATGACTGGAAATCTGCAGGCCATCGGCTTTCTGATCACCTGGGTGCTGCTCTGGTGCCTTGGCGGTGTGGCTTTGGAGAGCGTGCTGGAGAGCTCCGGGTTGATCACCCCCAGCGGCGCTGGGCTGGCGGGCGGTCTGGGCTTTCTGCTGTGGACAGCAGCCATCAGCCTTGGGGGTTGGGCGCTGTTCAACCGCATCACAGGCGTGAGCCAAGCGGGACCACGGCGCCAGGAAAATGCCTGGTCCACCATTCCGCTGCCACTGCAGCGCTGGTTGGAGCGCCAACCTGCCCTGCCCAAGGGACAACGCCGGCTGGTGGTGCTGCTCAGCCAGCTCGGTGACTTTGACAGCGTTGAGTACGCGCAGGCCTTGATGCAGCAGTGGCAGGAACTGCAGGATGCAGGCATCGATGTGCGTGCCGTGGGCATTGGTGATGCCGGCAGCGCTGAGCGGTTCTGCCGCTACACCAGCTTTCCCCGTGAACGGCTCAGCCTGGAGCCGGAGGCGGCGCTGCATCGCGAACTTGGTCTCTACACCGGTGTTGAAGGCTTCTGGGGGCCATGGGGCAATCTCATGGCGATGTGCGCAGGCATCGGTTCACCCGGCACCCTGCGTGAGGTGCTGCGCGGCTATCACGGTGGCGGTCGATTTCTACCCTTCTGGATCGCCAGCATCCGGCTGCGGAACATGATCGAGGTGCTGAGCCACTGGGGCACCTACGTTCCCGATGAGCGTTGGATGACCCAGCGTGGGGCAACGTTGCTCATCAACGAGCGCTCCGAGCTGCTGTACAGCTGGCGGGATCGGGGCCTGCTCGGTTTCTCCGCCACCATGGCCGAACCCTTGGCCTTTTTGAAGCTGCACACCACCAAGGCGTGATCCCCGCACTTGGCGCAGCGCTGCATTTCCAAGAAGGTGAGTTCACTTGCAGCCGCTGCGATGAGCGCCCCCGACGCAGAAGCCCTCCAGGCCTTGTTCACCAAGCCCTATGGAGAAGCGGCTCCCACGGAAGCCCAATGGCGTGAGCTCTACGCCGACGATGTTCACTTCACAGATCCCACCCAAGAAAAGCAGGGCATCAAGGCCTACCTCGAGGCCCAGGACGGTTTGATCAAGCGCTGTGATGATGTGATGCTCAAAGCTTCGGATCTGGCCATCAGCGGCAACGTGGCCTTCATCGAATGGACCATGGGCCTGAAGATCAAAGGGGTTGAATTCGTCTATCCCGGTGCCAGCCGGCTGCGCTTCAACGACGAGGGGCTGATCACGGATCACCGCGATTACTTCGATTTCGTTGGTCCCACCTTTGGGCCAGTGCCGTTGATCGGGCCCTTTGTGCGTTGGATGTATGGCCGGTTTGTGACATGAATGAACTGGCTGGGCTGCAGCTGGCGGTTGTGGGCCACACCGAATGGGTCGAATTCGTGCGGGTGCCGCACCTGCCCCATCCCGGTGAAATCCTGCATGCAGATGGTCTGCTGGAGCAGCCAGCGGGCGGCGGCGCAGTGACTGCCGTTCAGATGGCCAGGCTGGCTGGAGGAGCACGATTTTTCACGGCCCTAGGCCGTGATTCTCTCGGGCGGCGAGCCCTCAGCGAACTGCAAGCTCTCGGTTTGCAGGTGGAGGTGATCTGGCGCGATCAACCCACCCGCAGAGCGATCACCTATGTGGACGGCCATGGCGAGCGCAGCATCACCGTCATCGGTGAGCGCCTCAATCCGGTGGCCGATGATCCGTTGCCCTGGGAGCAATTGCAGGATTGCGATGGTGTGTTTCTGACGGCCACCGATGCCGATGGCATCCGTCAGGCGCGTCAGGCGGCCGTGCTTACGGCAACCCCTCGCCTGGGGCTGGCGACCCTGGAGCACTCCGGCATCCAGCTTGATGCCCTGATCGGCAGCGGACTGGATCCCGGTGAGCAGGTTCCCGATGGACTGCTGAGCCAACAGCCCAAGCTGCGCATCGCCACGGAAGGCAGCAGGGGGGGCTGGAGTGAGCCTGGAGGGCGTTTCGCCACGGTGCAGCGGGGTCGCCCGCTGGGGGACACCTACGGAGCCGGTGATTCGTTCGCTGGTGGGGTGACAGCAGGGCTGGCAGCAGGCTGGAGCCGTGAGCGGGCCATCGATCTCGGCTGCCGTTGCGGGGCCAGCTGCATCGATGGCATCGGGCCCTATGCCAACCAGCTCAAGGGATGATGGGTCGGTTGTGAGGCGCTGATGGCAGGAATCCGGGATCGGGACTTTCTGGTGGCCTGTGGCCGCTTGGCCAGTGCGCTGCACCTCAGTGCAGCCACCGCCAGGCAACGGGCGGAATACCAGGCGCTGCAGGAGGGCATCAGCGACCATGCCGGCAAGCTTGAACTGGTGGAGCGCATGGTGGCCGAGGCCACCAGCAGAAGCGGTGAACAGGGCGAACGCCTCGATGCGCAGCTCCATGCGTTGGAATCGGAGGCGGACTTCCTGACCGAGGACTGATGGATTGCCGTGCGCTGCTGCAGGAACTGAGTCAGCAGCGACCTCAGGCCAGTCGGATCGAGGAGCTGGTCAGCCGGCTGGAGCGCGACCATCCCTGCGATCTCAACCATCAGCAGCAGCAACTTGAGGCGGTGTGGGAGCTGCGCTGGAGCAGCAGCACGCAGCCCTACCTGCAGGTTCAGCCCTGGCTGGAGAACCTGCAGGTGCTGCAACCGAGCCGTGGGCGGGGCATGAACCTGCTCCGCTTGAAAGGATCGCTGGCCGCTGTAGGGAGCGTTGCCGTGATCGCTGAACTCACGCTTGATCCGCCGCAACGGGTCGGTGTGCGCTTCCAACGGGGCGGCTTGATCGGCCCCCGGCTGGGTGCGATCCAGGGGCGACTGCTGACAGCCGTCAACCAGAGTTTTCCGGCTTGGCTCGACATCACCGCGCTCGATGAGCAGGTGCGGATCTGCCGCGGCAACAACGGCACCTTGTTCGTGCTGCGTCGCCGCGATGACCTCAGCGGCGATGCCTTGATTCCTAACGTTCGCCCATGAGCGACACCCCATCCAACCTCTGGCAGCAGGCCTGGTATCCCGTCGCCTATCTGCGGGATCTTGATCCTCAGGCTCCCCAGCGTTTCGTCCTGCTGGGCCAGCCCCTGGTGATCTGGTTTGAGCGCGGCGAGGGGATCTGGCGGGTGTTTGCTGAT
>CENU01062136.1_pt1 | contig 28316 bp, 27 predicted proteins | sample 361331 | NCBI WGS metagenome assembly CENU01 (sample SAMEA2619766, study PRJEB7988) | marine metagenome | isolation source: saline water (ENVO:00002010), including | reverse complement strand
CTCGTGATCATGGCCTTCGTGGTCATCATGATCGTCATGGCCTTCTTGCTCACCAAAGACGGGTCCCTCTCGGTAAGAGAGCTGCAACACACCGTCTACCTCTGACAGATCCAAAGGCTCCGCAGAAGCTGCCACTGTCTCAAACAACGGCTCGAGCCAGGGCGTCATATCGTGCCCAAGATAAACCACCAGATTCGCTTCCTGGAGCGCTCTCGCTTCTGACGGACGCATCGCGTAATAGTGCGGCGATGCATTCTGCGGGATCAGCAACTGCGGCTCGCCAATACCTTTCATCACCATGGAAACAAGGGAATGCACCGGCGCAATATCAGTAACCACATTAGGTACATCGGCTTTCAAAGCTCCACTGGAAAGGATCATTGGGAGCGCCAGCGCGGGAAATAGGCGTTTAAGTTGTTTGGGTTTCATGGTGGTTATCCAGTTATTTGAGGGTATTTTGGAATATTAATGTTACATTATAACAATATAATCCGCTAAATCGGAAAAACTTGGGTCTCGCCCATTTCACGTAAGAAGGCGATAATTCATTCAGTTTTTGCGTTTTCTAAATGCACGGGAACGCTCTCACTCCACTGCTTACAAAGGAGAAAGATCAAGGTGGCAATCGAAGAAGGGAAAAAAGCACCGGCGTTCACACTGGAGAATGAAAAAGGCGAAAAGGTGCGGCTGGCTGACTATGCGGGCCAGTGGGTGGTTTTGTACTTCTACCCTGAAGACGATACGCCTGGCTGCACCATTGAGGCTCAGGACTTCACCAGCGATCTCAAGGCGTTTGCCAAAATGGGCGCCACTGTGCTTGGTTGCAGTCCGGATTCTGTTGCATCCCATCAGAAGTTCATTGATAAGTACAAACTGCGGATAAGCTTGCTGTCTGATCCAGACCATAAAATGATGAGCCGATATGATGCCTGGGGAGAGAAAAACATGTACGGCAAAATCTCAGTAGGCGTAATCCGCTCCACGGTGCTGATCAATCCCAAAGGGAAGGTCGTCAAGCATTGGCGACGCGTAAAGGCAAAAGGCCATGCGCAAGCCGTGCATAAAGTGCTTGAAGAGATATGTGCTGAAACCTCCTCTTAATTCATGTCAATTTTCGAAGCACTTCATCGGGCACTCAGCGACAGGGACACCAAGGCCTACATTGACCTGCTGGATGAAGGCTATCGTTTTGTCCGACATCAATCGGCAACGTCGTTGAACAAGGACCAAATGGAGCAACTGCTCGGATCCATGATGGCAGCAGATGCGGTCCGTTGGCCTCAAGACGCAAGGTGTATTTACGAGAACAATGAGATCCTCGTAGAACACCATGTAGTGGATTTTGAAGACGGCAACACGGAAGCCGTTCTAGCAGTACATCTTATTAAAGACGGCAAGATCATCCGAACCGAAACAGGGGCCACCTCGATTGATTCGTGATGTACCGATCCCTCAGGAGTGCTACCAGTAACTCAGTGCTTCCCGGTAAAGGTTTTTTAAGTCCGCTTCGTCCACTGAAACAGGCGCCACCAACAAGAGCCTCTGCTGAGCGCTTGCCGCCTCGGCAAGGCTATCGACTGCGTCTTCAGTAAATCCCACACCACCGATGCCGTTAGGCACGCCGGTTGCCTGCATCATTTCTTCGATGTGGCCCGCAAGGACGGCGCCCGCCTCAGCAGGATCGGCATCGTGGATATCGGCACCCAACAGCTCCGCGCCTTCGGCATGCCGTTCTGGACATCCCGGCGCGGTAAAGCGGTAAGCCGCCGGGGCATTGACGATCACGGACATACCATGCGGGCAGATCGGTTCAACTCCAGGATAACCTTCTGGTTGATAGTGCTCCACTCGGCCAGAGACGGGATACGACATCGCATGCGGAAGATGACAACCGGCGTTACCAAAACCGACCCCTGCCAGAGTCGCCGCGTACATCATGGCATGGCGTGCTTCGTGGTCAGTCCTATCGTTGACCGCCCTGACCAGGTACTTTCCGGCCTGGCGCAAGGATTCCCGGCATAAAGTATCACTAAAGGGATTGGCCCCCTGAGGCATGGGGCGACCGGAGATGTGCTCGGGACTGGGGCGGCTGGTAAAGGGCTTTGCTGTCAGCGCCTCAAGCGCGTGACTGATGGCGTCAAATCCGGTTGCCGCCATCACGGTGGCAGGCAGCGACTCAGTCCAGCGTGGATCAACGATACCCCTATCCGGCAGTAATGCTCGTGATGAGATCCCGGTTTTTGACTTCATCTCCAAAAGATCAAAGACAGCAATGCCGGTACTCTCACTTCCCGTCCCCGCCGTAGTCGGACACGCAAGGTGGGGACGGAGCGGTCCGGGAGCAACAAGGCCGCGACCGATCGGCGCGTTGACGTAGTCCATGAAGTCGCCTTCGCAACTGCTGTAGAGATTTGCAGCCTTGACCGTATCGATAACGGATCCGCCTCCGATCGAGATAAAACCGTCAAACGCGCTGCTCTTGGCAAATTGGGCAGCCTCCTTAAAGGAGGTATCGGTAGGCTCTACACGGACTTCGTCGTAAATCACCGCTTCGATACCTTCAGCACGCAGCGCAGCAACCGCCTCCTCAAAGAGCGGCGATGAGCGAATGCGTGAATCTGTGTAGACCGCTGCCCGCTTTATGCCGAGGGCGCGGGCCTCCTGCCCCAACTCCTTAAGCACACCGCAACCATAGCGAACTCGCGTGACATCAGCCGAGAACACCTGCTCGTTGCCGGGAATAAACTGATAGTAATGGCAACAGTTCATAAGGCGTCAGCGACGTCGCCAGCTATTCAGGATTCTTGCGACTTCGACAGTGCCTGATCTATATCCCAGAGAATGTCATCCAACGTTTCAAGGCCGACCGACATCCGGATCATGTCTGGTGTCACGCCGGCGCTGGCCTGCTCTTCCTCATTCAACTGACGGTGGGTGGTCGATGCCGGATGAATGACCAGCGTTTTGGCGTCGCCCACGTTCGCAAGATGGCTCAGGAACTGAGCGTTTTCAATAAATCGGATGCCTGCCTCCTGCCCCCCTTTGATGCCGAAGGTAAGAACACCACCTGCCCCTCTCGGAAGGTACTTCTGAGCCAACTCATGATAGGGATTGTCGGGCAAGCCGGCATATTTCACCCACGACACAAAAGGATGGTCGTTCAGGAAATTGGCCACAGCCAAAGTATTGCTGCAGTGCCGATCCATGCGGAGCGGCAGCGTCTCAAGGCCCTGAAGAAAGAGAAATGCGCTCATGGGACTCATCGTCGGACCGAGTGTCCGCAGGGTCTCCATCCGCGCCTTGGTAATGAAGCCGAAGTCGCCAAAGGTTTCGTAAAAGCGAATGCCGTGATACCCCTTCGAGGGCTCGGTCATGCCCGGAAACTTGCCGCTGTCCCACGGGAACTTTCCTGATTCCACAATCGCACCGCCGATCGAGGTGCCGTGCCCTCCAATCCATTTTGTGACCGAGTGCACCACCACATCGGCTCCAAATTCAAAGGGCCGGCACAGGTAAGGCGTCCCGAAGGTGTTATCCATCACAAGCGGGATGTTAGCGTCATGTGCAATCTGTGCCACAGCAGAGATATCCAGGACGTTGTTGAGCGGATTGCCGATCGTCTCGGCATATACCGCTTTGGTAGCCGGCGTGATTGCCTTGGCGAAATTTTCAGGATCATCCGGGTCTACAAAATGGGTTTGGATCCCCATGCGACGAAAAGTGTAGTCAAACTGAGAGTAGGTTCCCCCGTAGAGCGTGCTTGCTGCGACCAGTTCGTCGCCAGCCTCAAGAAGGGTAAGCAACGCTACCATCTGGGCTGCCATACCCGATCCGACTACCAACCCCGCCCGACCACCTTCGAGCGTTGCGAGCCGCTCTTCCAACATGGCATTGGTGGGATTCATCATCCGGGAATAAACATTGCCGAAGGTTTGAAGATTGAAAAGGCTTGCCGCATGATCCGTGCTGTCGAATACATACGACGTCGTCTGATAAATCGGGACGGCGCGGGATGCGGTTGCCGCATCGGGCAGCTGACCCGCATGCAGACAGAGAGTTTCGAATCCAAATTCGCGATCAGTCATAGCAATCTTCCCAAGCTGAACTTAAGTTTCAGTAGACCAGCCATCTTGGTCGTTTTGCAGAAATGACCTTGGTCGTCACACCAAAAAGATTGAGCCCGCCAAGCAGTCGGCCGTGCTCAATCTTGACGCACCGGTCTACCACCACCTCAAGACCTCCCTTCTCCGCAATGGTTTTGGCTTCTTCATTAATGACGCCAATCTGAAGCCACAACACCTTCGCCCCAATCGCAACCGCACTCTTTGCTGCTGCGGGCGCAGCCTCAGGTTTTTGAAAAACATCGACAATGTCTATGCCGATGTCTTTGGGTATGTCCTCAAGCGACGGGTAGCAGGTTTCCCCCAAGATCTCTTCGTAGTTCGGATTCACGGGAATAATTCGATACCCGTGATCTTGCATGTACTTTGCGGCGAAGAAACTCGGGCGCCACCAATTTGCCGAGAGCCCCACTACCGCGATGATTTTTCGCTCGACCAAAATGCCGCGAATGGTTTCGATATCAGCTGACATTAATTACTTTCATATAGTGTCAAAACTCGACGCATCATAACCGAATCTAGGATTGAACAAGGTGGAGGAGAACTTGGAATAATGCTATCGCTCGACAAACCTGTGAGCCACCAAATACTTTACTAAATTAAATTGCTAAAGAAAAAAAAGTATATTCAGGCACAGGAATAAGTGGGAAAGCAGACTATTAAATATTACTTATACCCATAATAAATATTACCTATTGGCTTTATTTTCCGTTTTCACTATTACTGAAGTTATATAAAAGTAAACAGAAAAAACTAAAGCGTAATATTCTCCCACCGCCACAATTCTATTTCTAGCATCACGTGAGACAACATGTCTTAAGGACATCGCAATCAACCGCTCTTCAAAAAATTGGCTCTTGATCATTGGCATCACGTCGAGCGTCCTCCTATGGTACGGGCTAGTTCAGTGGACACCTTTTAAGTCCTTCAACCGCCTACCCGATCCGCTCACAGTAATCATAGAGTGGTTCTCGACCGATCCGGATTACGGACTTTCCATATTTACTAAAGACTATTACCTTCATATTCTCTACAGCACATATCGGGCAACCGTCGCTTTCTTTCTCGCTCTGATGCTAGGAGTACCGCTGGGAATCATGATGGGGTGGAGAGCCAACTTCAATGCCTACGCGGGCGCACTGCTTGACTTTCTTCGTCCCATTCCGCCGTTGGCTTGGGTGCCTATCGCGATTCTGATTCTTCCGGGAGACGAACCGGCCGTTATCTTTGTTACCTTCCTCGTTGCTTTTTTTGCGACGACGCTAAATACCTTGTTAGGGGTACGCTCAATTGATCCGGATTTTTTCCGTGCTGCTGAGTGTCTCGGCGCCACTGATCAGGATGTTCTGAGGGATATCATTATTCCTGGAGCTCTGCCAACTATTTTTACTGGATTACAGATTGCGATGGGGGCGGCTTGGTTCTCGCTTGTTGCCGGAGAAATGATCGCAGCACAATACGGTTTGGGCTTTATGATTCTTGAGGCCTACAACCTGGTGCAGTACCCCACAATCATCATCATGATGGCGACTCTTGGGATCGTTGGCTATGCCAGCAGTGCGCTCATCCGGGTATTTGGAAAAAGAATGATCCGCTGGCGGGAGCAAACGACCGGAATGGGGCAGGGGTTGGAAACATAATGAGCCAAGCGGGTTCCATCTCTATCTCCAACATCCAGAAGATTTACGATCCTGAAGGAGCGGCTGTTCATGCGCTAGAAAACTGCTCCTGCGAGATCCCCTCCGGCAAGTTTGTTGCAATGGTGGGTCCATCGGGGTGTGGTAAGAGCACCCTACTCAACATGATTGCAGGTTTTGACCAGCCCACTAGCGGCGAAATTAAACTCGACGATCAACTGCTGGTCAGCGCAAACACCCAGACCCCGCCGAACTCAGACCGGGTGGTTGTTTTTCAAAATGGTGCTCTCTTCCCTTGGAAAACAGTAGTGGAGAACATTGCTTACGGACCCATCGTCCAGAAAACCCAGAGCCGAGATCAGGCGGAAAAGGAAGCGCGAGCACTGCTCGATAAAGCGGGCAATCTTGAAAGAATTGCTGGCGCTTTCCCAGGTCAGATCTCATCGGGTATGCAACGACGTGTCGAAATTCTTCGAGCGCTCATCAACAAACCCAAGGTACTTCTGTTAGATGAGCCATTTAGAGCGATGGACACAGTGTCTAAATCGAAGATGCATCAACATTTGCTCGACATACATGACAAATTCAAACCCTCGATCTTGCTGATCACTCACGACTTGGTGGAGGCCATTCTCCTCGCAGACGTTGTGCTGGTGATGACAACCCGCCCGGGAACCATAAAGGTCAACATCAATGTTGACCTTCCCCGCCCCAGATCGAGAGATATGATCGTCTCAGAAGAGTTTACCCGGCTTCAAAAACAAGCCATCGCCGCCGTACACGAAGAAGCGCGTAAGGCGTTTGAGCGCGGCGAGAAGGAATTCGCCTGAGCCAATGCTCAAACAACTTCAATCAACCCTTAACTGGCGTGGCTTCGTCGCCATCTTCGGTTTTTTCCTAAGCTGGTACTTGGCTTGCATCCTGGAATTACCGGGCTTCGCCGAAATGGCGAATCCGCTGGAAGTGATCCAGATGTTTGTACGGGAGTACGCGCATGACGGTCACTACTGGCTGTCATGGGTGACAAGTTTCCAAAGGGTGCTTTATGGCTTTCTTTTTGCCCAGCTATTCGGCATACCGCTGGGATTATTGTTTGGCACCAACGAAAAGTTCCGCAATCTGTTTTTTCCCGTGTTTGAGCTACTTAGGCCGATTCCACCGCTGGCCTGGGTACCTATGTCTATTCTGTTCTGGCCCACCAATGAATCGAGCATCATTTTCATTACGTTTATCGGGGCCTTCTTTATCATCGTAATTAACGTCTTCGACGGAGTTCGCGACATCAAACGCGAACATCTCTGGCTGGCGCTTTCGCTTGGCGCACCGCGGCGCATCATCTTCCTCCGCATCATGCTCCCATCTGTTATTCCTTCGATCGCGGTGGGGATGACTCTCGGAATTGCTATTACCTGGGACGTCGTCATTGCCGCAGAAATGATTGCAAGCGACAGCGGACTCGGAAGACTGACCTGGGAGGGCTACGTCAGTAGCACACCCGAGGTTTTGGTGATCGGCATGATCAGTATTGGTTTGGCTGGTTATCTTTCCACTAAAGTGGTCAACACAATTGAAAGAAAGATGATGCCATGGCGGAGGGTGAGGCGTTGAGCACATCTGCAGTCGACCAGGGAAAAACCGGCAATGCTGGTATCTGGCTGGATAAAGTCAGCAAAAGTTTTTCATCACCCGACGCAGGGACGATTCAAGTCTTTCAAGAACTTTCAGTTAATTTTGAGCCAAACCAGTTGCACGTCGTTATGGGCGCATCGGGTTGCGGCAAGTCCACTCTAGGCTACCTGCTTGCTGGCTTTATCTCTCCGGATCAGGGCAACGTTGGTCTGGGACCTAACCCCGTAATAAATCCAGGGCCGGAGAGGCTTCTGGTCTTCCAAGAGACAGCACTTTGGCCCTGGATGACGGTCCTAGAAAATGTCATCTTCGGCCCCAAAGTCCGCGGGGACGCTAATGCCAAAGAAGCTAAAGATGCCGCTCAGGCACTATTGGCAAAATTTGGACTGGCTGAGTTTGCCGACAAATACCCCTACCAACTCTCAGGCGGTATGAAGCGGCGAGCAGAAATCGCTCAAGCTTTGATCAACCGGCCGGAAGTTATGATCCTGGATGAACCTTTCCGCGGGCTCGACGTTATGACCCGTGAGATTCTCCAAGAGTACTACCTAGACCTATTTGAGGAGACTCGACAAACCACCGTCTTTATCACCTCAGAACTCGAAGAGGCGCTTTTTCTCGCCGATAAGATCTACATCATGGGTGATCAACCAGCGTGCATTCTCGACATCATTGACGTTGACCTACCCCGACCGCGAGATTTTGAGGTCACCGTAAGTAAAAAATATCTCGAGTACAAAGAGCAGGCTATCAAACTGCTCTTCCAATCAGAGGAGTTATAACTTTTTTTCAGTGTCCTATTTAGAGGACGTTGAAGTCACACCAACCCACAAACCATCAACAACGGAGGAGATACCAAAATGAAGTTTCTAAAAATGGTTGTAATAGTGTTGGTTTTTGCTGTATCAGGTCGGGCGTGGTCTGCAGAAGCAGTTGATATCACATATGGATACCACCCCTATTGGACCGGCGGCTGGAATGGCGTCATCATTAAACATCTTAAGTTGCATGAGAAATACTTGCCAGCGGGTAGTAAGGTTCGATTCGAGGCGCACTTAACCGGTCCACCTATGGTGAACGCGTTGCTGGCTGACAAGATGCAGATCGGCACTATGGGGGATATGCCGTCGCTCGTGGCGACAACCAAAAGAAAGATCGCTGATATCCGATTGGTTTCCACCCCGATGTTCAGCAATGGCCAGAACTGCAACAAGATCGTTGTGCCTGCTGATGCGCCCGATTTTGCAAGTGTCGAAGAGGCTGGCGCCTGGCTGACCGGGAAACCATTCGCCGTTCATCGAGGCACCTGCGCCAATCGATTTGTAGACTCGGTCATCAGCAAAGGTGCATTTAAACCATCCGAGCGACTGAGCATGACGATTGAGGTCATCACCAGCAACTTCGAAAGCGGAAAAATGAAAGGTGGTGCGGCAATGTGGGAACCACATGCAAGACGCGTGGTTGAGTTAGGGCATGCCAAGTACGCCGCTACAGGGGCACCATGGGGCGAAACGGATGCCGACTTCACATTGATGCGTCAGGACTTCATCGAAAATCACCCGGAGGCAGCTACAGGGTGGATGAAGGCAGAAATCGAAGCGATGCAGTTCATGATCAACAACCCGAAGCAGACTGTTGAAATTCTCTATGAGGAACTGACCGGATACCCAAGATCCACAATTTGGTCAGCGATTTACGAGGAGAATCCTGTAGCGATTGGCGGAGATCCGGTTACCTACCAGGCCAAGATGGTTTTTGATGACGATGTCATCACCCTAGCAAAAAACGGGTATGCATTTCTTCATGAGTTGAAGGTGCTGAAATCACCCAATCCACCCAAGAACTTCTACAATGACGGGCCGCTGCAGACCGCCCTTTCAGAGATGAATTTGAAGGCCCCAATCGGGGATATTATGGGAAAGCCGAGGTCCACTCGGCCCTATAACTAATTCAACTTCAATATAGGATTCGGGGCGCCCTTGGGCGCCCTTTTTTATTCGCGAACCAAGTCCAACTGTACTGAGACCGGCTGCCGTAAATCATCAAGAACCGGGCAGTGTTGGTTAACGGCTTTCCGGAGGCGCTCCAGCTCTTCGTCACTTGCCGCGGTCTTTACCTTAATCTTGCCGGTGATATGAGAGAAGCCTGCTCGCACTGAATTATCTAACCCAAAGAATCCGCGCGCATCGGAGTGGCCTGTTACGCTTATAGCGATCTCTTCCAATGGAATACCGAGCGCATCCGCATACAAACGATATGTGACCTCATGGCACGCTGCTAAAGCAGCCAAAACATATTCACTGGGGCGAGGCCCCTGATCCGTGCCCCCCATCCCTTTGTTCTGATCGACGACAATATCAAAGCTGCGCGCTTTCACCCTACTCATAAACCCCTGAACCAGCTGACTGTCTGCTCTCACCGTTACCGCACATTTCTCTGGATTGGCGGACAGGATCGCCCTTTTTTCTTCCCAAATCTCTTTGTAGTCTTTTTTGATCATGAATGGTTTGCTCAATTCTCTGAACGGTTTATCCAGTAGGAACCGGAAAACTGCGGGTCAATACCGATGGCATCCTTAATGCTAGTGAACAAATATACCCGCGCTTCAAGCGGCCCGTTGAAAAGTCATTTTTGAGTCAGAAATTGGGATCAGCCCTTTGCTAGCAAGGATCGAGCGCCTTGTGGGCAGAGAGTGGGCCAGTTGTGGGAAAGGTGTTGTACAGATCCCACTTGAGACTGAATTTTGAGCAGCAAATCGATCCGAGACCATCGCCACGCTAAATCAATTACCTTATCTAACGAATATTTCAGGTTTTTTTAGGATGGATTTTATTGCCCACAAAAATTGCCAGTTTTTTTATTTTTGAAAAAATATCTTTACACAAAGGAAAAAACTGTCTAAGTTCGGTGGGAGTGAAAGCAAGGCGTCCTACCCTGATCGGAATGCGGTCGATCTGGTTGGCCGTAAAAATAACGGCGTCATTTCGCTGACCACGCTCTTTCCGGAGCAACTCAGGAGGAAGAGAGGAAATCAATGCAGACACAGACAACAGCTGGTCCACAGGATTCAATACGATCCCTGTTGGCAGACATCGAGAAATTCTGCCGCTCCTACGATATGGCGGAGACCACATTTGGTCGACAGGCGGTCAACGATGGAAAACTCTGCCAGCGGCTTCGCACAGGCAAAGGGATAACGGTCAATACCGTCTACAAGATTCAGGACTTCATAAGAAAGAGAACTACTCTGTCAAATCCCCTTTCGCTGACGCCTGATGCGGCCACCCGAATTAATAGGTCAGCACACGGTGGCGAATCCCAATCGCCTTCCTTATCCCCGGAGAAAAATGACGTGGCCGGCGACGACTCTTCCTCTAACGAAAACTCTTCTTCAAAAAAACGGCCGTTTCGTTTTTACGATAACCGTCAAAAATACCTCGGTTTTGTCAACACCTGCGACGAGAAGTGGAAAGTGGCAGAAAGGGCGGCTCATGAACTCTCTCACGTACAGCCCGCACCTCCGGCACTCAGGATGTTTGATGCGGGGGTGGGAGATGGCTCCGTATTGAGCTACCTTCTACGGGCGACCCATCAGAAGTTTCCGACCATCCCGTTTTTTGTCGTCGGTAAAGAGATCAGCCTGGAAGACGTCAGACTGTGTCTTGATAACCTGCCGGATCGGTTTGCCGAACACCCGGCCAGCGTGATCTGCATCACCAACCTTTTCTACAGTGAAGCGCCCTGGCTGATGCCGGGAAACATGGCCGCGGCGGCTGCACTCAACTGGCATGAGATCTCGTTGCAGGGCTCCTCAGCGCAGGAATATGGCGAGCAACTCAAAGCCATCGACGATATTCTGGTTGATGGCTGGGAGGTCAAAGTCAGCGAGAAAACCGGAAATCCCCGATACGTCAGGCCATCGGTGTTGGTGATTTTTCGGGAGGACAACCGATTCTTGCTTGACTCGGTTATTCCGCGGCGGGGGCAGGTTTCCGGCGACTATGATCTGATTCTTGCCGCACAACCTTGGCGGGCACGGATGAGTGCTCAGTTCAAAGCGGAAAAAGTCCTCGCTCCCCTCGTGCGGAGTTTAGGTCCGGGCGGCAGACTACTGGCTGTGCAGTCTGCCGGTGGAGACCCTGGCATGGAACTCGTGAACCTGGTCTGGCCGGATGAAAACCCCTTTCAGGTCAATCGGCATGAACTGCTGAAAGCGCTCAAGGACAAACTTGGACGCGCCGCATCGAACTACAACTTCAACGCGGCTTCAGACAATAAATCGCTCATGAAATATGAGATGAAAACGTTGCCGAACGAGATTGCAGGCGGAATCGGTACATCAACGTTATTCGCGGCCTGGAACGCCTCAACATACGTTGCCCAGATTGAGGACGACCGACTTCAGCCAGCGGTTGCTTCCGGCGCCTACCTTGAAGCGACAGAGAAAGTGTTACAAAGGCACAATGGGATCTGGTTCAACGACGAAACCTTCGTTGTCTCGCGTAAACGTAACTCTATTGCTCATGGCGCCTCCCATAGTCACTCACCCGCCGGTCAGTCGTCCTCCGGCAAATAACTTCTCTACGGAAAGCTCGAATCATGAAAGATAACTATTATTTTGATAATGCGGCAACCACCCTGCCCAAACCCGAAGCTGTCTATCAGTTCATGGATCAGTTTTTCCGGAGCCATGGTGTCAACCCGGGCAGATCGGGGCATGAACTGGCTGTTGAGGCCGAAGCCATGATCGTTCAGACCCGTCGCATGTTGGGTGAGTTCTTTGGTTTCGCAGGAGATCCGGCCCGCGTGACGTTCTCTCAGAACGCAACTGACTCCATGAATGCGGCGTTGTCCGGCATGCTGAACCCGGGCGATCATATGATCATCACGAGAATGGAGCATAACTGCGTGTTGCGGCCGGCTAACCATTTTGAGCGCGATCACAACGTTTCAGTCACGCGTATCGGCGCTGACTCCAATGGCTTTGTAGACCCGGATGAGATTGCGAAAAGTATCCAGCCGAACACACGGGTTGTTGTTCTAAATCATGCTTCTAACGTTACCGGATCCCTTCAGGACGCGGCAGCTATCGGCAAGGTGGTAAAGGAGGCCGATGCAGCGTTTATCCTAGACTCATGCCAAACGGCAGGCGTAGTGCCTATCGCCATGGATGACTGGGGCGTAGATGTGTTGGTCTATACAGGTCACAAGGGGCTTTTTGGCCCCATGGGCATCGGTGGAATGCTGGTCGCGGAAGGGATTGAAATACGGCCGCCGCGCACCGGAGGCACAGGCGTCAACTCCATCTCGCCGTTCCAGCCGGATGAGTACCCGTACCGCATGGAGACCGGCACGCATTGTCTGCCAGGTATTGCTGGGCTGAACGCCGCGCAGAAGTGGTTCGCTGACCTGGGTCGCGCCCACGGCGCAGATGCAGACAGCAGTCACGGACAGGCCTGCGCCGCTGCCCTGGCACACATTCATGAACAGGAACTCGCTGCCACACAACATCTGCAAAGTGCTTTCAATAGCATCGACGGCGTAAAGGTTTACGGCCCCGAAGTTGGGCAACCTCGCGTCTCAACCCTGTCTATCAACATCAAGGACCTGCCCGCAGACCAGGTGGGCGCCATGCTTGACGCGGATCATGCGGTTTGTGTTCGTCCGGGCCTTCACTGCGCTCCTAATGTTCACGAGCTGCTCGGCACCGTCCCTCAAAACGGTACCGTCCGCTTTGCTTCCGGCTATTTCACTGATGATGAAGATCTGAAGCAGGCCGTCGAGGCAGTGAAAGATCTTGCTGAAAGCTAACCGAGCGATCGCTACCTTTGACCAACAGCTCAATTCCCAACGCAGGACACCCCTATGAAAGTAGTAGATAGTGTAGTTGACCTGGTCGGCGGCACCCCGCTTGTTCGACTCAACAACATCGTTGAGCCAGATATGGCGACCGTGTATGCCAAGATGGAGAACCTCAATCCTTCGGGCTCCGTCAAAGACAGGATGGCGATCAACATGGTAAAACGGGCTGAGGAGGCCGGACTGCTCAAGCCTGGCGGTACGATCGTGGAAAGCACTTCTGGCAACACCGGACTGGGACTTGCCATGGCAGCCGCCGTCCGTGGGTATCGTTGCGTCTTCACGATCCCAGACAAAATGAGTCAGGAAAAAATCGACATGCTGAAGTCCTACGGGGCTGAGGTCATCGTCACAGAGACTGCGCTCGACCATCATCATCCGGATAGTTATGTGGAAGTCGCAAAGCGCGTTGCCCGGGAAACGCCTGGCGCCTTCTATACCGATCAGTACTCAAATCCGCACAACCCTGAAGCACATTACGTCTCAACGGGTCCAGAAATCTGGGAAGCCACGGACGGCAAGATTGACTCCTTTGTGGCAGGCCTGGGCACAGGCGGCACGATCTCGGGGACCGGAAAATACCTAAAGGAGAAAGCAGCTGAAGCCGGGCGCCAAGTCCGAGTGGTCGGCCCTGATCCCTACGGCAGCATCTATAAAGAAGCGCACGAAAAAGGCGAGTGGAGTGAACCTTCGCTGTATCGGGTTGAGGGCATTGGCCATGACTTCATGGTAGATACGCTTGAGTTGTCTGTCGTTGACGAAGTTGTCAATGTCTCCGATAAGGATTCCTTCCTCATGGCTCGACGATTGGCCGAACAGGAAGGCATACTATCGGGCGGTTCGACAGGGACCGTGTTTGTTGGCGCCCTGGAAGAAGCAAGGAAACTTGGGCCCGGAAAAATTGTCGTTGCCATCGTTTGCGACGGCGGTGACAGATACATCAGCAAGGTCTTTAACGATGAATGGATGCGTAATTTTGGATACATTGATGCGGACGAACAATCAGACCGACCACCCCTAAGCACGGTGACACACTGAGCAACACAACCTTCGCCCGGAACACTGCACTCATCACTTTTGAAAGACTTAGATGGATTCAGTCCCACACTGCATAATCAGGCAAACCATAGGGCGCCTGATTGCCACTAGAGCTACGGAGAAGCACATTGAAATTTGATACCAAAGTTGTCCGCGCGGGCATCAGCCCTGATCCCACTACCGGCTCCATCCTGCCGCCGATCTATGAAACGGCCACCTATGTGCTCCCGGAGGTCGGCCGCGATCTGGGATTTGACTATACGCGCTCGTCAAACCCCACTCGACAGGTGTTGGAAGAAAACCTGGCGGCAATCGATAGCGGCAATTACGCAGTGAGTTTCGCCAGCGGCATGTCAGCAGTCGATTCATGCTTCAAGCTCCTATCCGTAGGAGACCATATTGTTTGCGGTGATGACGTCTATGGAGGCGTGACACGTTTGCTGGATAACGTGACCGCAAACCAAGGGATCGACGTCAGCTACGTCGACACCACCAACGCAGACGCTGTCAGAAATGTCATTACCCCCAAGACTCGAATGCTTTGGATTGAGACTCCGACCAATCCGATGCTCAAGGTCAGTGATCTTGAGGAAATGGTCAAGATCGCCAAAGAGAACGACATTCTGCTGGGCGTGGACGCCACATTCGCAACACCAGTCTTTCTGCGACCGCTCGAATATGGCGCCGACATCGTGATGCACAGCACCACGAAATATCTCGCCGGACACAACCAAATCATCGGGGGCGTGATCATTACCAATCACCAGCACGTCTATGAGAGGATGAAGTACATCCAGAAAACCATTGGCGCCGTATCAAGTCCGTTTGACTGCTGGTTGAATCTCAGCGGCCTGAAAACGTTGCATTTGCGCATGAAGCGTCACGAGGAATCCGCAATGGCGATTGCTGAATTTCTGGAAGGCCACAGCAAAATCGACCGCGTTCTTTACCCGGGTCTTCCTTCACACCCTCAGCACGCCATTGCCAAGGCGCAGATGTCAGGTTTCAGCGGCATGATTGCTTTCGAACTGACCGGCGGCACAGAAGCGGGCAAGCGACTAATGAACAACGTTGAACTCTGCGGACTTGCCGAGAGTCTCGGCAGTGTCGAGACCATGATTACTCATCCGGCCAGCATGACTCATGTTGACGTGCCCGCTGAGGATCGGCGCAAGCGTGGCCTGACAGATGGTCTCGTGCGGCTCTCTGTAGGCGTCGAAGATGTTGAGGACATCATCGCCGATCTGGAATCTGCCCTGGAAAAAGCCTGACACCAACGAGACGCCTACTCGAGTAGGCAGGTTTTCCTTGCCAAGGCTTAAAGGATCTTTGCGGAGTAGTCGCCGGTGTAGGTGACCGCGGTCTTATCCCTGGACTGCACGTTCGCATTGAGGGAGACCACCCCCCTGCTCTGTCCCTCGAGCAAGTCAATAAACTGCGCGGTCTCTTCAGGTCCGGGCCAGTCGCAGTGTGCCCGGATCATCTGTTCGCTGCAGGGGCGCACGTACCGCACATCGCTTTTGATGACTGCGATGTCGGTCTGATACCCCGCGTCCTCACAGACCAGTGAGGTCATTGCCCAGCCAGACAAGGTACATAACGTCGCAAGAGTGCCGGCAAATGCTGTTTTCTTGTCGTTAAAATTGCTGGCAAGGGGCGCCTCCAGAACTAACCCGGTGCCATCCACCCGGCCGGGCCGAATATCAAAGTGTCTGGCCATCGGGACTTTTTCCCGCAGATACGCGACCAGTCTTTCAAGCGCAATCTGATGCATCGACGCTTCCTAATTCAAAAAAACATCCCTCACTGAACACCCCCAATTGGCCGGGACTATTCGGCGACGGAATGACGCGTTCTGCCAACTCATAATAAACCGACCGGTTTATTAACGCCCAAAGGCCATCTCGCACCTCAATATAGGGCGCAGGTTCTCCACTGAGGGGATCCTCGTTGACCCATATCGGATGTGCCTTGCCCGCGATCACGACATCATCTACGTTGGTACGAAAAATGAGTCGTTGCGATTGGCTCTCGCCCGAACATTCAAGCTCCACCGCGAGAAACGGCGCGTCCTCTACTGCAATGCGCAACTTCTCGACCGGTGACACTAGAAAGAAATCCTCTCCCTCCCGCTTCATCACCCGAGAGAGCAAACGAACCAGCGAGGGTCGCGCGATCGGAGAGCCGAGATAATGCCAGGCACCATCACGGCTGATCCGAAGCCCCATGTCTTTTTGTACAGTAGGCTGCCAGGCGTCTACAGGAGGGAGTTTTTCATCAGCCACTGCCCGCGCCAACTTCTCTAAAGGACCTGCCGTCTCGGGATGGACTTCAGTCAGGACCATCACCCTCTACCGGTCGGGGTCGACCCGAATCATCCAGAGCGACAAAGGTAAAAACGCCTTCGGTCACCCGTTCTTCCGTCCAGTCGTGTCGGCGGCGCACCCAGGTATCGACCTTGACGGCAATCGAAGTGGTCCCAATTTTGACGGTGCTGCAGTAACAGCTTACCTGATCACCGACCTGGACAGGCCTGTGAAAGGTCATTGCGTCGACTGCCACGGTCGCAACCCGGCCTCCCGCGGCCGCGAAAGCGTGAGCGCCTCCCGCCAGGTCCATCTGCGCCATCAGCCATCCCCCAAAAATATCTCCGTTCGGATTTGCATCCGCAGGCATGGCAATGGTGCGGATTAATGGAGTCTCGTTGGGAGGACTGCTCACGAGGATGAACTCCGTGGTGTTCGACCCATTAAATAAAACTCATCGTTGGGTCGCATGGCCGCGAGGTTGGCCATACGGTTGGACAGAGCAAAGAACGCCGCGATTGCGCCGATATCCCAAATATCCTCGTCATCAAACCCATGGCGGCGTACCGCCTCATAATCAGCTTCTTCTAGCGACGCAGAATTCAATGCCACCTTCTCCGCAAAGGCCAGCATCGCCCTTTGCCGATCAGTGATATCCGCTTTACGGAAGTTGATAGCGACCTGGTCTGCAACCAAAGGATCCTTGGCGTAGATCCGCAATATCGCTCCATGGGCCACCACACAATACTGGCAATCATTGGCTCCCGAAGTCGACACCACAATCATTTCGCGCTCGGCCTTTGAAAGGCCACCATCTCGGAGCATCAGCGCATCGTGATAGTCAAAAAAAGCCCGGCATTCGTTTGGTCGATGAGCAAGCGCCAGGAACACGTTTGGCACAAAACCGGCTTTCTCCTGAACGGCCATGATCCGATCACGTAAATCTTCTGGCAGTTCATCGAGTTCCGGCACCGGGTACCGGCTGATGGGTTTGTCGCTCACGGCATCTCTCCTAATGGACGATCGGTGGCTATTTTACTCCCGACATCCTATGGGGCTTCATGAGCACCTGGGATTATTGGGAAGCAGTGAGCATTCGGCGTTCTAAAACACCGGGGTCCCCCGGGGTCTGCGCATATCTGATGCCTTGGCTTTTAGCTTACAGCTTAAGGGGCATACTTTCATTCCCGCTGGAAAACGAGTTCGCCAGCGGGCTGGACTGCGTTATCGGGAAACTGGTGATCTGAGGCAGTGGGCGCCCCGGAAGGGGCACCCGGCAGAGCAACGGGGCTCAGCCTGAGCTGGAGCTGACTTCGGGCAGATCCGACAATACTTCTTTTAACACGCCCAGAAGACGCTCGACGTTCTCGGACCGGCATGAATAGCCCATTAACCCAATCCGCCATACTTGGCCCGCGAGCGGACCGAGCCCTGGACCGATTTCAATGTCGTATTCTTGCAGCAGACGGGCCCGCACCATCGCCTCGTCGATGCCTTCTGGCACCTTGACCACGCTGAGCTGAGGCAGTCGGATTGAAGCATCTTCTACCATCATCTCAAGGTTCAGTTGACTCAGACCTGTCAGAAGAGTCTGTGAAATTTTGCGATGTCGCTCCCAGGAACGCTCAAGGCCTTCCTGCTTCACGAGCCGAAGCGACTCTGCCAGCGCAAAAATGCTATTTACCGGAGCGGTATGATGATAGGAGCGACTACTGCTCTCAGACCAGTACCCATCGATTAAGCCAATATCGTGAAACCAGGTGCTAACGGGTGTCTGCCGCTGATTGATTTTTTCAACTGCGCGATCGCTGATCGTCAGAGGTGCGATTCCAGCGACAGAAGACAGACATTTCTGAGCGCCGGAGTAGACAGCATCGAGCCCCCAATCATCAACATAGAGCGGAGATCCAGTCAGCGACGTCACGGTATCAACGATCGTTAGACAACCAAAGCGTTGCGCAATCTCCGCAAGCTTACTTGCATCGGACAATGCGCCAGTAGACGTCTCGGCATGTACGAATCCAACGATCTTGGTATCAGGATTGGATTCAAGCGCGGCCTCTAGCTTCTGGGGATCGACAGGCTGACCCCACTCGTCATCAATCGTCACCACGTCAGCACTCAGGCGAGTAGCCATTTCTGTCATTCGCCCGCCGAACACACCATTTCGTGCAATAACGACCTTGTCACCGGCTTCCACCATGTTGGTAAAACAGGTCTCCATAGCCGCTGACCCAGGGCCAGAAACTGGAAACGTCAGCCGATTTTCGGTTTGAAAGACGTAACGCAAGAGGTCTTTAACTTCATCCATCAGATCCACAAACGCAGGGTCCAGATGGCCAATCGCAGGCTGGGCAAGCGCCTGCAGAGCGCGAGGGTGGATCTCTGAAGGGCCAGGACCCATTAATGCTCGTACAGGTAAGGTACGCAAAGGCAAATCGATGACGTTATCCACGGTAAAAGCCCCAAAAGAAAATATTTATGGCTAAGGAGCATACGGTCACTTTGCATGCCACATGAGTGCAATTTCTGATTTCCGGCATAAGGATCGGCTTATACCATAGAGACATAGCAGGATTTTGGCCCGTGTTAAGCGGAACAAAAAAGCCCGCTTAGGGACGCTCTACCTGAAGATAAAGCAGTTCGGTTGCAAGCGTTGCCGCAGCAAGCGCCGTGATTTCGGCGTGGTCATAGGACGGGGCGACTTCCACAATATCCATACCCACAACATCGACGCCCTTGAGGCCGCGCAGTATCTGCAGCACCACATTGCTGGAAAGACCTCCCGCGACCGGAGTACCGGTACCGGGCGCAAAAGCCGGGTCAAGGCAATCAATATCAAAAGTCAGGTAAGCCTTTCGGCCAGCCACCCGCTCCCGCACGCGGTCACTGACGGCTTTACAGCCAAGATGATGGACCTTGTCGGCATCCAGGACGAGAAACTCATGATGGTCGGCATCGTACTCGGTTCTGATCCCGATCTGCGCCGAAGCCGCAGGGTCAATCAGGCCTTCGCGAGGCGCCCGATAGAACATCGTTCCGTGGTCAAACTCTCCACCGTTCTGATAGGTATCAGTATGCGCGTCAAAATGAATCAGGGCGAGTTCCCCATGCACCGCGTGATGTGCGCGCAACAACGGTAGACTGATAAAGTGATCTCCCCCAAAACTCATTAGCGTCTTTCCTGACTGAATGATATCTAGCGCCCGGTCGTGAAGCGCTTGCGTAAACGCCGCGCTGTCGCCGGGAGGGAAAACCAGGTCACCGCAGTCCACCATCTTAAGATGATCGGCGAGGGCATACCGCCAGGGCCATCTGGCCTCCTCCCATCGCAGGTTGCCTGAGGCCTGCCGGATTGCCGATGGGCCGCTACGGGTCCCCGCGCGACCGGTGGTCCCAAGATCGTAGGGCACGCCCAGTATTGCAACATCCGCGTCACCACCAGTCGCATCCGAACTCAATGGCGCACCAAGAAAGCCAAAGAGATTGGCGTACAGCGAAACATCATCCTGAATATCAATATCAGTCACGATTCTTATCCGTGTGCAAGTGAATCTGTTAAGAATTAAAAAGATATACCGACACTGCAGTCGGGTTGTCCAGACAAAGCACCGGCATACGTGGCCCAAACGACCTTATGCACTCTTCTTGTCTCTTGCCGGTTCCTTGCCGTCTATTCGATCGGTCTTTGATCATCGATTACCTTACCATCGTTGGGCAGCGCACCCGCACTGACAAACCCGACTTCACCGCGCAAGTTACAAACTTCGCGAATGCTTTTGGAAATCGCCCGGGCGAGATCGTCATCCCCGCCTGAGTCTGGTGACACCTCACACAAGAGCCTCATCGCATCCGCATTGTCAACGCGCATCACCTCAAGCCGCGCCTTGCGGATCTCGCCATGGCGCGCGACGACGGCCGCAACCTGCGAAGGGTGCACAAACATCCCTCTGACTTTGGTGTTTTGGTCCGCCCTGCCCATCCATCCCTTGATACGGAGATTGGTTCTGCCGCAGGGGCTAACGCCTTCCAGAGTGGCGGAGAGATCACCGGTGGCAAATCGGATCAGCGGGTAGCCGGGTCTGAGCGGCGTGACCAACACTTCACCAACTTGGCCAGGCTCCACTGGATCTCCTGTACCCGGGTGGACAATCTCCAACAGGATCTCTTCGTCCAGAAGCAGTCCTTGCCGACTCTCTGATTCAAAACCGATCAATCCAACATCTGCCGTGGCATAGGCTTGCAGAACCTCCACACCATTTTCAGAAAGTTCCAGGCGCAAAGGTTCGGGCAGCGCCTCCCCAGACACCAAACCCAAACTGAGGCTGGAAACATCGATCTGCATCTCTTTTGCCTTGGTGAGAAGAATCTTCAGAAAAGAGGGTGTTCCGACATAGAACTTCGGCCGAAGATGCCCCATCGCCCGTACCTGCAGTTCGGTCTGGCCGATTCCGGCTGGAAAGACCGTGCAACCGAGAGCGTGCGCCCCGCTCTCGAGCATGAAACCCGCCGGTGTAAAGTGATAGGAGAAAGTGTTATAGACAAGATCCCCTTCTCGACAGCCCGCTGCGTGCAAGGCCCGTGCGGTCCTCCAGAAATCTTCGGTATTTGCCTGGGGTTCAAAAATAGCGCCTGGAGAAGCAAAGACCCTGGGCAGGGTCTTGCCATGAAGATCCGTGTAGCCCCCAAGTGGCGGTATTTTGGCCTGGGCCTGGGCCATCTCCGATTTTCGCGTGACCGGCAGTTTTGCTAGGGCAGATCGATCAGCGATGGATTCTGGATCCACTCCTTGCAACAGATCGGAATATGCGGGAATGTTTTCCTTGGCATGACGCAGTTGTTCACGCAAATGCGCAAACTGCTGCACTTCGCGCTCGTCGGGCGAACGGGTCTCCAGCGCATCAAAATAATCGTTCATCGGATCCCCCCAAGGACCGTAGCGCGTCCGGGATATCTATAGCGATTGAGCCGTCATTGACTGACGCGGAGCGAACTTGGCTGTTGTCGTTAGACCATTCAATCACGGTCGGTCAGCCGATCGCTATCGCCTCAACTGAGCCAGCGTTTGCGCCGCCGGTAAGCCTTAACGTTACGGAAACTTCTTCGGCCTCCCCCGCTGACGCCAAGGTAAAACTCTTTAACGTCTTCATTCTCGGCCAGGTCTGCCGCCTCACCATCCATCACCACCCGGCCGTTTTCCAGGATGTAACCATAATTGGCATAGCGCAGAGCCATAGTGGTGTTCTGCTCGGCCAAAAGAAATGTCACGCCTTCGGCCTCGTTTAATCTTTTTACAATCTCAAAAATTTCTTCAACGAGCTGAGGCGCAAGTCCCATCGACGGCTCATCCAACAGAATCACTGTCGGACGTGCCATTAAAGCTCGGCCGACTGCCAGCATCTGCTGCTCGCCGCCCGAGGTATAGCCCGCCTGACTGGTCCGCCGTTCCTTCAAGCGTGGGAAGTACTGATAGACCAACTCAAGATCATCCGAAATCCCTTTGCGCCCGTCTTTTCGGGTATAGGCACCAGTCAGGAGATTTTCCTCTACGGTTAAATGCTCAAAACAGTGACGACCTTCCATCACCTGAATCACGCCCCGACGCACCAGTTCATTGGGCGTCAGGCTGTGTACATCCTCTCCCTTAAAAGTTATGGTACCTTTGGTCACATCACCGCGCTCAGCGCCCAGCAGGTTGGAAATCGCCTTGAGCGTGGTGGACTTGCCCGCGCCATTGGCGCCAAGCAAGGCTACAACGCCTCCTTTCATGACTTCGAGAGAGACCCCTTTCAACACGAGGATCACATGGTCATAGATCACCTCAATGTTGTTGACCACCAGCAGCGATTCGCTGTTGGTTTTAGCAACGGCGCTCATGGAGTCTCTCCCGTCATCATGACCAAAACGAATCGCCTGCTAGCAATCGCGAGGGGTTACATTATTTTCAGCCGCGTACGCCGCTGAGTCTGCTTCGATAAGCGGGCCAGTTACATCACGCAGCGGCTCGTAGAACTTCGACACGATATTCCACTGCTTTGCCTTAGCGTCCCACTGCTGCACGGCGACCTTGCCGGAGCCTTCGTGGTTTTCGCAGGTGATTTTCACCGGATAGGTAAAGCCGCCCAGACCGAGTTCTTCAAGCCGTGCTTCATCGACGTCCAGCGCCTCGAAACCGTCACGGACATGCTTACCGGTAACCTCGGTAGTGCCGTGAATCTCCATTGCCTTACGGACCGCTTCCGTAGCCCACATCGCGCCGACCATGCCCCGGTTGTAGAGTACCTCACCGATACGGTCGCGGTCGCCTTTGCCGAGGCCCTTGTCATAGACGTGTTTGCGAATGTCGTCATGTAGCGGGAAACCGCCGCCAGGCGCATGGAACGCGCCAGAAAGGTATCCATCTGCTGCATCACCAGCGGGCAGGACATCATTCTCAGAGCCGGACCACCAGACCCCAATGAAGTGATCCATCGGATAGCGAATAGAAGCAGCTTCCTTGATGGCGACCTGGTTCATCACACCCCAACCCCACAGCAGCACCCAGTCCGGCTTCTCCTTGCGGATCTGCAGCCAGGTGGCCTTCTGCTCCTGTCCAGGAGAATCTACGGGCAGTCCGCGGAACTCATAACCAAACTTGTCGGCCATGGCTTCCAGGGTCCGGATCGGCTCCTTACCGTACGCGGAGTTGTGGTACACCAGATAGATTTTCTTGCCTTTCAGCGCATCAAGCCCGCCTTCCTGATCGGCGATGTACTGAACCAAACCGGTTGCCTGGCTCCAGTAAGTCGCCGGAAGGTTAAACACCCACGGAAAAACCTTGCCATTGGCCGCAGAAGTTCGGCCGTAGCCCATGGAAAAAATCGGAACTTCGTCCACGGATGCCTTGGGAATCAGCTGGTAGGTAATACCGGTCGACAAAGGCTGCACTAACAGCGCCCCCGACGGTGGTGTACCTTTTATCTTCTCGTAGCACTCGACACCCTTTTTGGTGTTGTAACCAGTTTCGCAAGTCACATTCTTGATCTTGACACCGTTGATTCCGCCATCTCGCTCATTCAGCAAAGTGAGGTAATCACTCCACCCATTTGCAAAAACGATTCCATTAGGGGCAAAAGGTCCCGTTCGGTAGTCCATTGAGGGAATTACGAGTTCGTAGGCATTGGCGCCTGATACAAACATCGGCAACGCCAGCGCCGCTGCAACGGCAGCTCCAGTCAGTTTTCTAAGATTCATCAATAGCCTCCTCTTAGGTGTTGTGGTTGATACAGCAGTTTACGGCTCTCTTGCCCCCTAATGCGGGAACGGCCAGAGCCGCAGTTTCTCCTTCGCGATCTGCCACAGTCGGGCAAGCCCGTGCGGCTCCACGATCAGGAAAAAGATGATCAGCATACCCATCAGCAGGATCTCAACGTGACCTGCCATCCCTGAGTCAAAGCCCATGCCTCCAACCATAATGTTTTTCAGCAAAATGGGTATAAGAACGATGAAGGCCGACCCCAAAAATACTCCTAAAACGCTGCCGAGACCCCCAATAATGATGATAAACAGCACATAAAACGACTGATTGATATCAAACGCCTCCACGGGCTCCACGGCTCCGAGATAAATCGAAAAATACAGCGCACCGGCGACACCGATATAAAACGAACTCACTGCAAATGCGGAAAGTTTGGCCCGCAGGGGTCGGATGCCAATCAACTCAGCCGCGATATCCATATCGCGAATCGCCATCCATTCGCGGCCGATTCTGCCGCGAACAATATTCTTAGCGCTGAGTGCCAGAATACAGACAACAGTCAGAGTGAAAAGGTACTTCGCCGCCGGTGTCGCTTCAGGACCAGTAATGCGAACCCCGAAAAAGTCGATAGGCCTTACTGTAATCATGCCGGTCAGGTTGTAGTCATAAAACCAACCCACCTTGTTGAAGACCCAGATCAGAAAAAACTGTGCTGCGAGCGTGGCCACAGCGAGGTAGAAGCCCTTGATACGCAGACTGGGCAAACCAAAGATCATACCTACCGCTGCCGTGACGACACCTGAGAGCGCTAACACAATCAGGAAATTGACCTCGGGAAAAAACCCGACCAGTTTGAATGACGCATAGGCACCCACCGCCATGAAGGCTCCGGTTCCGAGTGACACCTGACCACAGTAGCCCGTAAGGATATTTAACCCAAGGGCGGCAAGCGCATAGACCAAAAACGGCAGCAGTATCGCGTTGGCCCAATACTCGTTTATAAAGAACGGAGCTACGAGAAACGCCAGCGCCAGCACGCCGAATACAAACCAACGGTCCTGGGCAATTGGAAACATCGCCTGATCGGCGACATAACTGGATTTGAGTTGGCCGCTTTCTCGATAGAACATCGTCAGACCCTCTCGATAATACGCTCGCCGAAAAGCCCTTGGGGCCTAAACAGCAAAAAAACGAGCGCCAACATATAGGCAAACCAATTTTCGATAGCGCCACCCACTATCGGGCCGATATAGACCTCGGCAAGTTTTTCACCAACGCCGATAATCAGTCCGCCAACAATCGCGCCCGGCACTGAAGTGAATCCCCCGAGAATAAGGACGGGAAGGGCCTTCAGTGCAATCAGGGAAAGCGAGAACTGCACGCCGGATTTGCTGCCCCACATGATGCCGGCCACTAAAGCAACAATACCTGAAACCGACCAGACAATTACCCAGATCTTATCGAGCGACACGCCGACGCTGAGCGCCGCCTGATGGTCATCCGCCACGGCGCGAAGAGCTCGGCCAATGCGGGTACGCTGAAAGAAAATAGCCAGGATTGCAACCAGAACGGCTGCCGTTCCGGCAGCAAAGATTTCAAGCTGCTCGATATAAAGGTTGAAACTATCCAGCAGCCAGTCTGAAGCGCCTTGAGGAATACCAATATCAAGCGGCTTTACATCGGAACCAAAAAGAAGATCGCCAAGCCCTTCAAGCACAAACGCAAGGCCGATGGTCGCCATAAAAAGAATGATCTCGTTCTGCTTTACTAGAAAACGCAAGACCGTGCGCTCGATTACCCATGCCAACACAATCATGACCACGATCGTGGCCGGGATCGCTAGCCACACCGGCAAGGTAAAGCCGAAAACAGCAAAAAACCAGCCATCCTCTGCTAAAAAATCATAAAGGGCCAGCGCGGCAAAAAGCGCCATGACGCCTTGCGCGAAATTGAAAATTCCTGAAGCCTTGAAGATCAGCACGAAGCCCAGGGCAACCAGCGCGTACATGACCCCGGTCATCAAGCCGCTGAGGATCACTTCCAGCAAAAAGATATCGAAAGCCATCAGCGTATCTCTCTCAATCTGGATTTAATCCTGGCTAGCCGACCATGACCTATCACGACCTTCTCAGTCATGGCTCACTCCAAGATAAGCATCGATCACACTCTGATTGGTGCGTACTTCTTCAGGCGTTCCTTCCGCAATCTTGCGTCCATAATCCAACACCACCACGCGGTCGGAGATATCCATCACCACGCCCATGTCATGTTCGATGAGAGCAATAGTGGTTCCAAATTCATCGTTGGTCTCAAGAATAAAGCGGCTCATATCCTCTTTTTCTTCAAGATTCATTCCCGCCATGGGTTCATCAAGTAACAGCAGACTGGGCTCCGCAGCCAGCGCCCGACCCAGCTCGACCCGCTTTTGAAGGCCATAGGGCAAGCGGCCCACCGGGGTTTTTCGAATAGACTGAATCTCGAGAAAATCAATCACATGCTCAACAAACTCTCGGTGCTCGATCTCTTCACGCTGCGCCGGACCGATACGCAATGCCTGCCAGAAAAGGGACTTGCTCATATGGGTGTTGCGCCCAGTCATGATGTTGTCCAGAGTGCTCATGCCCTTGAAAAGCGCGATGTTCTGAAACGTTCTGGCAATACCGCCGGCGGCGGCATCATGGGGGCGCATCCTCTTCCGCGCCTGTCCCTGGTAGGTGATCGTGCCCTCTTGGGGGTGATAAAAGCCGTTGATCACGTTGAGCATCGAGCTCTTTCCCGCGCCATTGGGGCCGATGATCGAACGGACTTCTCCTTTGCGGATATCAAAACTAACATCCACGAGCGCGTGGACGCCGCCAAAAGACAGCGATATGGCGTCTACTTCCAAGAGAGTTTCGTTGGTCTGCTCGTTGGTCATCTCGCTAATAGGTCTCTAGGCAATATTGACTGCATTGGCTGAGTTTGTATTACGTACACTCAAGCGGCTGCGCGCGAACGCTCCTCGGACACGGCTGCATCACGAATTTCAAGGTCCGCCTCAATCTGGCCCTTACGGCCATCCTCAAACATCACTTCGGTACTAATAAAGCAGTTCTTGCGTCCGTCGAACAGTGCATCAATCAGGTCGCCATACCGCTCGTTAATGATCCTCCGACGCACCTTCCTTGTTCGAGTGAGTTCTCCATCATCAGGATCCAACTCCTTATGCAGTATCAGAAAGCGGCGAATCTGTGATGACGAAAGGTGTGAATCCTGAGCAAGACTCTGGTTGACCTGTTCGATGCACCCCTGAACCAGGGCATACACCTCGGGATGCGCTGCAAGCTCCTGGTAGCTGGCATAGGCAACATTATTTCGCTCGGCCCAACTGGCCACCGCGTCAAGATCAATGTTGATGAAGGCCGTCACAAAATCGCGCTGATCGCCAAACGTAACGACTTCCTTGATCTCGGGGAAAAACTTAAGCTTGTTTTCGAGGAACTTGGGCGCAAACATACTGCTGTCATTCAGTTTGCCGACATCCTTGGCACGATCGATGATTCTGAGATGACCCTCGTCATCAAAGTAACCCGCATCGCCTGTGTGCACCCAGTTGTCTGAGGTCTTGGTCTCGGCGGTTGCCTCGGGATTCTTGAAGTACTCCTTAAAGACACCGGGACTGCGGTACACCACCTCGCCGTTCTCCTCAATCCGTACCTCCACGCCAGGTGGGGGCGTTCCGACGCTTTCAGAGCGCACAACCCCATCAGGCTGCATAGTGATAAAGACCGTGGCCTCGGTCTGGCCGTAGAGCTGTTTAAGGTTAATACCCAAAGACCGGTAGAACTCAAAAATCTCGGGGCCAATGGCCTCACCGGCGGTATAAGCCACCCGGACCCGGCTTAGGCCAAGCGTGTTCTTGAGCGGTCCGTAGACCAACAGCTCGCCAAGCCAGTAGTGAAAGCGATCCCAAGCCGACACTGACTGACCGTCCATCAGTGCGACCCCGGTCTTCTTGGCAACTCTCATGAAGTGATCAAAGAGGCTGCGCTTTAAGCGCCCGGCGTCTTTCATCCGGATCATGACACTGGTGAGAACGCTCTCAAACACCCGTGGCGGCGCAAAGTAAAAGGTCGGTCCAATCTCCCGCAGGTCCTGAGCGACCGTGTTGGCACTTTCAGGACAATTGACACAGAATCCCGCGACAAAACCCATCGCGAAGGAGAACACATTGTCTCCGACCCAGGCCATGGGCAGATAGGCAAGCACTTCCTCTTCAGCAGTGATCGCGTCAAACTCATTGGTGTTGCGAGCAGTGGCCAGGAGGTTCTCGTGGGACAGCACCACCCCCTTGGGTCTCCCCGTCGTGCCCGAGGTATAAAGGATGATCGAGGTATCCGACGAATTGCCTTTTTGAATTTCTGAGTTGATCTTGTCCGGATCGGTCTTGAGAAGTTCACGGCCTCGGGCCATGACCGACTGGATATCCATCACAACCTGCGGGTCGTAT
>CENU01045919.1_pt1 | contig 28388 bp, 33 predicted proteins | sample 361331 | NCBI WGS metagenome assembly CENU01 (sample SAMEA2619766, study PRJEB7988) | marine metagenome | isolation source: saline water (ENVO:00002010), including | reverse complement strand
GCATTCACATAACCAATTTCAGATAAGTCCAGTCTTGAATTTCTAAGAGCTGCACTCATCGACCTGAACCCTCCATCACCGTCTTCAGAAGGTGATGTAATGTGGTGGGCGTCACCAGAAAGACCATATCCTTTTAACTCAGCATAAATTCTGGCTCCTCTATTGATAGCATGCTCATATTCCTCAAGAACGACTATTCCGGCTCCTTCACCCATCACAAAGCCATCTCTGTCATCATCAAACGGCCTTGAGGCTTCATTTGGCTTATCGTTAAATCCTGTAGATAATGCTCTGCATGCAGAAAAACCAGCAATAGACAACCTAGATAGTGGAGACTCAGTTCCACCAGCAATCATAATGTCTGCATCGCCAAAAGCTATTAACCTTGAGGCATCACCAATTGCATGAGAACCTGTAGAGCATGCTGTGACCACAGAGTGATTCGGCCCTTTAAAGCTGTTTCGTATCGACACATGACCTGAAGCAAGATTTATAAGTCTACCAGGTATAAAAAATGGAGAAATTCTTCTTGGTCCCTTATCTCTGAGAGTAATAGCTGCTTCTTCAATTCCTTCTAAACCACCAATTCCTGAACCAATTATAACGCCAGTTCGTATTTGTTTATCATAAGTGTCAGCTACCCATCCAGAATCTTTTATTGCCTGATCAGATGCGCATAACGCATAGGTAATAAATTCATCAACTTTTCTTTGCTCTTTCGGGTCGTGCCAGTTATCAGGATTATATTGCCCAAGTTCATCTCCTCGAGGAATTTGTGCGGCAATCTTTACTGGTAAATCGGATGTATCGAACTTACTAATTTCACTAATGCCTGAATGACCAGTGATTAATTTATCCCAGACAAAATCAACCCCAACCCCTAGAGGAGTAACTAAACCTAAACCAGTAACAACTACTCGTCTCATTCTAAAAAACTAAATTATGATTTTGATTTCTCAAGAAAAGATATTGCATCACCAACAGTTTGAATTGTTTCGGCAGCGTCATCAGGAATCTCAACCTCGAATTCTTCTTCAAATGCCATAACTAATTCTACTGTATCTAAACTATCTGCGCCTAGATCATCGATAAAGCTAGCTTTTTCTACTACCTTACCAGCATCTACTCCAAGATGCTCGATAACGATTTTTTTCACGCGTTCAGCTACATCACTCATTTTTTACCTCTGTTTGTTGATATAATTTGCTATTTAATTACTAATATATTTATAAATATTTAACTACAATCAAAAAATTTGCTTTTTCTATGGAAATATCTTCTTCAAAACTAATACAAAGCCATCCCACCATTAACATGTAATGTTTGTCCAGTTATGTAATTTGACATATCGCTTGATAAAAATAGACAAGAATCCGCAACGTCATCTGGTGACCCTAGTTTTGCCATTGGTATTCTGGATAATATCCCCTCTCTTTGTTTGTCGCTAAGAGAATCAATCATATCTGAGTCAATCATTCCAGGCGCTACACAATTAACATTAATACCTCTCGTTGCAACCTCTATAGCAAGAGATTTAGTAAAGCCAACAAGAGCTGATTTTGTTGAAACATAATTTGTTTGCCCCGGATTACCTGTGAACCCGACAACAGAAGAAATTGATACAATCTTACCACTTCTCTGCTTAAACATCTGTTTCGTGACATTTTTTGTCAGTTTATATACTGAATTTAAATTTATATTTAATACTTCAAGCCAATCTTGATCCTTCATTCTTATCAATAGATCATCTTTTTTTATCCCAGCATTATTTATTAATACATCTATTCTGCCATAGTCATGCAGCACCTTTTCAGTTAATTCATCAATATTTGAGAAATCAGAGAGATCGCATTTATAAATAGCATTTTCTTTGCCTAGGGTTTCTAGTAATAAGTTAAGTTTATCTTCATTTGTACCTGACAAAGCAATACGTGCCCCTGCTAATGATAGCCTTCTTGCAATTGCCATCCCTAAACTTCCAGTGGAACCTGTCAGAAGTACCACTTTATCTTTCATATTAATCATTTTTCCTCTCAATCTCATGCAATGGTTATTTTATTGTAATAGAAAATCATCTATCTGAATTGGTTCGTTTACAGATATTGTATTTGCATTACTATTGATTCTTTTAATCATTCCAGTTAAAACCTTTCCAGCTCCAATTTCAAATGTTGTTTGAACATCATTTTCAAAAGCATATTCTATACTTTCTGTCCATCTTACACGTTCAGTAATTTGTTTTACAAGTAGTTCTGGAAATTGATTACCTGCAGAAACCATACTTGCAGTTACATTACTTATCAATGGAACAATAGGATCAGATATATCTATATCGTGCAGTGCATCATGCATAACTTCTGCTGCAGGACTCATTAAACGTGAATGAAAAGGTGCGCTGACTGGTAATTTAAGAGCTCTCTTTGCTCCATAAATAGAAGATAATTCGATTGCTGCCTCTATGGCATCTAAATGCCCACTAACCACTACTTGCCCTGGAGCATTATCATTGGCAACATCACAAATTCTATTTGGATATTTTGAACTTATCACAGCCACAAGCTCTTCTACTTGATTAATATCAGCTCCAATCAATGCTGCCATAGCGCCATCACCAACAGGCACAGCCTTTTGCATAGACTGCCCTCTTAATTTTAATAATTTTGCTGCAGAACTTAATTTTAATGACCCCACCGCGACCAATGCAGAATATTCACCTAAAGAGTGGCCAGCTGCAAAAGCAACTTTACTGAAATCAATGCCAATTTCACTTTCAATAGCTTTCAATATAGCTATACTAACCGCCATTATTGCTGGTTGAGCGTTTTCTGTTTTTGTTAGCTCTTCCATATCTCCATCCCAAATAATTTTGGTAAGATTTTGTCCAAGGGATTCATTTACTTCTTCATAGACATCTCTTGAGGCGGCAAAATTATCAGCAAATGTCTTTCCCATCCCCACAAATTGGCTTCCTTGCCCCGGAAAAACTAATAAATTTGTCATATAAACACCTTTTTTGTTGCAATATTTTTTACTTCATTATAGTAATCAAATATTATTTTGTAGCAAATATATGATTTAGCAAAATATGAATTCAGTTATCAATGATATTTTATTAAAAATTTATTTAGATAGCTTTATTAATTTAAATTTAAAAAGCAGGATATAATAATTAATGCCATTATATGAACATGTTTATCTCGCTCGCCAAGATATTACGAACCAGCAAGTAGAGAGTATAACCAAATCAATTGAAGATACAGTAAAAGATGAAGGCGGAAGTATTGATAGGATTGAATACTGGGGTCTTCGTCAATTAGCATACAAGATCAAGAAGAATCGTAAAGCTCACTACACCATGATGAATATAAATGCATCATCCGAAACCCTGAAAAAGGTTGAAAGACAAATCAGTTTAAATGAGAACATATTGAGACATATTTCAATAAAAGTAGATAAATTTGAAGATGGTCCATCGTTAATGATGAATTCTAGATCAACAGAATCAAGTGAGTAGTAATATGATACAGTCACAAACAAAAAAACCTTATTTTAGAAATTCCAGAAATTGTCCATTATCAGAACCAGACTCACCTCCAGTTGACTACAAAAATGTTAGACTATTACAAAAATACATATCTGAAAGGGGCAAAATGCTTCCTAGTAGGATAACATCTGTTTCAGCAAAAAAACAAAGAGAGCTCGCTATTGCAGTAAAAAGAGCAAGGTTTTTGGGATTGATTCCATACCTTCAGAAATAATATAGAAAATATTGGTTGGGTGAAAGCCCTAACCGCTATAAGCGGGACAGCAAAATGAAACATAAAGAATTATCATACATATTAATAGCCACATTATTCCAAGGATTACTTTTTCTATATCCATTATCAGGCAATACTGGAATTTTATTTATTTTATTTTATTTCTGCCCATTACCCCTTTTCTATATTGGATCTGCATGGGGTTATAAATACCTCTGCATTACATCAATGATCACTATTGCTGTAATTTCAATATATGGATTAAAACTAGCAATTGCATATGCCTTAATTTTTGCCCTACCCGCGATATTTTTTAGTTATTATTTGAATCTTCATAAAGAATCTGAAAATGGTGATTTAATCTGGTACCCAATTAATTTGATTTTCTCAAAATTAGTTATCCTCAGTCTTCTTTTAGTTACAGTAATTATATTATATTTGGGCTTAAACATACAGGAGTATCAAAATACAATTTCATCCATATATTCAAATATATATCAAATACGACCCGATCTAGAATTAACACTAGAAATTAACAACCTTGGTATAATGTCAGCAAGTTTACCTTCTATTTTTGTAACATTTTGGATTATTATTTTCACTGTTAATCTATGGCTTGGGCTGAAATTATCTCAAAAGTTAGGTAATTTAAGGAGAACTTGGCAAAGCTTTGATAAAATCACATTACCACGTACGCATGTTTATATTCTGGGATTTGCTCTTATTGTTGCATTTCTTGGGAATGGTCTTTTAATGATAATTGCAACATCATGCTCAGTAGCGCTGTTAGTCGGTTACACAATTAATGGATTATCTGTAATTCATTATATTACTACTGCAAATAAATACAGATCTCTTATATTGACGTCAATATATGTAATGATCACATTATTTGCACCATTATTAATCCCACTTACCATAGTAGGTATTTTAGATTACAAAAATACACTAAGAGAAAAATTTAAATAAAGGAGAATACAATGAAAATTATATTACTAGAAAAAATTGAGAAACTAGGAGCGCTAGGTGATGTTGTTGAAGTCAAGAATGGTTATGCAAGAAACTTTCTTTTACCAAATAGGAAAGCACTGAGAGCCACGGCTGAAAATATCAAATATTTTGATGACAAGGCTGATGAATTAAAAAAGAAAAATGAAGCAAATATTTCCGAAGCAACAAAAGAGCTCAACAAATTAACTGACAAAATGTTTGTTGTAGTTAGACAAGCAGGAGAGAACGGACAACTCTATGGCTCCGTAACTACCCGTGATATTGCAAATATCCTTGAAGAAAATGGTATTGCGATTTCAAAAAACCAAATATCACTAATTGAACCCATTAAAAACCTTGGAATATTTGATGTAAAAGTGAATTTGCATGCTGAAGTTTCAACTTTAATCAGAATAAATGTTGCCAGAACTGAAGAAGAGGCAAAACTTCAAGAGAAAGGGATAACATCATTATTATCAGAAGATGGATCTGAAGACATTATTGAAGATGGTGTCATTGATGTTTTTGAAGATGGAGTTGATGCTAAAACTGAGGAAGACGAAATAGATGAACCAATTAAAGCACCTTCAGAAGAAGTTAATTCAAATACTTCCGATAAAGAGGCAGAACCCGATCAATCTATGAGTTAACAGTTCAAGTCATAGTCAAGAAGTTTTTCAAAAAAAAAAAAATTTTAAATTTTAATGTGGATTAATTTGTAAAAAATAAAAAAAATATTCGTTTAAGTTGATTACCAGTATTTATATTAGTTTATATCTTAATTTATATATTCTTGACTATGACAAACATAATACAAAATATAAATGCTGGTGATGATAAACCTTACCTTCAATTGCCACATAATTTGGATGCCGAACAACAGCTGTTAGGTGCATTACTTATCAACAATGATCTGTTTGACAGGGTTTCCAATTATTTGAGAGGTGAGCATTTTTATGAAAGTATCCATGGCTTTATATACGATAATATATCAAAACTCATACTTGCGAATAAACTAGCTTCACCTGTCACACTTAAGACAATTGTTGAATACGATGAAAGGTTTAAAGAGCTTGAAGGGAATAAATACCTTATCAAGCTTGCAGCTGATGCATCATCCATAATCAATATAGATGAATATGGTAAAATTATATATCATCTATATACATGGAGAAATCTAATAAATCTTGGAAATGATATTGTTACCACATCATATTCTCCACCGGTAGACCTCAATCCTTTTGATCATCTTGAATACATAGAACAAAAATTATACACGCTTGCAGAGAGCGAAAAATATGGTAATGATTTCAAAAATTTTTCAACTGCACTCACAGAAGCAATAGATACTGCAGCAAGTGCGTATTTGAGAGATGGAAAAACGTCAGGATTAGCTAGCGGTTTTCGTGACCTTGATGAAGTCCTTGGAGGACTCCAACCATCTGACTTGCTAATTATAGCTGGAAGACCCTCAATGGGAAAGACAGCATTTGCAACAAATATAGCATTTCATGTTGCTAGCAAATATGAACAACTGGCTAGTATTGAGAACACTAATAAAAAAAGTGATGGAGCTGTAGTAGGTTTTTTTTCCTTAGAGATGTCATCATCTCAATTAGCAACAAGAATTATCTCCGAGCAAACATCTGTTTCATCTGAAAAAATCCGAAGAGGGAAAATAACCAATAATGAATACGAAAGCCTAATTGATATTGCACGTAAACTGCAAGACATACCATTATTTATTGATGAAACAGGTGGTATTAGCATGGCGCAAGTAACTGCTCGAGCGCGTAAATTAAAAAGACAAAATAACTTAGGCTTACTAATAATTGATTATCTACAACTTCTTACCTCGTCTAGCAGAAGATATAGTGAAAATAGAGTTCAAGAATTATCAGAGATCACACAATCTCTGAAGGCACTAGCAAAAGAACTCAACATACCAGTAATCGCACTTTCACAATTATCACGACAAGTTGAGTCAAGGGATGACAAAAGACCTCAATTAGCAGACTTAAGGGAATCAGGTTCAATTGAACAAGATGCTGATATTGTAATGTTTTTATACCGTGAAGAATATTATTTACAAAGGAAAGAACCCAAAGAAGGTACTGAAGAGCATATTTTATGGCAAGAAAATATGAATGAAGTTCATCAAAAAGCAGAAGTTATACTTGGAAAAAATCGTCACGGACCAACTACCTCAATACCGTTATATTTTGATGGATCTGTAACACGCTTTAGTGACTACATATCCGAAGACAAACTCCCAGAGCGTTTCGAATAAAATAATGCATTTAAAACTATGCAAACAAGATTAAATATTGATGAACCTAATAGTCCCACATCAGCATACATAGAAATAGATTTATCTGCGTTAGCCAACAATTATCAACAAATATCAAAATTAGTAGCACCATCTATCTGTGCTGCAACTATAAAGGCAAATGCATACGGACTTGGTCTAGAAGAAATAGCAAGAACACTAGTTAATTCAGGATGTAGAGAATTCTTTGTATCGGATATTTTCGAAGGTATCAAATTAAGAAAGATTCTAAATCATAACCACTACGAGATTTATGCACTCAATGGTCTAAAACAGAAAAAAGAACAGGACTATACCAAATACAATATAATACCAGTGATAGGAAGCATGAGTGAACTTGCTTATTACAAAAAATCATCAATGTACGATAATTCACTTCCCGTTGCCATTCATATAGATACTGGATTTTCTCGACTTGGCTTTGATATTGAAGAAGTAGCATCCATCTACAAAGAAAACATAAACATTAAATTACTGATGTCTCATCTTGCAAACGCTGATGACCTAACTTCAAAATTATCAGAACAGCAACTAGAAAAATTCTTAAACATTTCAAATAATTTCAAAGGAATCAGAAAAAGCATTGCTAATTCATCTGCAATACATAGGGGACAAGCATATCATCTTGACTTGGTAAGACCGGGTATAAGCCTTTATGGATGTTCGAATCATAATCAATCACAAATAAAATACGAACAGGTTGTTAAAATGTTTGCACCCATTATACAAAAAAAAGAAGTCAAGAAGGGTTCTACTATTGGTTATGGAGCATCATATCTTGCTACAAAAGCAATGACCATAGCACTTATTGAAATTGGTTATGCTGATGGTATACCGAGATCCCTAAGCTCAACCAATCAGCATGCCGGCGGTCATTTCTACATAAATGGGGTTGCTGTGCCAATTGTTGGGAGAGTATCTATGGACCTTGTTGCTGTTAATATTACTGAATGTAAGGCAGACACTAATGTAGGTGATTATGTAGAAATATTTGGAACAAATCAAAATATTGATACGTTGGCTAAAAATGCTGATACAATAAGTTATGAATTACTTACAAGATTAAACCATAGAGTTCAAAAAATTTATAAGTATGATTAATTATATTTATAACATACCTCACGCAATAGGCAGTAATGTACTAAATCTATTTGCACACATTGGCAAAATCTCAATTTTTTTTTATGAGATCATTATTTGCACGTTTACTCTTCCACTCTACTTTAAGACATTTTTTAATCAAGTCATCAAGATAGGGTATAATTCACTTCCAGTTATTGGCTTAACAGCTTTCTTTACAGGAAGTGTTCTCGCTCTACAAATTTACGTCGGTGGCTCAAGATTTAATGCTGAAAGTATAGTAGCATCAATTGTTGCTCTTGGAATTACCAGAGAGTTAGGGCCTGTAATTGCTGGGCTAATGCTAGCAGGCAGAGTTTCTGCTTCAATTTCAGCTGAAATAGCCACCATGAAAGTAACTGAACAGTTAGATGCCCTAACAACACTCTCGACTAACCCCATAAGATATCTTGTAGTACCTAGAGTTCTAGCGGCCTTGCTAACACTCCCTATTTTGGTATTAATTGCTGATATTATAGGAATTATGGGAGGTTTTGTAGTCGGGACCCAAAGCTTGGGCTTTATTGAACAAAGTTACATAAAGAACACATTTGATATAATACAATTAAATGATGTCATATCTGGACTAATCAAAGCGGCTGTCTTTGGTTTTATAGTTGCGTTTATGGGATGTTATCATGGTTACAATTCAACGGGAGGAGCTCAAGGTGTAGGAAGATCAACTACAAAAGCAGTTGTTTCTGCATCAATATTGATATTAGCATCCAATTATATTTTAACATCATTAGTGTTCAATAGTTGAAGATATGACAGACTTAATATTAAAAATAGAGAAGTTACATAAATCCTTTGGAGAAAAAATTATTCTCAATGACCTTAATATTAATATCACCAGGAACACATCCCAAGTAATTATTGGAGGTTCAGGAACTGGAAAATCTGTATTGCTTAAATGTATTCTTGGATTGATCGAACCAGATCAAGGAATAATATCTTACAATAGTACTCCATTGAATAGAGATACAAGAAAAGAGATAAACTTTTACGATGAAATTGGAATGCTTTTCCAAGGAGCAGCCTTGTTTGATAGCCTAACAGTATGGGAAAATATAACATTTGCAATAAAATCAAAAAGAAAAAGTGATTTAAGAGAAATAGCACTAGATAAGATCCATAAGGTTGGATTAGACTCTACCGTACTCGACCTATATCCATCCGAACTATCAGGTGGAATGCAAAAAAGAGTTGCTTTAGCAAGAGCTATCGCTAAGGACCCGCAACTACTTTTTTTTGATGAGCCGACAACAGGACTTGACCCAATTATGGCCGATGTTATTAATAACCTTATTAATGAAATTATTGATGAAGTTGGAGCTACAGCAATAACGATTACACACGACATGGAAAGTGCAAAAAAAATTGCAGATAAAATTTCAATGTTATACAAAGGTAATATTATATGGTCTGGTGACCCAGGTGAAATAGAGAGCTCCAATAATCCATACGTTGATCAATTTATCAATGGGAGATCTGAAGGACCAATAAAAATTAATATTAAAGACTAAATCAATGATCACTACGTTATCTTTTTTTGATACAATTCTGATATTATTGTTATTTTTATCAGCATTTTTTGCAATGTTGCGGGGCTTCACAAGGGAGACATTATCAATCCTTTCTTGGGCATTTGCAGCATTGGCCTCATTTGTATCATACACTAATAGTGAAACGCGCTCATTTGCTAGCAATCTTTTGCAACCAGATTGGTTGGCATACTCATTACTAGTTGGAATAACGTTTATACTTGTTCTGATTATTAGCGCCTTTTTATCTTCAAAAATATCAAAATTGGTTTTAAAAAGTAATATTGGAATACTTGATAGAATATTTGGTATATTTTTTGGTATTCTTAGGGGATATATACTAATCCTTGTTTTCTTTATAGCTTCTACATGGTTCTTTAGTGATAATCAACCAGCATGGTTAGCTGAATCAATTTTTTATGACTACCTTGAGTCAAGTAAAGATAGAATCTATTCCTACTTGCCTGATAATCCAAGTGAATTAATTGATAGTATTAATTTTGATAACCTGGGGCAGAGAATAAATATCAACGATTTGGGGAATATTGGTAGTCAGTAAATGAAAAAAATAAACATAGATGATCGTTTAAGAGAAGAATGTGGAGTTTTTGGGGTTTTTGGTCATCAAGACGCTACCCAGTTAACAGTTCTTGGATTGCATGCATTGCAACACAGAGGGCAAGAAGCAGTTGGTATAGTTTCTTTTGACGGTAGTAAATTTCTCTCCGAGAGGCGACTCGGCCTTGTTGGTGATAATTTCACCAAGCAGCCAATATTGGATAGATTATCAGGTATTTCTGCCATTGGACATGTTCGATACTCAACAAGAGGAGAAACTATATTACGAAATGTCCAGCCGCTTTTTGCGGATCTTGCAACAGGTGGTTTTAGTGTAGGACATAATGGTAATCTTACAAATGCACTTCTCTTAAGAGATAAACTTGTGGCAGAGGGAGCTATATTCCAATCAACTTCAGACACAGAAGTAATATTGCATTTAGTTGCGAATAGTAAAAAAATAAAATTTATTGATAAATTTATTGATGCCATTGGCAGATTAGAAGGTGCATATTCATTAGTTGCATTAACAAACAAAAAACTAATTGGAGCAAGAGATCCCCTTGGGATTAGGCCCTTAGTGCTCGGAAAACTTGATACATCTTATATCCTAGCATCTGAGACATGTGCATTAGATATTATTGGAGCAAGTTTCATAAGAGAGATTGAGAATGGTGAAGTTATAGTAATTACAGACGAAGGGATAGAGAGTTATTTCCCATTCCCAAAACAGAACGCCCGCCCATGCATTTTTGAGTATATCTATTTTGCTATGCCGCATAGTATAATTGATGGAAAGAGCGTTTATAGTATTAGAAAGGAATTGGGTAAATTTCTTGCTAAAGAAGATGATATATCTCCAGACCTTGTAGTCCCTGTTCCTGACTCTGGGGTTCCTGCAGCACTTGGTTACTCACAGGAATCTCAGATAACTTTTGATTATGGATTGATTAGAAATCATTACGTCGGTCGTACATTTATTGAACCCACTCAAACAATTAGACAATTTGGCGTTAGACTTAAACATTCTGCAAACACACATCTTGTTAAAAATAAGAAAATTATTTTAATTGACGATAGCCTTGTTAGGGGTACAACATCAGTAAAAATCGTAAGAATGTTGTTTGATGCAGGCGCAAGTGAAGTCCACTTGAGAATTGCTTCTCCACCTATACGATTTAGTGACTATTATGGCATTGACACTCCAGAACAAGAAAGTTTACTTGCAGCAAATCATTCAATTGAAGAAATGCGTGATTATATAGGCTGTTCATCCCTCAAATTCTTATCAATCAAAGGTTTATACCAAGCACTTGGTCATAGTGATCGTGATAATGAAATACCTCAATATACTGATCACTGCTTTACAGGGGACTATCCAACAAAATTGAGTGATATGGAGCAAATTCCAGAACACACAAATCAACTTTCATTACTCGAGGAATAAAGTAATTTGCATACCCATTTAGCTGATAAAAATATCCTAATTACTGGTGCATCTAATGGCATAGGAAAACAGATTGCTCTATCTTATGGAAAATATTGCAAAAACCTAATAGCTATTGGACGTTCTCAGAGTGCATTGGAAGATTTAGATACTCAATTAAAAAATACTAAATGTAATCCAATTCTTATTCCCATGGATTTAACTATCTATCAATTAATTAGTGATCTACATATTGAGCTGACAAAAAGAATAGAAAATTTAGATGTGTTAATTTTAAATGCTGCAACACTCGGAGAATTGACTCCAATAACTCATATTGATGAAAATGATTGGAATAATGCTTTTTCACTTAATGTAACGTCAAACGTAATAATATTGAAAATCTTTGAAGATCTAATAAAAAAATCGAGCAAAGCTCAAATCATGATTTTAACATCAGACTTAATTCATAAAAAAAAACCTTTCTGGGGATTATATTCAGCATCAAAAGCTGCAATGGAGAAAATTGCCTACAGCTATTCATGTGAAATTAAGAATACAAATATAAAAATTAATTTGGTAGATCCAGGAAGTGTTAATACCAAACTTAGAATGAAAGCTTACCCAGGTGAAGCTAAAAATAGTTTGACTCAACCTGAAGAACTTGATGAGTTCTTCTTGGATATCATCTTTAACGACAATTACAATAATGGTGATTTAATTAGTTACAGCGATTGGAAAAGTGAATAATTTGAATGAATGTTAAATATACGGGTTATTACCTTTACGAAAATAAAGTCGTAATGGCGACAATTTAAACCCAAAAGCATTTCTTAGTTCATTCGTTAGATACTTTTTATAAGAATCTGGAATTCCCTCAGGTGCTGAAGTAAAAATTACGAAGGTTGGAGGCTTTACTGATGACTGAGTTATATATCTTAATTTAATTCTTCTGCCTGCTTTTGCTGGCGGCTGATGATTCAGAACCACATCATATAGCCAATCATTTAATTTTGATGTAGATACTCTTTTTGTCCATTCATCATAAAGATCAAATATCTTATTCATTAATCTCTTAATACCAATTTTATTCAAAGATGAAATTTGTAAAATATTATCACTACCTAATTGCACAATATTCGTAGAAAACGTATCTTTTATACGTTTTTCAAAATCCTTTTTATCCCTAACTAAGTCGACTTTGTTATAAACAAAAAGCAATGCGCGCCCTTCAGAAATAATATGATCTGCTAATCTCAAGTCTTGTTTGTCCATAAATTCTAATGCATCAACCAATAAAACAACCACGTCAGCAAATTTAATTGTTCTAAATGAGTCTAGGTAAGCTAATTTTTCAGATAGTTCGTTGACTTTTGTTCTTCTTCGTAATCCTGCAGTATCAATAATTTTTAGTTTTTGTCCATTCCATTCCCAATGTATATCGATTGAGTCTCTAGTTATACCAGCAGTATCACCAGTAATCATCCTTTCTTTCCCAAGTAATGCATTAATCAAAGTTGATTTACCTACATTTGGTTTTCCCACTATTGCAAGACTGATTTCATCCGAAACATGATCAACTTTTGATTCTTCTGAAAATGTTTTCTCTAGTATTATTTCAATTAATTCATCAATCCCAATATTATGTTCTGCAGATATATTAATTGGCTGACCAAAACCTAATTCAAAAAACTCATACGAATTCTTTTTTGCAATTGAGCTTTCACCTTTGTTCGCAATAGTAATTACATTGGCCCCAGTTTTTCGTAAATAATTTGAAAACTCAATATCTTTATTTGTTATTCCAGCTTTTCCATCGACTACCAATAAACATAGATCTGATGTATTAATTATCTTTAATGAATTATCTTCAATAGTTTTTGATAGCAGATCCGTATTAGACTCATAAACTCCCGCAGTATCAATTAATACAAAGTCACGCCCATGAAGTGAGATTCTCTCTTCTCTAAAATCCCTCGTTAACCCTGGGATATCGGAAACAAGTGCCTTCTTTTTCCCTACGAGTCTATTGAATAGTGTTGACTTACCAACATTAGGTCTTCCTGCTAGTACTATTCTTGAAACCATAATTAATATTCTATCTATAAGATGTTAATTCACCATTATCAGATATAACATATAAATTATTATTTACAACAATCGGAGGAATTGAAATATTGCTAAATTTATTAGATTCAATATTTGATATCTCCCCATCCTCTGGACTTACAACCAGATGACCACCATTTAAACCAAAGAAATGTATCTTATTGTTAATCATTAACATTGATATAAAGCCATCATTTTTTTTAAATTCATATTCCTGCTTGAGATCCTTCATCCAGACAATCTCTCCCTTATCCATGGTAATTGCGAATAATATATTATCATTGCCTAGTAAAAATATGTAATCTCCAATTAGCAAAGGCGTTAAAGAACTTGAAATAGCAAGTTCCCAAACTCTAAAACCATTTTCAATGTTATTAACTATTACCCTTCCGTTGGAACCAACTGTAACTATATATTCATTATTGATAACAGGACTAGCAACTATGTCTTTGATTTGTGAGAGTGAGTTTTTGATATTTTTTCTATTAATTGAATCTGCCCATATTCGTCTGCCATTTGATGCATTAAATACAAATATTTCCCCAGATCTATATGGAACTATAATAGCATTTTTATTTAATGCCATACTACTTGATTGAATAAACCCAGCACTATCTGAAAACCAATTATAATCCCAAATTAAATCACCAGATTGAATATCAAATGACTGAATCTGATTATCTATATTTAAAACATATACGGCACTATTGTTTGCAATCGGCGCAGATCTAATGGGTATATTTAAATCTTTTTTCCATATAATTTCTCCACTATAAGGGTCAAGTGCGTATAATTCTCCAAATCCATTTGTATAAAAAATCATACCAGAATTAGCAAATAGACCGCCACCAAAACCAACTTTAGGTTCTTCCTGCTCTGGATAAAGTCCTTGGGACCATACAATTGTTCCATTGGATGCATTTACGGCTGATAATTTATTCTCACTATCGACAACGAAAATTAGATTATCAATAAGTATAGGTGCAACAGTTAGAAAATTATCCTTACTCGCCCCAACACCAATATCAGTCGACCAGTTTATAATAAAATCTTCTGAATATGATAAATTGCCAAGATTATTTGATGTATTCTTGAATGACGCAACCCAGTTTTTATCATTTTTTGGACTCGGAATATCTATACTATATTGTTGATCCGAAATTTTTAAGAGCTCACTTGAGAGTAATATACTTTCCCTTTGCCCAGGTAAAATATCCTCTTTACCTCTTATGAGACTTTCACAAGAAGTTGAAGTAAAGAATAATAATAAAATCAATAGTTTATGAGTATTTTTTTTTCTGGAAAACACAGCTTTATCATATTTTAGAACTTAAAACTTTTAACATCATTTGAGCTCTATCAAACATACTATTAGTCGTTCTTTCATCAGATAAGATAATTTCTAGCGACGCAATACCTTTATCATATACTTCGTTTTTATATGCGCTCATTGCTAATATTTCATGAGCAAAAAGCCCAAGTGTTTTGTCACCCAACAAATCTCCTAGCTCCTGCTTCATTTGATCAAATGAATAGTTATCTACTTTTATATAGGATAATTTCAGTATCGCGAGATTTTTAAGTAATGAGTTATTTGTGGTATCAATAATCTCATCATAGATTTTTTCGACTTCAATTAAATTATCTTGTGATATTAGTAAATCAGATTTAAGCACTAATGCATAAGATTTATAATTTTTAGTTCCTTCATTAGATAACTTGTCAATGTTATCTTGAGCTAATTGTATATCACCCTGGATAATGTTATCAATAATTTCAGAAAAAATTAATCCTGAATTTTTTTCTTTGGATGTAGACCAATATTGGTAGAATTCAGAAGAAGTCAAACCCAATGCGATAACTATCACAAAAGTAAATACTGCAGCTCTGTATTTGTTCCAAAGTGTTTTTAATTTGTCTTGTCGAAGATCTTCATCAATTTCATTAAACAGATTTGACATTTTAATTTCCTAATATCATTATATTTATTTATAAACATATTTATTTTTGTTTCCAATCAAAAACATTCAATAACTTGGAAAATATTGAGCCTCTTCTCTTGACAAGACCCATTCATTATACTTTTTCATTGTTACTATGAAGGCATTTGACTCAATAAATCTGGATAATGATAATTTAATTTTTTTACAGTCAAATTCACTCTCATACCAATTGATGTCTGCCAGCATAAATTGCCTTATAAATGGAAGAATTGATAACTCATAAATAGATATTTTATCTCCATAGATATAGGCTGAATCATTCATTTTGTTTTCTAGTTTAGTAAGTATTTTTACAGCTGCATTCCTATGTTCATCTTTTTTTTGGGGATCAAATCTAGTCGAGTATTTATAACGGTCCAAATGAAATTTAAAATCCCTATCAAAGAAACCTATTAACTCGTCAGGAGACTCATAATCATATGGTCGCATAATATCTAATGGGTCATTCTTAAGGAGAAACCATTTCATGATATCCAAACTTTCTTCTATAATTGCTCCATCTTCTGTGAGAAGCACTGGAACAGTAGCCTTTGATGATATTTTAAGAAATTCTTCTGGTTTGTTTTTAAGTGTGATTTCCCTAATTTGACATTTATTATTAGAGAAATAAATTGATAGCCTCGCTCTTATTGCGAAAGGGCATCTCCTGAAAGAATAAAGTATATGATTATTACCCGTCTCTTTGTTCAATAACATTCCTCTGTTTTTCGAGCTCTAATTGCAATTTTCTCTCTTTAAACCTTTTCATACTTTTTTCATTTTGCTTATCGTGACAATATGGACAGGACATATCTTTTTTATAAAATTCACTTTTTAGGTCAGTTTCCGATAATGGCATTCTGCAAGCATGACACATTTCATGATTGCCTTTATTCAATTTATGTTCAAGTGAAACTCTATAATCAAAAACAAAGCACTCACCATTCCATTTACTATCATCTTCCGGTCTTTCTTCAAGATATTTGAGTATTCCACCATCAAGTTGGTATACATTTTTATACCCCTTACTTAAAAGGTATGATGAAGCTTTTTCACAACGTATACCTCCAGTACAATACATGGCTATTTTCTTATCTTTATTATGATCAATAAAATTATCAACCCAATCAGGAAATTCTCTAAAGGAAGATGTGTTAGGGTACGTTGCTCCCTTAAATGATCCTATAGAATGTTCATAAGTATTTCTGGTATCAATCACTAGAACATCATCTTGATCAAGGAGATTATCCCATTCATTTGGATTTAGTAGCTGCCCTGTGAGCATATCGGGGGCTACATTATCCTTGCCCATTGATACAATTTCTTTCTTAAGTCTTACTTTCATTTTTCTAAAGGTTTTACCATAAGCAAGAGAGTATTTTACATTTAGATCTGTGAATTGATCTATTGTTCTTATATATTTTAACACATTATCAATACCATTTTGAGTGCCGGATATTGAACCATTAATACCCTCTGAAGCGATCAAAATAGTCCCAACAAGTTCATTTTTTAGACAAATATCAAGTAAATCACCTCTATAGTCAGCGAATTCATTCCATCTAGCGAACTTGTAAAATGATGCGACAATATTTTCATTATTATTATTCATACATTAGCCTTATCTGAATCTTAAATTTTTTCGACTTAATTCTGATATAGAACTACATCCCATAAGTTTCATATCTCTAACTATCTCATCATGCATTAAATTTAAAGCCCTTTTTACACCATTTGATCCTGCACCTGCGAGAGAATAAAGATAAAACCTACCTCCAGAACATGCATTTGCACCAAGTGATAATGCTTTCAAAACATGTGTCCCCCTTCTTATTCCGCCGTCACAAATAATTTCAATCTTACCAGAAACAGCATCAACAATTTCCTCCAGTTGATCAAATGGCGAGCGGGAACCATCTAGTTGTCTTCCGCCATGGTTCGAAATCATAATAGCAGTAGCACCAACATCTATAGCTTTTTTAGCATCATCAACAGACATGATTCCTTTTAAACATAGTGGCTTAGCCCAGTGTTTCTTTATTTCTTCAATTTTTTTCCAGTTTAATTCTTGGTCTAACATTTTTGTGAAGTAGTCACCTATTGACATAGCAATTTTTGTGCCTTCATTTAGATGAGAATCCAATTGAGGAAGAGAAAACTTTTCCCTTCCTAGATAATTCATAGTCCATTTTGGAGACATTGCGAAGCTGAAAAGGCTTGATAATGTTAGTTTTGGGGGTGATGTAAAGCCGGTTCTCAAATCTCTTTCCCTGTTTCCTCCCACGATTGTATCAACCGTTATAGCAAGAGCGTCGAAATCATGATCAATACATTTTTGTAACATATCTTCATTTAGTGCTTTATCTTTGTGCACGTATAGCTGGAACATTTTAGGACATGTAAATTTTTTACCCACCTCCTCAATACTTACAGTTGCTAATGATGAAATACCAAAATAAGTATTGAAATCTTGAGCGGCTTCCCCAACTGCTCTTTCACCATCGTGATGAAATAATCTTTGAAGTGCTGTCGGAGATAGAAATATAGGTATATCAATTTTTTTACCTAAAATTTGAGTTGATGTGTCGATATTACTTACAGAATTAAGTACGCTTGGTACCAAATCACATCTGTCGAATGCTTGAGTATTTTGAACATATGTTTTTTCATCGTCGGCAGCACCATCAATGTAATGGAAAATAGGCGAAGGAAGGTTTTGTTTGGCTAACAATCTAAAGTCATTTGTATTATGACAATTTTTCAATTTTTTGAACATATCGATCCATCCATATACTTTAATGAAAGTATATCAAAATAAACGAATTTAAAACAAAAACTCACATAAAACTAGTAGCTTTTATCATGGCGAATGAGATGATAAACAGAATTCCTCCTGTTATCAAATCAACAACTTTTAATACAAGAACATTATTAGAGAATGATGAAAACATTTTTGAGAATACTGCAACACCATAGAAAAATATGATACTTGCAAACGTTGCTCCAATTATATAATAGATTTTATCATGGGCATTATATTGTAATGATGCACTCCCAATTAGGATAACAGTATCTAAGTAAACATGTGGATTTAGCAATGTAAATGCAGCCATCGCTAATAAGCTTTTCTTCAAACTCTTCTCAAGAAAATCTTCTTTACGAACCCCATAAGATAATGAAATTAACTTCTTAACACGAAGAACCCCATAAATTATTAAGGTTAAAGCAGATAATATTAAGAAAAGATCTGTGTAGAACTGATTTACTATTAATGACATACCGTATACACCAGCAAGTATAAGAATAAAGTCACAAACTGTGCAGAACGTTGCAAGTATATAAACATATTCATTCCTAATCCCTTGTCTGAATAAATACGTGTTTTGAGCACCAATAACACAGTTAAGGGAAAAGCAGAGCATAAAACCTGTAAAGAAAGCACCCAGCATGAACTATAGCCATTTAATTCTTTTTAATTTAAAAAACTTAAGGGTTATTAATAACAAAATAATAATCAGTGTCTTAACTGCATCAAATTGGATAGTCTTTGCCATTAACAAATAATGTAAACCTCCAATTATTACGGCTGGATAAACCAAAAAATGTAATCTTTTCCAGTAATTATTTAGTTTTCTTATTGAGTAATTATTTGAAGTTATCGCCAATGGAACTAATAATACCAAGCCAACCATTCCAAGTACTATAAATGGTTTTTTTGTCAAAGAGATAATAATTTCGTCCCATCGCAGCTGCATATCTAAAAGGAGCCAAGTTAGAAAATGAAGTGTAATGTAAAAAAAACTCATAAGACCAAATACACGCTTATATCTGATAAGGTTAAAGGAAGTTAATTTAGTTATTGGGGTCAATGCGAGAGTAAAAATTAAAAGATTGAGACCGGTATCACCAAGTTCTCTTTCAATTTTTCTCATGGGATCGACTCCTAATCCTCCTGACATTAACTCAATTATTAATGCAAGTAGCGGCAATAAAAGAATTATATAAAGATAGCTCGGTTTTATTTTTTTTAATATGAGGCTGATAGGTTTAATAATATCAATATTTTTATTTATATTGGCCATATCAAATTATTTTTATTTTTATAGTGATAAATTTTTAATAGTATTTTGATAAATCCATACCTTCATATAGGTATGCTACTTCATCATAACCATTAAACAGTTTGGTGTCATAACGTCTTGTAAATAAATTACCAAGATACCCCTCACCTTCACCACCAATATATCTCTCGCTTGCTTGTGACCATCTTGGATGATGTACCTTTGGATTAACATTTGAGTAAAAACCATACTCACGTGGGTTTTGCATACTCCATGAAGATATAGGCTGATCTTCTGTAAGACTAATCTTAACGATGGATTTGATAGATTTGAAACCATATTTCCATGGGACTACAAGACGAAATGGTGCGCCATTTTGTTTCGGTAGAGGTTGATTATATAATCCAGTTGCAAGAATTGTTAACGGATGCATAGCTTCATCAAGTCTTAAACCCTCTCTGTATGGCCAATACATAACTTGAGTTTTTTGCATATGCATTTCTTCTGGCCTTAATAATGTCTCAAATGAGACATATTTTGCCTCTTTCTTAATTCCTACTTTTTCCAACAGATGATTAAGTTGTATTCCATTCCAAGGAATTAACATTGACCAACCTTCAACACATCTTAATCTGTATGTCCTATTAACTATATCAATACCAGCTATTAATTCATTCAGATCATATTTTCCTGGATTCTTAACAAGACCCGCAATTTCTACCTGCCATGGTGAAGTTGTTAATTTATGAGCATATTTTGCAGGATCTGTTTTATCAATTCCAAATTCATAAAAATTATTGTAGTTAGTGATTTCCTCAAATGTATTAATTTTTCTTTCAAGGCTTTCATCTGCCTGTGCTGGCGTTATTTTATTCAATGCAACAAGCGATGATAATGCCATACCAACTTGAAGAATTTTTCTCCTATTCACATAAATATGCTTTGGCGTAAAAGCTCCTTTTATTTTATTTGTTTTTATATCCATAAAGTTAATATAGTCATTATCTCAGATAAAATTCAATATTCTAAACTAGATTATTATGATAATTTATTACAGCAATAGTTAATTATATAAAATAGGGATTTAAAAATGATTAAAGGTTTAATTTCTCCAATTCTTAGTCCATTTGATGACAGTCTTAACTTTAATCAAGAGATGTATAATGAGCTCGCAAAAGATCTTCTCTCAACTGGATGCTCAGGGTTAGCGCCATTCGGTACAACTGGTGAAGCTTTATCAGTCAGTAATGATGAAAGGATGCAAGCTCTTGAAAATTTAATCAAGTCAGGGGTTTCACCGGATAAACTAATCCCAGGGACTGGTCTATGTAATTTCCCGGATACAGTAAAAATTTCTCGTCATGCAGTAGAATTAGGTTGCAAAGGCGTTATGACTTTACCGGCATTCTACTTCAAAGATGTCACTGATGAAGGTCTTTTCCAATATTATGAAAAATTAATAGATGAGATTAACCATCCAAATCTAAAAATATATCTATATCACATACCTCAAGTATCTGGTGTTGGATTGTCTATTCCACTTGTAAAAAAATTAAGATCCGCATACCCAGAGATTATTGTTGGTATCAAAGATAGCTCTGGCGTTTGGGAAAACACAGAACAATTACTATCAATTGATGGTCTTATTGTATACCCAGGAGCAGAACTACCAGTAATTGACGCTATAAAATTAGGTGGGCCAGGTTGTATATCTGCTACCGCTAATTTCAATCCAACTAACATTGCTAAAGTAATTGAGTTATCCCATGATGGAAAATGGGATCAGGCGGAAGAAGTTCATAAAGATGTGAAAGAAGTCAGATATCTCTTTCAAGATTATTCTGCGATTCCAGCCCAAAAAGCAATGCTTGCAATTAAATACAAAGATGAGAGATGGAAAAACATTAGACCACCATTAGTTCAAATTTCAGATCAGAGATCATCCGAGCTAGCAGAGAAATTAAGAAATCACGGATTTAATTTCTAACTTATTTTATTCGAATAGTATCAAAAGCATCTAGCGCAAGATCTCGTGATTCTTGCATATTGACTATTGGATAGGGATAATCTTTACCCAGTGTAACACCTGAGTCATCAAGAATTGATTTTGGAGCATCCCATGGATTAAATAAGTATTTCAAGGGTACATTAGCAAGCTCAGGTATATATTTCTTTGTGTAACTTCCATCAGGATCGAATTTCTGACCCTGCATAATAGGATTAAATATCCTAAAATATGGAGCTGCATCTGCACCAGAACCAGCTACCCACTGCCAACTGGCGCTATTGCTAGCCATATCTGCATCAATTAAACAATTCCAAAACCATCTCTCACCATAATTCCAGTGAATGAGAAGATTTTTAACTAAAAAAGACCCTACGACCATCCGCAATCTATTATGCATATAGCCTGTTTCCCATAATTCTCGCATTCCTGCATCAACAATAGGGTAACCCGTAAGACCGCGCTTCCAATTTTGGAGGTTACTTATATCTTTTGACCATGGAAACTTATCAAATTTTTTGTATAAATTTTCAGTTTGAAGCTCCTGGTTATAATAAAGAAGACTATATGAGAACTCTCTCCAACCGATCTCACTTTTAAAGTGATAAACATCCCTTTCTGGATATATTGAACCATCTAATTCATCAACCATATACCATATTTGATTCGGAGAAATCTCTCCAAAGTGAAGATGTGGAGATAATCTTGAAACATTATTTTGATATGGAAAATTCCTGCCATCTTTATAATTGACTAGGCCATCTTCAATAAAATCTTCTAATTTTTTATAAGCTGCATGTTCTCCAATATTCCAGATACCATCAAATTTTTTGTGCCAATTATTTTTTGGTAAAATACTAATTTCATCTAAATCCTTTGCATTATTCGCCTTAATGACTTTTGATAAGTCCGCAGAAACCAATGGATAACGAGGAGGACTGGCATTTAAACACCCCTTTTTGAAGAATGGCGTAAAAACAAGGTAAGGTGTTCTATCATCTTTGTGTATCTCCCAAGGCTCCCATAAAAGAGACGCATTATGAGACTCACAATTAATACCTTTTGATGTAAGGGAGTCTTTTATCTTGCTATCTCGATCTATTCGCCATGGTTCATAGCATCTGTTCCAAAAAACATTTTTGATATCATATGATTCACATAAACCTTGTAAAATTGTGATCGCATCTCCTCTAAAAAAAGAAATATTATTATTGAGATTAGAGTTATGTTTATCAAGAGAATTGTATAACCACCAAGCGCTTGCTTCCCCAATCATGGTTTCAGTATTACTATTCACATCATCAAATATATATACTGCTAAAAAATGTTCAGATGAGGCACGGTTTAATGCTGGATTATCAGCTATTCTTAAATCCTGTCTCATCCAATAGATTGCGGTAGGTTTGTTACTCATCATCTTCGCCGTTGATGTAAATAGTACAATTTAAATTTTGATATAATTCAGAGATACCAAAAATCCACTGACCTACTTTTGTAAATTCAAGCATCCTATTCCGCTCAAGTGCATCGATTTGTTTTTGCGATGATTTTTCTATTTCACTTACTAATACTAGGCAATAATTTGTTAGAAATTCATTAGCTTCTTCTACTGAATTCACTTCGGCTTTTCCATGTGAAGAACTGAAAAAAACTATTAGAAATCCAATAATTATCAGGCATTTTAATGGTATTTTATTTATATATAACAATTTTTTATATTATTTTCTTAATTTTTATTTTCTGTATTTATTTGAGGGCTCAAAACCGGAGCGTTCCACTGAACGCGGACTGCTAACCCACAAACTACGGTTTGGGTGCATTCCCGCACCATAAACAGCAGACACAGCATTACATCTCATATTGTTCAATAATCTCGTATCTATTTCGCCAACTGAAGGATGATTCCCACCGTTTTGATCAACTTCATTTTGCCAGCTCTTCATTCTTTCAGCAAAAATAACCTCATCTTCTAATTCAAGGCATGTGAGTGTATTTTGGTTTAAATCTACGATAATGTTATCTCCATCATTAATCAACCCTATTGGACCACCAAGCGCAGCTTCTGGACCAACATGACCAATTACAAGACCCACAGACCCACCTGAAAACCTCCCGTCTGTCATGAGTGCAACAACTATCCCCTTCTCTCTGCATAGCGTTGTAATTCTTGATGTAGAATCAAGCATCTCAGGCATTCCAGGTCCACCTACAGGACCTTCATATCTAACGACAATCATATCTCTATCTGCAAAAGTGTCTGGATTTGTTTCCAAAGTATCGAGAAGTGATTGCTCTCCATCAAACGTTCTAGCTTTCCCATGGAAAATATTCCCCTCAAGCCCACCTTCAACGCCAGCCAACTTCAAGATTGCACTGTTTTCTGGAGAGAGATTGCCCCCAAGTAATCTCAGACCTCCAGTTGGCTTGAAAGGAGACTCAATTGAATAAATAACGTCACCATCGGGTTTATTTGGTTTTAATCTTTCAATTTGTTGGCTTAATGTTTCTGAAGTACAAGTCATTGTATCACCATTAAGGAGGCCGGCATCCAACATATCTTTTACAATAACCTGAACACCACCCATTTTATCAATATCGACCATTGAATACTTACCAAATGGCCTTGCATTTACAACGACTGGAACAACGTTTTGGGAAAGATGATTAAATTCTTCGTGACTCATGATATCTTTATAAAAATCATTATATCCAGCAGCACGAGCTAGTTCAGGCGCGTGCAACATAATATTTGTTGAACCCCCTACTGCCATTGCTACTATAATTCCATTTCTTATTGAGTCTCTTGTCACAATATCACGAGGAGTAATATTATTTTCTATCAGTTTTGATAGATAATCTATTAATTGATCTGGATATTCATTCGTTCTGCGTTCATCTTGTGAAGCTGGTGAAACCATGTTTAATGGTTGCATCCCAACAACAGCTATAAACGTTTGCATAGTATTGTAGGTGAACATACCCCCACAACTCCCATGTCCTGGACACGCTTCTAATGCAATTCTCTTTTTTAGTTTTTCATCACTACTTCCGGCTATTTGGTAACTAGAAATTATATCAATTGCCTCTCCTGTGGCACTGTCCACTCCAGGCCTTATGGATCCATCTGACATTATTATTGCAGGTCTGTTATGTTCTAAAATTGCAGCAAGAGTTCCTACTGGAGGTTTATCGCATGCAACGACTGCAATAGTCCCTTCTAACCCGGAAGCACTTAGATGTTCACATACTGACTCATTCGTAACTTCTCTACCAATGAGTGAATACCTCATCTCTTTTGTTCCATTGCGTATTCCATCAGAAGTTGCAATTGTAAATTCAGGTTGAACGAGCCTCATCTTGAGTTTCTTATCTTCTTTTCCAACACGAGATCTTAATTGTTCATGAATTGCTAGAACCTTCTCACTCACACCCACATAACATTGAGAGTCACCTTTGTTTCCTAGAACACCAACAGATGGTTCGTGTATTAAATCAACATCAGTATTTAACTCTCTCGCTATCCCATATGTCTGAGAGTTTCTTCCTGGATTTCTATCAATAAGAACAATTTTTGAATTTTTCATTTTAAAACAACCCCAAATAAATAGTATTTTGAAAATAACTCAATTAGAGTCTTTTAGCAAACCCAAAGGGTATAATTCCTTCCCAGATTAGTCTTTTTGAATGTATTCACATTCACCACCACAGCAGGGTTCTGTTACTTGCTTACAATTAAGACATTGGTAATGTGATTGGACGTATACAAAACCTAAATTTGAATTACAAAATGGACATGTTTCACCGTCAGGCTCGTTAGCTGTTAGTAAATTTTCTTCTAGTTTTTCCATTCGACTAAAAACATAGCTTCATTTCTTCTCATAAACCCTGGCGTAAATGGGCCATTATATGTTGCCTTAATGGGCTTACTTAGAATATTGATATCATTAGTTAGCAATTCGTTTTGCAGGGTGTTTGAATGTGATAGGAAATTACTATTTGACGATCTTCCTGAGTATCTTATAACCGCATAGTATCCTTCGTCTACTGAAGATAATTCAACATTTTGATCAAGGGGTATTGGGGTATTGGTTATATCAAATTTAGATGGAAGATAAAATTGCATTACGTCATTTGATTGCGTAACAGGTGCAGTCATTGCAATCTTTTGTGAGCCATTATTTTGTCCAGATATATAATTGAATAATCTTCTAAAACCGCTATTCTCATTTGTGTTCTTTGTTTGAACGACTATACGTTCTTCGTAGTAACGAATTTCATATTTATTATTTTGCTCAACTAATTTATATAATGGTTCTTCAATAGCCATGGCAAAACCCAAAGGTAAAATGAATACTAAAATTAATGCTATGATAATTGATTTCATATTTTAATTACGAATAATTGTTACAAACAGATTATTTTGATCAGGAATTAGCAGCTTCAGTATCTTTCACAGATTAAATATTAATTTGATACTTGCAATTAGCAATACAAAACCAAGTATTCGTTTAATACCAATATGTTGAAAGTAATGAATCCCAATTCTTGAACCAACTATACCACCGAGCAGTGCAAATAGTGCATACAATGGCAACTCAATTGGAATACTTTTGATAGATGTAATATTCCCCATGAGACCAAATACCGAATTAGCTAATATGAATAGTGCTACTGTACCACTAGCACCTTTTGTAGTTGTCCATCCTGCGAATATAATTAGAGGTGAGAGAAATATGCCACCTCCTGTTCCAGTTAACCCAGCAAGAAAACCAATTAAGCCTCCAGTTAAAACGGCATAATAAAACTTATATTTCTGTGGTTCTTTTTCTTCGTGCTGCTTTACAGAAATAAATCTATAAGATGAATACAAAAGCATGAGGCCTATTATAGGCTTATAAATATCACCTGGAACATTTATGTATCCACCAATGAATGCCATAGGTATTGCACCAATTAACAGAGGAATTACAAGCTTCATATCATAAAGCTTAGCTTTTACATACTGGTAGCTTGTGTATGAGGAAACGATAATATTCAGTGATAATGCCGTTGGCTTGATTGTTGTGACAGGCAATCCAAATATGGACATAATAGCAATATAAACAGACGCTCCTGCATGCCCTACAGATGTGTACAAAATAGCACCAAAGAAAAGGCAAATTGCAATGACAAAGTCTATCAACTCAAACATTTATCTATCTAGAAATTTATATCCATAACTGGAGAAGAATGATGAACAATGATTTTAAATCTTCCCTCAAATTCCTTTAAAACAAAAGTGAATGAAACAATGGAGGACACCTCACTTTCGAAATGGTAAAAATCTAATGCCCCCATAACTACAACAACATCTCCTTCAATTATCAGATTTGGCTGATCATGTAATTCTATTTTTTTCCAAGGTCTTATGGCGAATCCTCTGTCTTCGGATATACTACCACTAACAAAATAAGATAATGCCTGATTAAAGCTGTTTCTGAATATAACATCCTTTGTAAAAGTTGGTTTAAACAGTACTTCGTTCTCGCCAAAGGCATAGTGGGTATTTAGGAAAAATTCTGCCCCTTCTTGAAAATCACCGTCGCGATGATAAGTCTTACCAATAGAGATTACACCATCTGTCCATGATTTGAGAAACTCTAATACTTTTGCTTGTTTATCCATCAAATCAATTAATTTACTGCCTTTGTTGCCCGTTATTATTTTATAAAGATATGATACAGGAATAAACCAATTACGATACCCTTAAAGAAGGCTATCCATAACATTCCATAAGTTTAGATACCTAATTTGTTTTCCCAAAATGTCACCATTTTCTTGTGCCAATTTAACATAATAAATAACTTATTAATTACTGTTTTATATCCATTTATTTGAATTAGTTCTTATTTTCTAATATTAAATATCTCTTTTCTTTCATCCATCCACTTATCCAGATTTTTTGAGTCTTTAATTAGCTTACCCATTTTATCCATAGCATTTATGTGATCTTTATCTCCAAGATTAATCATTTCCATACCATGCTCTTTACTTTGCTTAGCAATCTCTTCAAATGTATCACCGAAGAACTCTCTATCACAAGCCCCACCAAGTTCATGACATTTCATCATTTTCATATTTCATTCTCCACTCACCTCTCCACCGGATAAGTTTCTAACAACAGTGAGACCAATAGAAACAGAAGGCCCAATTAGGAATGCGAATATAACTGTCCCTAAACCTACCGTTCCACCTAGCAACCACCCAAGAATAACTACGGTTATTTCAATTGACGTTCTAATAAGTGCAACTGGACGTCCAGTGATACGCTGAAGACCCGTCATAAGCCCATCACGTGGACCAGGACCTAAATTACCTGTTAAATAGATACCACTGCCCAATCCACAAACTAGAATCCCTACAATCAATTGCAAAATTTGTAAGAAATAATTTGATGGCTTTGGGAGCCACGGAAGAGCTAAATCTATAACACTTGCAACAACAACTGTATTAATTATCGTTCCCATA
>CENU01017068.1_pt1 | contig 28427 bp, 38 predicted proteins | sample 361331 | NCBI WGS metagenome assembly CENU01 (sample SAMEA2619766, study PRJEB7988) | marine metagenome | isolation source: saline water (ENVO:00002010), including | reverse complement strand
CAAGACTCCTTAAAATCTCGACAAGGTTCTTAATGGTCGATGTTGCTCGGGGTTGCGATTGATGTGGTTTCGACGGTGTTCGGGCTGCCCCTGCGCCAAATCGGTCTTGCTGTGAGCTTTGGCACGGCCTTGTTCCAGCCCATCGGCTGAGGTCGTTTCAATCGTCTTCTTCCAGCAGCAGCTGCTGAAAGGCCGTGTACAGCGCATCGTCTGCACTCGCGTTCTCGGTGCTTTTTTTGCGTCCCTTTGCAGGCCCTGCTGAAGGCTGGGCTGCAGCCGGGCTGATCGGATTGGGTTGTTCTTTTTCAAGCTGCTTCAACCGCGCCATCAGGTGCTCCGGCACCGTTCCGTCGGGGCTGACCTGCATCAACTGACGGAACAGTTCCTGGGGGTCCTCCTCGGTTTCAACGCGGTGCTGGCGTTGGGGCGTCGGTTCTGGTTTGGTTGCAGGCGGCTTGATGGGTTGGGGTAACTCCCGCCCCAGTTGCTTGAGCCGCTCAAGGCTGCGGGGATCAAAGCTCATCGTTCAGCTCAGCAGGCCTCAGGAGCAACCAAGGCTGTCCCTTGTACTGCGACCGGTAACGGGGTTGGTGCCATCGGCCACGGCGCAGAGGGTGCTCAGCACATCACCCCGCAGCGGCACATTGGTGAAATCAGCGCCGGTGATGGTCACGTTGCGAAAACGGGTGTTGAACGCAAAGGCGTCTTCCAGCACCGCATTGCTCAAGTTGGTGCCATCAAAAACGGCAGAATCCAGCGTCGCCTCCCGCAGGTCGGTGTCGCTCAAATCAGCATCTTGCAGCTTGGCGCCAAACAGGCTGGCGCCGCGTAAATCACTACCCGAGAGATTGGCCTCCCGCAGGTTGGTCAGGTTGAAGGTCACCCCCCGCAGATCACGCCCAGAGAAATCGGCTTCGATCAACACCTGTTTGGCGTAGTCCATGGCGGCCTCGAGGCGCTGCGGGACCAGCAGCAGCACAGGCAGCAGCAGCAGCAGGCAAGCCAATGGAGCCAGAAGACGGGTGCGGGTCACTGCGAGTGGGTCTTCAGGAATTGGCTGAACCATAGAGCTGTTGACCCATCTCAGTGGCTGCAACCAGCCCCTGGCTGTTGCTCATGGGTCATGGCTTCCGTGGGATCGATCGGCGCCGTCCTTGAGCGCTGCGGTGTCCCCAGCGGTTGGCTGGATGCCGGGAATCAAGGGCATCACCTTGCTGAGCTGGTCACGGTTGCCCTTGAGCACCACGGTCGCCATGGCTTTGAGCGGGGTGATGAACTCACGCTCTCCGCGGCGCACTGGGCCCAGCATTTGGCGGATCACCCTCAGCGGCTGTCGCTGCCGCTGCCTGACATCACGCTTCAAGCGCCGCATCAGACGCTGCAGCTGTGGAACATCGATGTAGATGAGCAGGGCTGAATCGTCCTGCTGCAGCACCTGCTGAAGCCCATAAGCCCCCTCGAGCAGCACCATCTCATAGGGCCCCTGAATCGGCCGCCAGCTGCTGGTTCGCGTGGCCATGTCGTAGGTCCGTAATGGCGGCAGCCCTCCCTGGCGCACGGTATGCAGCTGTTGGATCAGCAGTTCGCTGTCGATGGCCGCCGGTGTATCAAAGCCATACGGCCCATCACCGCTCCAGCCGCAGCGGTAGTAGTCATCGCAGGCGATGGGCAACGGGTTGATGCCCTGGCTGCGCAGAGCAGCTGCCAGTTGCGCGCTGAGCTGGCTTTTACCTGCAGCCGATGGCCCGCCCACGCAGATCAGCGGCAGCAAGGGCTGGGGCAAGGTGATGGCAACGGATGGCTCCAGCCTGCTGCTGGATGGCGGTTGCTTCAAGCTGAGGGAATGGTGTGGAGCGCCGTCATGGGAATCGGACAGCTGCGTTGGCGCAGCATGGCGGCATGAGTTTTTCCGGCCACACCGCTCGCAAGCGTTTCGGTCAGCACTGGCTCAAGGATGGCTCCGTTCTTGATCGCATCGTCGCTGCCGCCGAGCTGTCTCCATCGGATTGTGTTCTCGAGGTGGGGCCTGGACGCGGGGCCCTAACGGGCCGCTTGCTGGGCACCGCGGTGGCCCAGGTCCATGCCGTGGAATTGGATCGCGATCTGGTGGCTGGCCTGCAGGAGCGTTTCGGCGGCGATCCCCGCTTCTCCCTGCAAAGCGGTGATGTTCTTGACCTGCCGGTGCTGGGTGATCCCAGCCGACCCGCCAACAAGGTGGTGGCCAACATCCCGTACAACATCACCGGCCCGCTGCTGGAGCGCTTGGTGGGACGGCTCGATCGCCCGGTTGATCCGCCATACCAGCGTCTGGTTCTGCTGGTGCAACAGGAGGTGGCCCAGCGCATCAGCGCCCCACCAGGCCACAGCAGCTTCAGTGCACTCAGTGTGCGCATGCAGTTGCTGGCTCGCTGCCGCAGCGTCTGTCCCGTCCCGCCCCGCTGTTTTCAGCCGCCACCGAAGGTGCAGTCGGAGGTGATTGCACTGGAGCCTCTGCCTGCCTGCGAGCGGCTTGCGCCCAGCCTGGCCAAAACCGTTGAACGGCTGCTGCGCCAGGCTTTCCAGGCCCGCCGCAAGATGGTGCGCAACACCTTGGCGACGCTGGCGCCAAGCCAGGGGCTTGAGCCATGGCTGGCAGAGGCCTCGGTCGAGCCGCAGCAGCGTCCCCAGGACCTCAGCCCACAGCACTGGGTAGCGTTGGCCGCTGCCCTGGCCCCTGCCCCGTGAGTTCCCTCAGCCTCAGCGCCCCGGCCAAGCTGAATCTCCATCTCGAGGTTCTTGGCCTGCGCCGTGATGGCTTTCATGAACTGGCGATGGTGATGCAGACCATCGACCTGGCCGATGAGCTCATCGCCGCTGCTGCCCCCCCCGGTCAGCTGTCGCTGAGCTGCAGCGAGGCTTCGTTGGCCGTCGATGGCAGCAACCTGGTGCTGAAAGCGGCCGAACTGCTGCGCGAGGAAGTCTCCAATCCGCAGCTCAGCGCCGCGCTGCATCTCGACAAACGGATTCCCATCGGTGCCGGGCTCGCCGGCGGCTCCAGTGATGCCGCAACTGCCTTGCTGCTGTTGAACCGTTTCTGGCAGCTGCAGTTGCCTGAAGCGGTGCTGCTGCGGCTGGCGATCCAGCTGGGCTCCGATGTGGCCTTCTGCCTCGCCGGGGGCAGCCAGCTCTGTTTCGGTCGCGGTGAGGTGCTTGAGCCCTTGGCCTCAACACCTCCACTGGGGGTGCTCTTGCTGAAAGATCCATTGGTGAGTGTCAGCACCCCCTGGGCCTATGGCCGCTGCAAGGCCCTGCGCTCCGCCCAGTACCTCGAGGGGGAGGAGGCTTTTGAAACGCGTCGTCAGGCCCTGCGCAGCGGCGCGTTGCTGCAGTGGTTCTGCGCCGCAGCTCAGGCGGGGCCACCACCGGTGCTGCGCAACGACCTGCAGACCGTGGTGGCACCTGAGGTGGAAAGCGTGCAGCTTGGGCTCAAGTTGCTGGAGCAGGCAGGCTCGCCCCTTGTCGTGGCGATGAGCGGTTCTGGGCCGAGCCTCTTTGCCCTCTACGCCAGCCCTGCTGAGGCTGCTGAGGCGGGAGCTTCGTTGGCACCGCTCAGCGCGGAGAATGGATTTGATCAATGGGTGTGCCGTTTCACCCCCGCACGTCATGGCTGACTCTCAACCCGACACCGATACCGGCGCACCGGTCAAAGGGCCGATGAGCTACCTCAGCGGCAGCCTCACCAGCGGTGGCTTCTGTGCAGTGGCCGTCGTGATCACGCTGAAATTGATCGCCTACTACTCCGCCCATCCGCCCCACTACAGCCAGCGCCTGGCCCAGTCCATCGCCACGGCTCTGAAGACGTTGATCATCGGTAGCGGTTGCGTGGCCACCTTCAGCTTCGGTTTGGTCTCAGCCGGCTTGATGCTGTTGTTTCTCAAGTCCATCTTCCAGAACGAGAGCAAATCAGCTGCCTAACCTGGGGCAACTGCTGTTTTGCCATGACTCCCCACGATCTGGGGTTGCTGGCCCTGCTGCTCTCCCCCGGTCTGCTGCTCTCGGTGCTGCTGCTGACCACCTTTGCTGCCGGCGGCTGAGGGTTTTACCTGCCCGTCACTGATAAGTTGGCCCCTTGCCGGCCTGGTCCGGCGAGCAGCCTGCGCTTGACTCCGTGGCCGAAACCCTTCTGTTCAACGCCCTGCGCGAAGCCATCGATGAAGAGATGGCCCGCGATCCCCACGTCTGTGTGATGGGGGAGGACGTCGGCCATTACGGCGGGTCCTACAAAGTCACCAAAGACCTCTACGAGAAATACGGCGAGCTGAGGGTGCTGGACACCCCCATCGCTGAAAACAGCTTCACCGGCATGGCGGTCGGCGCAGCGATGACCGGCCTGAGGCCGATTGTCGAAGGCATGAACATGGGCTTCCTGCTCCTGGCCTTCAATCAGATCTCCAACAACATGGGCATGCTGCGCTACACCAGCGGCGGCAACTTCACCATTCCCACGGTGGTGCGTGGCCCCGGTGGGGTGGGGCGGCAGCTCGGTGCTGAGCACAGCCAGCGGCTTGAGGCTTATTTCCATGCTGTCCCCGGCATCAAGATCGTCGCCTGTAGCACGCCCACCAATGCCAAGGGGCTGATGAAGGCCGCCATTCGTGACAACAACCCGGTGCTCTTTTTCGAGCACGTTCTGCTCTACAACCTCAGCGAGGAGCTTCCCGCTGGCGATTACACCTTCGCCCTCGATAAGGCCGAGATGGTGCGCCAGGGCAAGGACATCACCCTGCTCACTTACTCGCGGATGCGTCACCACTGCCAGGTGGCCGTCAAGCAGCTCGAGGAGCAGGGCTATGACCCCGAGCTGATCGATCTGATCAGCCTCAAGCCGTTCGACATCGAAGCGATCAAGCGATCGATCGCCAAGACTCACCGGGTGGTGATTGTCGAGGAGTGCATGAAGACCGGCGGTATTGGGGCCGAGTTGATTGCCCTGATCACCGAGCACTGCTTCGACGAGCTCGATGCACCACCGGTGCGCCTCTCCAGCCAGGACATCCCCACGCCTTACAACGGCAAGCTGGAAAACCTCACCATCATTCAGCCCCATCAGATCGTTGAAGCCGTTCAGCAGCTGGTGCAGCGATGACCCGTCCCCAAGGCTGGCTGGCGCTGATCCTTGCGCTGGCCATCGGCAGCCTGCTTGTGCTGCGCTCCTTGCCCCTCTCCCTGGGCCTTGATCTGCGCGGGGGCAGCCAGCTGACCCTGCTGGTCCAGCCCGCTGGTCGGATCACCAAGGTGGAAACCAAGCAGCTGGAGGCTGTCAAGGAGGTTCTGGAGCGCCGCGTCAACGGCCTGGGCGTTTCAGAGGCCACGGTGACCACCTCCGGCACCGATCGCGTCGTGGTCCAGCTGCCTGGTGTGCAGGATCCGCGCCGTGCCGCTGAGGTGCTGGGCACCACGGCGATGCTCGAGTTCCGCGCCCAGAAGCCAGACACCCGCGAGGAGCTGGTGGGCCTGCAGCGCCTCAAGAGCCTGATCAACTCCAGGCTCGATCAGCTGGAAGGTCGTGATCGTCCTGCTGATGGAGACGATCCGATTGACTACAGCGGCCCGCTCGCTGACACGATCAAGCAGGCCGGTCTGAGCCTGCCGCCAGGGGCCAGCGAGATCGAACAGCTGCAGGCCCTGCTCAACGAGACTGAATCGCGTATCGCGCCGTTGTTTGACGAGCCTGCCTTGACGGGCACCAACCTGGTGGATGCAGGACGGCAACAACAACAGGGCAGCTCCAGCTGGGAGGTGACGCTGCGCTTTGACCAGGAAGGCGGTGAGAAATTCGCAGAACTGACCCAATCCATCGCCGGAACCGATCGCCTGCTTGGCATCACCCTTGATGGACGCTCCATCAGTGAGGCCAGTGTTGGACCACAGTTCGCCACCGCTGGCATCACCGGTGGTGCCGCCAGCATCACCGGCCGCTTCAGCGCCGAGGAGGCCCGTGATCTGGAGGTGCAGCTGCGCGGCGGTGCTTTGCCACTGCCGGTGGAAATCATTGAAAACCGCTCGGTGGGTCCCACCCTCGGTGCGGCCAACATCCGTAACAGCCTGATTGCCGCCGGTTCCGGTACGGCCTTGGTCGGCATCTTCATGGTGATCATCTACCGCTTACCCGGTGCCGTGGCTGTGGTGGCGCTGCTGCTTTACACCCTGTTCAACCTGGCGCTTTACGCCCTTGTGCCGGTGACGTTGACCCTGCCGGGCATCGCGGGATTCATTCTCTCGGTGGGCATGGCGGTGGACGCCAACATCCTGATCTTTGAGCGCAGCAAGGAGGAGCTACGGGATGGCAACACCCTGTTCCGCTCCGTGGACATGGGCTTCTCGCGCGCGTTTTCGTCGATCTTTGATGGTCACCTGACCACCTTGATCAGCTGCGCTGCCCTGGGCTGGCTCGGTAGCGGTCTTGTGCGTGGCTTTGCCGTCACCCTGGCGATCGGCGTGATGCTGAGCCTCTTCACCGCCTTGACCTGCACCCGCACCTTGCTGCGCCTGGTGCTGAGTTACCCGACGCTGCGTCGCACCAATCTGTTTCTTGCCGCTTCCTCGCAACCATGACCTCCTCCAGCGGTGCGATCCTGCGTGAGCCGCGGCTGCGCATCACCCGACATCGGCGCCTGTGCCTCAGCATCACGGCCGTCATGCTCACGCTCAGCGTGGTGGGCATTGTTCTTTGCTGGATCTCACCGATTGGCGCTCCCCTCAAGCCCGGTCTGGATTTCACCGGTGGTACTGCGATTCAGGTGGAGCGCCTCTGCGGCGATCGCTGCAATGAGTTGACGGTTCAGCAGGTTCAAGATGTTCTGCCCTCGCCAGCTGTGGTGCAACTGCTCGATGGTGGCCAGGCCATCAGCCTGCGCAGCACCACCTTGAGCCCTGCCCAAAGCGGAGCCATCGTCGATGCGCTGGAGACATCCGTTGGTCCACTGGAGCTAACGGACACCCAGATCACCACGATTGGTCCTGTGCTCGGCAAGCAATTGCTCAGCAGCAGCATCCTGGCCCTGAGCGTCAGCTTCATCGGCGTTGCGCTTTACATCACCGCCCGTTACGCCCGTCTTTACGCCGTCTTGGCGTTGCTGGCCCTGGCCCATGACGTGTTGATCACTGCCGGCCTCTTTGCCTGGCTTGGTCTGCTGGCCGGCGTGGAGGTCAACAGCCTCTTTGCCGTGGCTCTTCTGACCCTGGCGGGCTATTCGGTCAACGACACCGTGGTGGTGTTTGACCGCATCCGCGAACAGCAGCGCATCCTTCCTGATCTGAGCGTCGAGGATCAGGTGGACCGGGCTGTCGATGGCACCTTGACCCGTTCGATTTACACCAGCCTCAGTACCGAAATTCCGATCTTTGCGTTGATCCTCTTTGGTGGCGACAGTCTGTACTGGTTCGCGGTCGCACTGTTTGTGGGTATCGCCGTCGGTGCCTGGTCAAGTGTTGCCGTGGTGCCACCGTTGCTGCCGCTCTTCGGGGGTCGCCTACCCCAGCGCAGTGGACCGGCAGGGGCTACGGCGTGAGGATCCCCGCTGCGCTGTTCTGGGTTCTGTTGGTCCTGGCCCTGTTTGAACTGCGCAGCGAAATCGTGTTGCTGAGCCAGAACTTCACCTGGACCGGACTGTTTTATGCCGCGGGTCATCACAAACTGGCCAGCATCATCGTGCTGCTGAGCCCCTGGTGGTTTCTGTCAGCCGGTCGCTCGACCCGCTCCGGTCGGTTCTGATCCCCTGTTGCATCCATGTCCCCACTGCTGATTGCAGCGCTGGTTGCTCTTGCACCCCCGATCCCCCCACCGGCGAGCCAACCGCCGCCTTCAGGGCGCAGCCTTGAGCTGATCGATCAGCTCAAGGAGCTGCATCGACAGGGCTCCAGCGTCACCGGCGAGCGTGATCTGCTGCAGGCGCACCATGAACTGCTTGGGTTGTTCTGGAGTTCGATCGCGGCCGATGGCGATCAGGAGCTGCCTGATGTCACCTTGCTGGGACCGGGCGAGCGTTTCAAGGCCTGTGGCGGTGCACCAGCCAGCAATGCGTATTGCCCCCAATCAGCGGAGCTGGGCATTGACCATCGCGGTCTGCTGCGTCGCCTGCGTCTGCAATCCAACCCCAGCCTTGAGCTCAGTGCCCTGACGGTCCTGGCCCATGAGTGGGGCCATCACGTCAATCAGGCCATTTCCCAGGGCCCCTTTGATGGCAAGGAGGAGGACGCCGCGGACTGGCGTGCTGGCCGTTATCTCGGCTGGCTGATCTATCAGCAGGTGTTGCCTGTCGAGGACTTCACTGAAGCCGCCAACATCCTGTTCCGCATCGGCGATTACCACCAGCTCTCTCCCCACGGTTATCCCCTCAGTCGCTTCCGCGCCTTCATCAAAGGGGTTCGCCGGCAGCTGCCGCCCGGCTCCCAGGTGGGCTCCTGGACCATGGACACCGAGGAGACCTTTTCCCAGGTGGTGGATCAGAACCCAGGTGAGCCTTGGGTGGACACCACCTTGAAGGTCTATCGCTTTGAAATCGAGCGGGGCAGTCAGATTGCGGGAAATCTGTTCAAGGTCGCCCTTGGCGCCTTGAACTGCGGTTTTGGTTCCGGTCGTGCCTGCGCCGGTTCGTTGATGTCGCAAGGTCAGGCCAAACCCGACGGTTGGTTTCGCTTGCGCACGATGCGATTGAACTGCCACAACGGCATGTTTGATATCCAAGGTGACGGGATTGCCCGTCAGCGCATCAGCCGCGATCGCAAAGGGCAGGCCCAACGCATTGCACAACGGATCTGCAGCACCTCAGCAGTGTCTGCAAAGCCCTGGGAGGACGATGACGTCAGTCCTCTTCCTTGAGCAGCGGAGCACTCCAGCTGATGGCTGAGAGGAAGCCGCGACCCCCGGGCTGAAGGGCCTGGAAGCGACTGCCGTTGCTGTCGGGTTGTTGCAGGTCGTTGACCCTCTCCCAGAGCGCGCCGCCATCGTCGATGCGATACAGCGCACCACTAGCGGTGATCTCAACGGGCGTGAAGGCGTAGGAGCCATCGCGGGTGCCGATGCGGATCACACCATCGGCTTTCTCGCTGATGCGGCAACCGCTGCTGGTGATCAGTTCGGTTCCAACACTGAATCCGTCATCCCCGAATAGAAAGCAGCGCTGGCCGCTGAGCTTGAGGAACACCTGGGCTGATGCCGGAAGGCTGGCGCAGGCGAGCAGCAGGCTCATCGGCAGCAGGCGAAGCATGGCGACCGCATCAGTTGGCGACAGTTTGCCTGATTTGGGCGGGTCCTCAGCGCCCGCGGTGCAAGGGACGTTTTTGTCCCTGATCGCGGCTCTGCTTGTTGCTTGGCAGCGAGAGCTGGGTCTCTGCCCAGTCGCTGGTGAGGGCCGCCAACAGCGAGAGACGGGAGCCGAGGATCCGGAGCAAGGTGCTTATTGCGAATACCTCTCAACGTACGCCGCTGTCAGGCCTAATGCAAGTGATTCGCAACATCAGGTCTTGCGGCGGTGCAGCCAAAGGGAACCTGAACCAGAGCCGTCGCTGTTCTGGCCCATGCACACACTGCGGGCAGAACCCCCGTCCGTTCACGCCGTGGCTTGGCTGCATTCCCTCTTCCATACCGATCTGTATGCGCGCCTCGGCCGCTCCTACAGGCAGGATCAGCCCACCGTGAAGCGCATCGCCCGTCTGCGCGCCTACGGCATGTCCCAGATGCAGATCGCCCGTCGTCTGGGTCTCAAACCCCAGGAGGTCAGCAAAGCCGTGGGCCAGTTCTACGCTTGAGGCAAAAAAAATCGCCCCCCGCCGGAGACGATCAACTCATTCTTCCTTTTCAACTTAGCGGGAGGAAAATCATTGTCACCCCCTTCTGCCTCAGCTCTGCGGCTTCAAGGACCAACGATTCATCTCCTGGCCGTGTCGTGCTGCGCTACTGCTCCCACCTAAGTCAGCTTTGAGGATGCCAATCAGGCTGAGCATGAAAAAGCCCCCTTGGCGGGGCTCCATTGCTCCTGATTGTTGGCGCTCATCCCATGGTGGACACGGTGGTGGAAGCCAGGAGGGACTGAAGCCCGTGGTCTGCGTGGTCAGTCTTCTGCTCAGCTAAGTGCTGCAGTTCAGTGTCACGGATCTTTGCGGTGTAGTGGGGGAAATGTCCACCAGCTGCACCCAGCAGCTCTTCATCAGTCACGGCTTTCAGTTCAAGCGTTTGAGTCGTCATTTCTCCAGCTCCTTCAACGATTGGGTTGGTGTCTCTGGGGGCCTCCCCCTTCGACTCCTCTGGTCTATCCCCAGGGAGTGGCTTCGCTTGATACCTGAAACCGCCCCATCAGGTTCGGTTCTGCGAACCCATGCCAGGGCAAGTCACCCAAAAGCACTGAGGACCGGCGTTTGCGTGATTCAGAGAGTCCAGCGGTCCATGATCTCCCTGACGAAAACCTCCTGCAGCAGCACCTGCAGCACCACCACAAAGGGAAGTGCCAGCAGCACACCCGGCAGCCCGAGTAGGGCTCCCAGGCTGAGCTGAGACATCAGGGCCACGGTGGGCAACAGGTTGACCGTTCGGGCCAGCAGCAGTGGAGTCAGCACAAACGCTTCCAGGTTCTGCAGCACCAGCCGCAGAATCACCACCTTCAAGGCCAGCAGGGGAGAGACAACCAACGCCAGCGCCGTGGGCAGAAGTGTCGCCACGGTGGGGCCGATGGTGGGGACAAACGTCAGCAGTCCGCAGACCAGACCACTGAGCAGGGCCAGGGGCACCTGCAGCCAGGCCAGCCCAGCCCAAGTGAGCAGAAAGACACTCACCGCGGAGATGGTCATCCCTGCGAGCCAGCCGCCTAAAGCCTCGCGGCACTCGGCAATCAAACGACGGCTGTGCTGCCTGTAGAAATTGGGCGTCGCTGCGATCAACAGATTGGCGTGACTGGTGGGATCCAGGCACAGCAGCAGGGCCAGCAGGGCCATCAGCAGCACCTGGATGGAGGAATTGGCCGCACCACCGGCCAAGCCCAGCAACTGACCGCTGACGGGTTTGAGTGCCGACAAAACACTGCCCGAGCCCAGGCCTTGAGCCAGCTGCTCCAGGCCCCTCACCTCCCCAAGCACGGCTGCAATGCGCTGCAGCAGCTGGGGCAGCAACGCATTGAGGGTCTGGATCTGCTGCACCAATTCGGGTAGCAACAGGGTTCCCATCACCCAGGCCAGCAGCACCAAGGCCAGCACCACCAGCATCAGGGCCTGGGGGCGCTGCAGTGGGGATCGGCGCTGCAACAGCTGCACCGGCACATCGAGGGCCACCGCCAGGACCACGGCCCCAAAGAGCACCAGCAGCACCCAGCGCAGTTCCCAGGCCAGCACCCCCAGCAGCACCAGAGTTATGCTGCCGAGCACGGCCGGCCAGCTGATCACGCTGCTGGATCTCATTGCAGAAATCTCCTCGGCCGTTGCCAGGGATCCATCAGATCGCGGATCACGAATTCACGGATCAGCACCTGCAGGCAGACCGCCAGCGGCAAGGCCAGCAGCAACCCCACCGGTCCAAAGATCACTGTGAAGATCACCTGGGCCGTCAAGGTCAGCCCCGGCAGCAGGCGCACCTGATGGTGCATCACCGAGGGGGTGATCAGATAGCTCTCGACGTTCTGGATCACCACGTAGAGCACCAGCACGGCCAGGGCCTTCCAGGGGGCGTCCAGCAGGGCGACCGACATCGGGAAGATCGTGCTCAATGTCGGCCCCACATTGGGGATCACGTTGAGCATCCCAGCCAGCAGTGCATTGGCTGTGGTCAGCTCAACCCCGAGCAGGCTCAGGCCGATGAAGGCCAGCACGGCAACGCATAGCGAGCTGATCAGCACCCCCACCATCCAGCTGCTCAGCGCGCTGGCGCAGGCATCGATCACCTCGCCCAGCCGCCGCCGCAGAAACGACGGCGCCAGTTGGATCGCCACATGGCGGTATTCCTGCGGCTGAACGCTGAGCATCAGGGCCACAGCAACGACAAACAGAAGCTGCAGCACGCCGACGCCCACGTTTCCGGCTAGCTCGAGCACCTTGCCCACGCCGCTGCCCAGCCCCCAGCGGCTGGGGTCATTGAGGAGTGCCGACCAGGCCTCCGGTTCGGCGCCCTGGCCATGGACCAGGCCGCTGAGCTGGCCAATGCCATCAGCAGCGAGACGGCTTAAGGCATTGGCCGCTTTGGGAAGTTGGCGCAGTAGTTGCTGGAACTGATCCAGGAACGGTGGCACCAAAGCGGTGACGATCACCAACACCGTGAGGATCACCAGCATCAAGGACAGCAGCAGCGACTGCCAGCGCCTGATCTGCAGACGCTGCTGCAGCCACCCCACCAGGGTGCAGAACGCGACCGCCAGCACAATCGAGCCGAACAGGCCGATCAGCACCTCACGCAGATCCCACAGGAGCACAACGGCGGCCACCAATGCGGCAAAACCGCACCAGCGACCAAAGCCCATCGTTGGCGGGTTTTTTTCAGCTTCCGCTGAACCCAAGCTCATTGCTGGCGGCATAGCGCTCAGCAAAGCGCATGAACCGCTCAAAGTCAGCCTCGCTCTTCCAGGTGTAGGTGGCCTCGAGCGCACTGGCGACGCCGTTGACAAAACGGGCGTTGACGTTGCGGGTGGTCAGCTCGCCTTCCTCATCGACCATGAACATGCCGGTGATGTCGCCCATGGTCTCGGGTGCTAGGGCATTGGGCTGCTCAAAGATGAACGTGGCCTGGCCGGTCATGCCATCCCGCGACCGGGTCACACGGATATCAGGCACCACGGGCTCATCGACACCACGGAAGAACTGAATCGCAGCGCCCATGCCAAGCCAACAAAGCGTTGAGCTTACGCAGGTTGCAGCGCCAACAGCTGCTCGGCCACCTGCTGTGGCGGTAGGCCTCCCACCTCAAGCGTTGCCAACGGTGCTGGACGCCGGCTCAGTTCATGGTCGTAGCAGCGGTCGTAGTACTCAAGAATCACCCGGCAGGCTCCGGCAAGATCCCCACAGCGGATGCAGGTGGTGGCCTCCAGCGTGCGTTGCGGTCCAAGTCGCCGCTGCAGACGTTCGGTGGCCTGCAGCAGCCCGTTGGTCTCCTGCGGTCCATAGACCTGAACCAAAGCAGCGATGCGCTCCTGCGTCGGCCGTTGCAACACCACAACCGGTGCCTGCTGCATCTGCTCGAACAGGCTGTGGGGTAGCCGGCAACGGCCAATCTGAGCGCTTTCCGCCTCCAGCCAGATCGGGCTGCGGCCCCGTTGCCGCTCCAGAGCCAGGGCCAGGCGATTTTCAAAGTGTTCACTGCTGGGCTGGGGTGGTTGACCCAAGGCGCCAAAACTGCTGCCGCGATGGTTGGCGAGCCCTTCCAGATCGACCATGGCTCCCCCCGCTGCTGCCAGGGCGATCAGCACGTCGGTCTTGCCGCAGCCGGTGCCTCCCCCCAGCAGGCGGATCGGCCAGTGCTGCTCAAAGCGCTGCAGCACCCAGCGCCGGAAGCTCTTGTAGCCACCGTCGAGCAGCACCACATCGAGATCCAGGGTTTCGGCAAGCCAGGCGACGCTGGCGCTGCGCATGCCGCCGCGCCAGCAGTGCAGCCGCAGCGGTTCTTGGCTGCTGGCGCTGAGGTCACGGAGTTGCTGCCCCATCTGGGCCAACCTCGGCCCCACCAGTTCGAGCCCCCGTTGAATGGAGTCCCGCCGTCCCGAGTGCTTGTAGAGGGTGCCGACCTCAGCGCGCTCCTCGTCGCTGAACAACGGCAGATTGATGGCGCCAGGAATCCGCCCCTTTGCATGTTCGCTGGGGCTGCGCACATCAACGATCGGGCCTGATGCGCTCAGAAAGGCCTCGATCGCCAGGGTGGCTGCCATGGAGCTGTCGCAGGGCCGCTGCAATACTGGCCTCTGGCCTGTTAAGCCATGTTGTCCGGTCTGCGTCCATCCGCATCCTCCGCCAATCCAGCCGGTGGAGACCTGTCTGCTGCAGAGCAGTTGCAGCGCTTTCTCAAGGGCAACCCGCGCAGCCGCCAGCGCCTTTGGCTCCAGCTACAAGGGCTTGGAGCAGAGCTGTACCCGCTGGTCTGGACCCATTTGCAGTCGCTGGATCGCTCGCCCGATGACTGGGCCACCGGCTCGCTGTTGCGCCTGCTGGCACGGGATGGCGAGCAGCGGGTGCGTTTGCAGCAGATTGCTGCAGACGGCTGGTTACAAGCACCGCCAGCCGAGCACACCACCTACAGCGAGCTGCAGCTAGCCCTACTCCTCGGTGATCTTCAGGAGGCGGATCGGTTGACCAGCGTTCAGCTGCGCCGCCTTGCCGGCCCGTCAGCGGAGGAACGCGGTTACGTGTACTTCAGTGAAGTGCCAGCCATGGCGGAGGCGGAGCTGGGCTTTCTCGACACGGCCTGGTGGTTCTACAGCAACGGTCGTTTCAGCTTTCGCATGCAGCGTCAGCTCCTGGAACGTCTCGCCTGGCGCTGGGAGGAGCTCTGGCCCCGCATCGGTTGGAAGTGCGATGGCGTCTGGACCCGCTACCCGGGGGCCTTCACCTGGAGCCATGACGCCCCGGAGGGGCATATGCCTTTGGTCAATCAGCTGCGCGGCGTTCGCCTGATGGATGCGCTCCTGCGCCATCCAGCCATCGACCGGGCTTGCGCAACTCCATAAGATCGAATTCAGGTCGCAGGGTCGGCATGGTGAGCTGTCTGGCCCGAGCAGGCCGCAGTCGCTGGTGTGAATTCATCACCCCATCCACCCTGCAGCTGCAGCCGCTGCTGGAGCTGTTGCTGGAACCGGTTCCAGCCAGTGAGAAAGATCTGCTGATGCTGGGTTTGCAAGAGGCACTGGTGAATGCCGTGCGCCACGGCAATCAGGCTGATCCGGCCAAGTGCCTGCGCATCCGCCGGATTCAGTCACCGCAGTGGATCATCTGGCAAGTGCAGGATGAGGGTCCTGGTCTGCGGCCCCACCTGCGCTCTGCAGCATTGCCTGAGCGACCCGATGCCCTCTGCGGCCGCGGGCTGTTTCTCATGCATCAGTGCTTTGACGATGTGCGCTGGAGCCGTCGCGGTAATCGGGTGCAAGTGGCCAAACGACGTCAGCGCGCCCGCTGAGTGTGGGGACAGCCCGGATCGCGCTGCTCGCGTTTGAGCCAGCGCTCTGCACTCTGCAGCAGTTCCAGCACGGCCTGATCCCCTTCTGCTCCCTGCAGCAGCAGGATCTGCAAGGCCGCTGCAAGCTGCTCAGCTGCGCGATGGTGCCGGTCTGACTTGAGCCGGTGCCAGTCCCGATCACTGATGCTCAAAGCGCCATGCAGATCCTGCGCCAGCTGCTGAACCGATGCTGAAACTTGCTCCATCAAGCGGTGGGGGCAATGATCATTCTGTGCTGTCTGCGACGTCGATGGGGCCAAGGCCTGCTGTGCGCTGGATGCATCACGTCTCCAAGCTGCTGCACCTGGCGCAAGCGCCACGGGCGGCTTCCACGCATTCCTCAGCAGCAAGACGGCAGGCTCAGAGACGCCGGCTGCTGCTGGAGCTTCTCGCTGACGCCGAACTTGCACTGCCCACAGCTGAACCCCATTTCTGGAGGGTGCTGCGTTGGGGCGGGGCCGGCTTTTTAGTGGCCCAGGCCCTGCATTACCTCGTCACGGGGTGAGAGGGAGGGCTCCAGCTGCTGGGCGCTGCGGATTAGATCGTCCTCGAGGGTGAGCTCCTCACCCCGCTCTACATCGAGCACCGTGTGCAACAGGTGCAGAGGTCCACGCTTCCAGGCATTGCGCAGAGAGCGGCGCAGACGGTCCTCGTCCAGCACCAACCGGTCAGCCGCTTCCCTCGGGCTTTCACCCGGGGCAATCTCGCCACGGAGGCAAACCCCAAAGCCGTAGGCCTCGATGGTCAGTCGTCCACCGAGCAGCACGGTCTGAAAGGTCCAGCCCTCAAGCCATCTCACCCGAAACGGGTTAGTCATCAACGGCCTCCCAGGCCTACCCATTGGAGCGGATTTCCCGGCGCTTCACAACTTTCTTCCAGTTTGTGTTTCGGTTTGGATATGTGCTGTACATCACGAAATAACGGACGGTTTGCGGCAGCTCCATACTCTCGTCATGAAATAAGACAGAGCTGAGATTTGCTCAAATCCGGCATTGACTAGACGCTCATTGATGTCGTCGGTGATGTAATCGCGGTAGAAAGGCTCATGAAAGACGCGACGGAAGTTTTCCATCGCAGGGCTGAATTCAGGGCTGTCCTTGAGTTGCACCGAATCGGCCAGCACCAGGACACCGCCAGGTTCCATCACGCGCCAAGCTTCATTGATCACCTTCTGACGGGCTTCACCAGGCAGTTCATGCAGCAGGAACACGCAGGTGACCGCCTGCATGGTGTTGTCGGCAAAGGGGAGGTCTTCCCCATTGCCCTGCACAAGCTGCGGCAGCTCACCAGGCAGTTCTGAGAGCCAACGGTTGGCCTGGCGCAGGTAAGCCGTGGAGAGATCAAGTCCCACCAGCTGGGCATCAGGCAGGGCCCCGCGCAGCTGCCGCAACGTTCGGCCGGTGCCGGTCGCCACATCAAGGATGCGGGGGTGGGCCGCTTGAGGTGCCTGGCTGCGCAGTCCCTCCAGCAACGGCGCAATCACGCGCCGGCGCATGGCATCAGCTGTGCCATTGAAGAGGATCTCCACCTGAAGGTCGTAGAGCTCGGCGGAGCGATCACTCAGGTAGCCGTCGGTCTGGTGATGAAAATTCTGCAGGTAGTAGTCGGGGTAGGCCTGGGGGTTGATGTCATTGGGTAGGTCCCTGACATCGCGCCGGCTGCGGCGCTGCCAGATGGCTGGCAGGTCCAGCCACACCAGTGGATAGCGGGTCACCCAATCCAGCCACGGGGCGTCAAAGAGCAGAGAGGTGCTGTAGAGACCCTCCTGGGCCTCTTTCCAGTCCAATTCCACCAGCGCATCCATGCTGGTGCGCAGCGCGCTGATCATCTCTGGTGGCACCGCCACGGTGCTGGAGCTGGCATCAGGTGCCACCAGCTCCATCAAGCGGGTGCTGACTTCTTTATGGGCCAGCCCGAGGATGCTCTTGCCCTGCTGCAGGGTCTGGTAAGCCAGCTTGGTTACAGGGTCGCTCACGTCAGTGCTGGCGAAAGGTTGTCCATTCCAGCGGATCAGCACCTCAATTGCGGTGGTGTTGCCTCTGACCTGGATGCCGGCTTTACAACTGGACCAGTCACCGCAACGTCATGGTTGAGCAGGTCCCCAGCAGCGTTGATCCCTTAGCCCAAGCCTGGGCGCGTGAGCACGCTCAGGAGCAGCGCCATCATCAGGCCGAACTGGCGCAGATCACCACACACCCCGATGGCGAAGGTGATCCCTCCTCTGACAGCCAGCAGCTGCAACAGAGCTGGGCTGTTGATCATGCGCGCGCAGAACGTCATCACCAGGCTGAACTGGCCCAGGTGACCTCCCATCAGGACCATGAGGGGGAGAGCGGTGCTGACAGTCAGCAGCTGCAGCAGACCTGGGCTGCTGACCATGCCCGCGACCATCGCCTGCACGACAGCGCTACGGCGATGGAACGGCACGACTGACGCATCACCTGTGACACAAAAAAAGCGCCGGGATGATTCCCGGCGCCTGTGTCATGCGTCAACGCAGCCGATCAGGCGTCGTAATACATGGTGAACTCATGGGGATGGGGGCGCTGGCGCAGCTGCTGAACTTCCTCGTACTTGAGGGCGATCCAGTTCTCGATGAAGTCAGTGCTGAACACACCACCGGCTGTGAGGTACTCGTGATCGGCATCGAGCGCCTGCAGGGCACCGTTGAGGGATGAGGGCACGGTCGAGATCTTAGCCAGCTCCTCCGCGGGCAGCTCAAACAGGTCGACGTCGGTGCCATCACCGGGATCGATCTGATTCTTGATCCCATCGAGGCCAGCCATCATCATGGCGCTGAAGGCCAGATAGGGATTGGCCAGAGCATCGCCGGAGCGGAACTCCAGGCGCTTGGCCTTGGGGCTCGGGCCGGTCAATGGAATCCGCACAGCGGCAGAGCGGTTGCCTTGGGAGTACACCAGGTTCACCGGTGCTTCGAAGCCAGGCACCAGGCGCTTGTAGCTGTTGGTGGTGGGGTTGGTGAAGGCCAGGAAGCTGGGGGCGTGCTTGAGCAGGCCACCGATGTACCAGCGGGCGGTCTGGGAGAGGTTGGCGTAGGTGTTCTCGCCGAAGAACAGGGGCTGACCACCTTTCCAGAGGCTCTGGTGCACGTGCATGCCGCTGCCGTTGTCGGCAAAGACCGGCTTGGGCATGAACGTGGCTGTGCGTCCGTACTTGCGGGCCACGTTGCGGACGACGTACTTGTAGATCATCACGTTGTCCGCCGCGGTGATCAGCTCGGCGAACTTCATGCCCAGTTCGTGCTGGGCTGTGGCCACCTCGTGGTGATGCTTCTCGATGGGTATGCCCAGCTGGGCCATGGTCAGCAGCATCTCGCTGCGCATGTCCTGCAGGGTGTCGTTGGGGCCGACGGGGAAATAGCCCTCTTTGAGCTGGATCTTGTAAGCGAGGTTGCCCCCCTCTTCCTGGCGGGCGCTGTTCCATGGCGCCTCGACGGAATCGACGCTGTAGAAGCTGCTGCCGTTGCCGGAGTTGAAGCGGACGTCGTCGAAGACGAAGAATTCAGGCTCCGGTCCAAAGAAGGCCGTATCGGCGAGCCCGGTGCTGGCCAGGTGGCTGATGGCGCGTTGGGCCAGGGCGCGAGGGCAGCGGTCGTAGGGCTGGCCGCTGCGGGGCTCCTGGATCGAGCAGATCAGGCTGAGGGTTTTCTGGCTGTAGAAGGGATCGATCCAGGCGGTGCTGGCATCGGGCACCATCGCCATGTCCGATTCGTTGATGGCCTTCCAGCCGCGAATGGAGGATCCGTCAAAGGCCAGTCCTTCTGTGAAGGACTCCTCTTCCACCAGATCGCGGTGAACGGTCAGGTGCTGCCACTTTCCGTGGACATCGGTGAATTTCAGATCAATGAGTTCGATGCCTTCATCCTTGATCTGACGAAGGATGTCCCCGGGTGTCTTGGCCATGGACAACTACTGGAGTCGAAGAGGTGATTCCTGACGGTAAGGAGCATCTGGCCCCCTTTGTGTATCGGCTGATACACAACTTTTTCTGCTTATCGTCTGCTGCGCCGTCATGGCGGTGTTCCGACTTCATGTCAGATCGTTGGAATCCGCTCTGGCTCTGGGTTCTTGCAGGTTCGCAGGTGCTAGCTTCCGGCCACTGATCCCGGGGACATGCAGGACGCGATCACTGGCCTGATCGGTCGTTACGACCAACAGGGCCGCTACTTCGACCGCTCCGCAATCGACCGCATCGACGATTATTTCGCCGGAGCCGAGGTGCGTCTGGCGGCTGTATCCCTGATCAATCGGGAAGCGGCCGAAATTGTGCGTGAGGCCAGCCAGCGTCTCTGGCTCGCTGATCCCGAACTGCTCCTGCCCGGCGGCAACGCTTACACCACCCGTCGCCTGGCCGCCTGCCTGCGGGATCTGGACTACTTCCTGCGTTACGCCTCCTATGCGCTGGTGGCGGCGGACTCGCGCATGCTCGACGAGCGCGTCCTCAATGGTCTCGATGACACTTACAAGAGCCTCGGCGTGCCGACAGGACCTACCGCCCGCGGCATCCTGCTGATGGCCGATGTGCTGCAGGAGCTGCTCTCCAGCGAAGGCATGACTGAGACCTCCTTGGTCCGCGCTCCCTTCGAGTACATGGCCCGCTTTCTGGCCGAAACCAGCCTCAGCGGCCGCTGAGCCCTTTCCTTCTAACCTGCCCCCACAATCTTTCGATTCGCGTGTCCGTGTCCTCGCTCTCCCCTGTCCCGCAGACCGTGAGCGAGGACCATCGCCTGCGCCTCGATCCCATTGCGACCCCGGATCGCCTGCTGCTTGGCCCAGGCCCCTCCAATGCCGATCCCCGTGTTTTGCAAGCCATTTCGCGGCCCCCACTCAGTCATCTCGATCCGCTTTATCTCGAGCTGATGAACGAGGTGCAGGACATGCTGCGCTACGTCTGGCAAACCAATAACAGGTTCACGATCCCCGTCAGCGGCACCGGCAGTGCAGCGATGGAGGCCACCATCGCCAACTGTGTTGAGGCAGGCGACACCGTTGTTGTCGGGGTCATCGGCTATTTCGGCAAGCGTCTGGTCGATATGTGCGGCCGCTACGGCGCCAACGTTGTCCAGATCCATGCTCCCTGGGGCGAAGCCCTCAGCCTCGATGCCATCAAGGCAGCGGTTGCTGAGCACAAGCCGGCTGTGCTTGCCCTGGTTCACGCTGAAACATCCACTGGGGTCTGGCAGCCCCTTGATGGCATCGGTGCGTTTTGCCACGAGCATGACTGCCTGCTGCTGCTTGACACCGTTACCTCACTCGGTGGTGTCCCTCTCAAACTGGACGAACTCGGTGTGGATCTGGCCTACAGCTGCAGCCAGAAGGGACTGAGCTGCCCTCCGGGCTTGGGACCCTTCACCATGAGCGCCCGCGCCGAAGCCAAGCTTGATGGCCGCAAGAGCAAGGTGCCCAACTGGTACCTGGACATGTCTGGCCTCAAGTCCTATTGGGGTAGTCAGCGGACGTATCACCACACCGCTCCGGTGAACATGAATTTCGGTCTGCGCGAGGCCCTGCGCCTGCTCTGCGAAGAAGGGATCGAGAACTCCTGGGCCCGCCACCGCCGCAACAGTGAGCGGCTCTGGGATGGTCTGCAGAACCTGGGCCTGGAGCTTCATGTTCCTGTCGAACTCCGCCTGCCGACCCTCACCACCGTTCGCATCCCCGAGGGTGTCGATGGCAAGGCCTTTGCCCTGCACATGCTCAATGCCCATGGCGTTGAAATCGGCAATGGTCTGGGTGATCTGGCCGGTCAGGTCTGGCGCATTGGACTGATGGGCACCAATTCCAAGCCCGAGAACGTGGATCGCCTGCTCAAGCTGCTGGAGCAGGAGTTGCCTGCGTTCCGTCAGACCGCCGCCGTCGCCTGAACCAGCTGCGCAGCTGCTCAGCGCATTCGGCTTCCAGCAGGCCCGCCTCAACCTTCATGTGATGGTGCGCGCTCTCGTTGATGGCCAGGTTGAGGCAGGACCCCAGCGCTCCCCGCTTGGGGTCCCTGGCTCCATAGACGACCCGTCCCATGCGCGCCTGCACCAGGGCACCTGCGCACATCGGGCACGGTTCCAGGGTGACCAACAGTGTGTGGCCGTTGAAGCGCCAGTCACTCTGCAGCCGTGCCGCCTGGCGCAGGGCCAGCAGTTCGGCGTGCCCGAGGGGATCCTGGTCCCGTTCCCGCCGGTTGATGCCCCAGCCGATGGCACGCCCGCGCGGATCAAGAATCACTGCAGCCACAGGCACTTCCCCGCACTCCCCAGCGCGTGCGGCCTGCCGCAGCAGCCGTTGCATCCATGGCCTGAGGCTCTGGTCCATCACCATTGAGAATGGCTGACTGACAGAGCGGCCGGCTTGGCTCAATCACTTCATCGAACAGAGCCCCAGCTGAACTGCTTCGCTGGACCTTTCGCGCCTGACCCAGGGCTGGAGGCGTTGCTGGAGCGCAGTACGGCGCTGTTGGTGGAATGGCTTGGTGAGAGTGCTGCCCATGCCCCGCGCCCTGCGCTCACCTTGGAAGCGACGGTGGCGCCAGCTGCGCACGGCCTGGACCTCGAGGAGCTCTTCAGTGGTCTGCGCGGGGTGATGGCCGGCGCGTACCGCCCCAACCATCCAGGGGCCTTGGCCCATCTTGATCCGCCGGCCCTATCGGTCTCCATTGCCGCCGACATGATTGCCGCGGGCCTGAACAACAACCTGCTGGCCCAGGAGCTGTCACCATCCCTCAGTCGCTTGGAGCGACGTCTCTGCCACTGGCTCTCAACACGCGTCGGCCTGGGAGCTAACAGCGGTGGTGTGCCTGCCAGCGGCGGCAGCCTCAGCAACCTGATGGCCCTGGTCTGCGCCCGCAAGGCCGCTGGGCTTGCGGCCGATCCCCGTGCCGTTGTCCTGACGGGGTCTGCCGCCCATGTCTCCCTCAGCAAAGCCGCTGCGGTGATGGGGCTTCCGCCCGATGGTCTTCGCGCCCTGCCCACCGATGCCAACGGTCGTCTGCAGCCGGAAGCGGTGGCCAGCGCCCTAACGCAGCTGCGTTTGGAGGGACGTAAGCCGTTTGCTGTTGTTGCGGTGGCCGGCACCACGGTGCAGGGCACGGTGGATCCCCTCAAGGCTCTCGCTGAGCTGTGCCGCCGCGAGCAGCTTTGGCTCCATGTCGATGGGGCGATCGGGGCGGTCTGCGCCTTGGTGGAGTCCGAGCGCTGGCGCGTCGATGGCATTGAGCAGGCGGACTCGGTCACGCTCAATCCCCAGAAGGTGCTTGGCGTCAGCAAGCCCTCATCGGTCTTGCTGATGCGCCAGCTGGAGCTGCTGCATTCCAGCTTTGCCACCGGTCTGCCCTACATGGAATCGGGCGATGGACCGCAAGGGGGTGAGCTGGGCCTGCAGGGAACCCGTGCTGCGGAGGTGCTCAAGCTCTGGTTGAGCCTGCAGCACCTGGGACTCGATGGTGTGGAGCGCCTTCTGGCAGGAGCCTTCCAGCGTGCTGAACGTCTGCGCTCACTGCTGCGTGCTCCCCAATTGCAGTTGCTGGGCGGTGACCTGCATCTGGTGGCGATCGGGCTACAACCCCACCTTGCTGAGCATGCCTCGGCCTGGCGGGATCACACCCATGCCGAACTGCAGCAGCAGGGTTTCTGGCTCTCGCGACCCGATCTCAACGGGCGCCCTTTGCTCAAGGCGGTGCTGGGCAATCCCTGCACCAGTGATCACCATCTCGAGCAGCTGGCGGCCATCATCAACCGATCCGCCCGTGAGCTGAGCTGATGGCACAACCCCAGGGACGCGGCCGTTGGGTCGCCATCGTCACCGGCGTGATCTCGGTGGTTCTGGCCCTGGCCTATCTGGCGCTGGTGACGCTGTTGGACCGCGCTGGTCCACTCCAGCCCCCGCCGCCCGAGGCCCTGGCTGGGGCGGCAGTCGTCGCCCCTTCCGCAGTGGATCGACCACCCGTGCCAAGGCCTGCTCCAGGAAGCGCTTGATATCGAGATCGCGTCGGTCGAGGTCGTACTGGCGCCGCACCACCTCCCCCATGCCACCGTCGCCCCAGTCCTGCTGTTGGGCGAAATAGGTGATGAAACTGCGGCCGGCCAAGCGCGTCAGCCAGGCGGCAGTGACCGCCTGCAGCGCTTTGCCAGCCACCAGCGTCGGCAACTGGCTCGAGAGTGCTGCTGTCATGACGGCAGCCCCGCCTTTGACCACCCCCAAGCTGGCCAGGGTCCGGCCCAGCGACAGCGCCAGCTGCTGGCCCTGTTCACGGCTGATGCTGACGCCATAGACCTGGGCGATCTCGACCACCATCTGCGCGTTCACCGCTGCGGTGGCCAGCAGATCCACACCCGGCAGCGGCGTCATGGCCACTGCCCCAGCACCGATCCAGCCGTAGCGATCCACGATGGCCTGGGACTGGCTGCGGCGCTGCCGGTCCAGCAGGTCCTGGGAGCTATCGGCCAGCTGGCGGCTCTGCAGAAGAATGTTGTCGGCCAGCAGTTCTTCCCCCTCCTCGCGCAGCACCTGGGCGAGCCGGCGGAGCAGCGGTTCGATTTCAGGCTGCGGTTGAAACGGCTGTGCGCCTGGCCTGGGGATGCTCTGGGGTGAGGCGCTGGCGCTCAGGACATCCTGGGCTGCCACCAGTCCTGCGCAGCGGCGACGCAGCAGTTGCAGCAGTCGGCTCTCCTCGGTCTCGCCGCGCAGATCGCATTTGTTGAGCACCAGCAACGTGCGTTTGCCCAGATCGGCCAGCCCCTTGAGCACCTGAAATTCACTGGCGCGCAGGTCGGCGTCCACCACAAACAGCAACAGGTCAGCCGCGACCGCATCGTTCCTGGCCTCCCTCTCACGTTGGAGCCCGGCATCACCGGCCTCCAAGATCCCCGGGGTGTCACGCAACTCAATGGCCCGCTGCAAGCCGCCGAGACGCAGGCGATAGCGCTGCATCGTTTGTGTCGAGCCCATGGCCGCTCCCACCTGGCCCACCTGATCGTTGAGTAACGCCCGGATCAGCGATGTCTTGCCGCTGGAGCCGCTGCCGAAGACCACCACCACCAGATCACCTCGCTCCAGGGATGCCTCCACCTGCTGGCGGCGTTGCTGCAGCGCCTCCCGGGCCACCGCATCACTGAGCTGATTGAGCTGCTGCTCGATCGATTCGAGATTGCGTCGCGCTGCCTCCTGTCGGTTGCGGGGCGCCTGGGGCGCCGCTGCCGCTGCCTGCTCACGGCGCATGCTGCGCAGCATGGGCCCCAGCAGCGGGTAAATGACCATCGCCAGCAGCGCCAGCAGCAGCAACAGGGCAGGCCCCACCAGCCATCCAGGCAGCCAGTAGCTCAGCTGCCAGATCAGGCTGTTGACCGCCTGCAGCACCAGCGAGAGCACGATGATCAGCAGCAGCACGCCGCCGAGCAGCAGCCAGAGGCGCGTGCGGCTCATGAGGCTGCGTCGTCCGCGGTGCTGCCTCGACCAGCCGTGCGGATGATGTCAGCCCAGAGCTGGGCCGCCACTGCACTGCTGCTGCCCGTCGGGCTGTTGTCGTCGTTGCCCAACCAGATGCCCATGACCCAGTCGCGACTGGGCTCGTAGCCAATGAAGAGCAGGTCACGGCCCTCATTGGTGGTGCCGGTCTTGCCGCCTTCCTGGCCGCCGAGCCTGGCGCCGCCGCCTGTGCCGCCCTGGATCACCGAGCGCAGCAGCCCCTGCATCAACTTGGCCTGATCCTCGTTGAGCACACGCCGGCCCCTGGCCGTTGAGCGGGCGTCCTGGCGGCAGCCTTCCCCCTGGCCCTGGCAGGGTTCCGCGTCGGTGAGCTTGCGCACCGTGGTGGGCTCCATCCAGACGCCGTCATTGGCGATGGCGGCGTAGGCGGCGGTCAGCTCCAGCAGTCGGGTCTCGTTTTGCCCCAGCACTAGGCCTGGAACAGCGATCAGTGGTGTGCTGATGCCGAGATCACGGGCCTTGCGCACCACTGCTTCCAGTCCATAGCGGCGCGCCAAGCGCAGTGCGGCGCAGTTGTCACTGCGGGCAAAGGCGCCCTGAAGACTGGTTTTACCTCCGCAGCCCGAGTTGTAGCTGACCCCTCCCCAGTCCAGGGGAGCTGCGCTGATGCTGGAGCCGGCCCTCAGTCCCCGCTCCAGCGCCACCAGGTAGGTGAACAACTTGAACGTGCTGCCGGGCTGACGCAGGGCCTGGGTGGCGCGATTGAACTGGCTGCTGGTGTAGTCGCGGCCTCCCACCATGGCCAGCACACCACCATTGCGGCTGTCGATGACCACGACGGCGCCTTCCTGGATCGAGCCGTAGCCGGTGCGGAGGTAGTCCCGCAGCTTGGCTTCGATCACCGCTTGGAGCACAGGATCAAGGTGGGTCTCCACCAGGAAATTGCCCTCTGAGGCCACATCAGCCCCCACCAGGCGCTCTAGATCCCGGTTGACCTGATCGCTGTAGAACGGCGCTGGCCGGCGCCCATCACCGCTGCAGGCCTGCGGTGCCAGCACCACTGGGGTGCGGCGAGCCCGGCGCGCCTGGTCAGGGCTGAGGCGGCCCTCCCGCGCCATCTTGTTCAAGACACCATTGCGCGCCTCAAGGGCGGCTTGAGGATCGGCGCAGGGATCATGGCCATTGGGGGAAGGCAGCAGTCCCACCAGAAGGGCGGCCTGCTCGAGGTTCAACGCACGGGCGCTCACACCGAAATAGGCCTGAGCCGCATCCTCAAACCCCCAACCCACTCCCAGGTAGACGCGGTTGAGATAAGAGAGCAGCAGGTCGCGCTTGCTGAAGCGGGCCTCCAGCTGCAAGGCCACCAGCAGCTCACGCCATTTGCGAGCCAGCGTTTCCCCTCGCCCCACCTCCTCGGGGTACAGGCTGCGGGCCAGCTGCTGGGTCAACGTGCTGCCCCCTTCCAGCACGCGCCCTCCGATCACATTGGTCAACAGGGCCCTGATGGTGCCGATGGGATCGAGCCCCGGATGCCACCAGAAACGCGTGTCCTCACTGGAGAGAAGCGCCCGACGCAGCGCTGGTGAGAAGTCCGAGAGGTGGGGGTTCTCCTGGTGGGAACTGTCTTGGGCACTGCTGATGGCGCGGTTGTTGCGGTCGTAGAGCACCAGTGGTCCCCGCACCGGCGCCAGGCTGCCGCGCACGGGCACGGTCAACAGGCCAAGCGCCAGCAGGCCCAGTGCACCGCTGCCAAGGCTGAGGATCACCGCTGTGAGTGGCTTGGCCAGCCGTCGCCAGGGCTTGCTCTTTGCGGGATCCCTGAATTCCAGCAACGGCAGGCTTGTGTCCGCCTCGGGGCCAAGGCGGATGCAGTCGCCATCGCGCAGCTCCAGCCAGCTGACCCGTCGGCCCTGCCAGCTCAGGCCATTGGTGGAGCCCTGATCCCTTAGTTGCCACCGTCCCTGGCGCAGTTCCAGCAGGGCATGGCGCTTGCTGACCGCTGGGTGCATCACCGGCACCTCAGCATCGGGGTCACGGCCGATGCGATACACATGACCGTGCAGAACGATGGTGCGCAGCGGATCGGTGCCGTTGCGAATCAGCAGCTGCGCTGTCATCGCCTGGTTCTGAGCGCGTCGATCAGCAGACACAACACGGCGAGGTTGATGGCAACGTCAGCCAGATTGAAGACCGGAAATTGGAATGGCACCAGTTCCAGCCCGTCAATCACCGCCCCAAATCGCCAGCGGTCGATGCCATTGCCCAGGCTCCCGCCCAGCAGCAGTCCCGCTGCAGCGGCCTGCAGGCTGCGCCATTGATCTCCCCGCTGCCAGATCCAGGCCACCAGCGCCAGGCTCACCACCAGGCTGATGATGCCCAGCCACAGGGCTCCATTCCTGAACAGGCTGAAGGCGGCGCCGTCATTCCAGACCAGCCGCAGGTTGATCAGGCCCGGCACGAGGGGACGGCCCATCGCTGCTGGCTGCTGCAGCAACCACTGCTTGCTGAGCTGATCAACGCCCGCCACAACGGCAGCGAGGACCAATGTTGAGCCACGACGACGCAGGCCAGCCATCAGTGCTGCACCAGCAACAGTGGCCTCAGCATCCTGGCCAGCAGACCCACTAGACAGCACAGCAGCAGCTGGCCAGGCAGTGGCAGCAGGCTGTAGGTCAGCAGCAGTTGGCTCAAGGAGGGCTCCCAGCGCCCGGCCAGGCTGCCGAGCACCAGGTTGAGGGCCCCGCAGAGCTGGATCGTCACCAAGCCGAGCATCGCAGCACCGGTCAAGCCTTCCAACGTGTCGAGGCCGTCCTGCTGCGCCAGACGCCCGCTCAGCCACGCCGCAGGCAGGAATCCGGCGATGTAACCAAAGGCCGGCTGCTGCAGGTAATCCAGACCACCGCCTCCATGGAAGACCGGCAGGATGAACAAGCCAAAGACCAGATAAGCCACCGAAGCAATGAAGGCGGCACGGGGCCCGCAGATCAGTGCGGTCAACAGCAGCGCCGGCACCTGAGCGGAGATGCCCAGATCCACAGCAGCGAGCCCGGTGCGTGGATCCCACAGGGGCAAGGCTGGGTAGAGCAGGCTTCCGGCGATGATGAGCAGCAGTCCCGCTAGCGCCCCGGACCAATTCAGCAAGGCGCGCACACCCATTCAGCCTGAAGTGGGTTCATCCTGCACGAATCACGAGTCAGCAACAACGGTGCCCGATTCAGCAAGCCACCCGTTATCGATTGGCATGGCCGTCCGCTTGGCTGAGCCGCAGAGCTATCTGAAAACCGCCGATGCCATGGCGATGCTCAGACCTGGTGATCTGATCGACGACGGCGAGGACGGCGAAGTGGTCGCTCTGCTGCCGCTGAATCAGGCAGCGGTGCGTTTCCGGCGGGGCACTTTTGTTCTTTCTAGCGAGCTGCTGCTGCCGATCGCTGCGGAGGAACCACCTGCTGCCAACGGGACTGCAGAGCACTGAGACTGGCTGCCGGCCCGCAAGCGCTGAGCACTGGATGCTGGAGCCAGCGGCGTGCTGCCTCCAGCACATCCGTGGCGCTGATCGTCTCAATCCACTCCATGGCCCGCTGGTGATAGTCCCCCGGTAGTCCCAGGCTCAGACACAGTGCCGTCCGCTCCGCCCGTTGGGCCCCGGTCTGACGTCCCAGGGCTTCCTGGCCCCGCAGCTTGGCGCGCGCCAGCTCGAGGGATGCTTCTGGCAGGGGGGCCTGCAGCACCTGCTGCCATTCCGCCAGCAGAGCGTCGAGGGCGGCGACCGCCTGCTCGGCACTGGTGGACAGATGCCAGATGAAGGGCGATTCCAGTTCGCGCAGTGCCAGTTCGGC
>CENU01192480.1_pt1 | contig 28499 bp, 59 predicted proteins | sample 361331 | NCBI WGS metagenome assembly CENU01 (sample SAMEA2619766, study PRJEB7988) | marine metagenome | isolation source: saline water (ENVO:00002010), including | reverse complement strand
TTCTGTTAATGGCATACAGGCAGTGGGTGGAGTAACCCCATCAAGTAATATAACACCTGATACAAGTGCTGTTGCAACTAAAACAGCCGCAGTGAATCAAATGTCAGAAAGAGAAATGGGGCCTGCTGATAGTGGAGATAATACAACGGCAGTTGGAGTTAATACAAACGTAGCAAATACTGTAAATAATACTCAACAAACTACCGTTATTGCCACCCCATTAAGAAACCAAGAATCATCCTATAGGGAAGCACAAGCTGCTCTTTCTGGGTCATTCTAAAAAGTAGTTTTTATCTAATATTTTATATTATGTGTGCATAATGCTCGTGAGAACCATTTGAGTTCAGTAGATAAAAATCCAAAGGCATGATTGATAATATCAATGATGTCCTGTGCTTAGTATTGTCTAAAAAAGGAGAAATAAATGATTAAGAATATGTTTAAAAAATCAATCGATATGATTGACTACCTAATTGCATCTAGGTCATCATTGGATGGAACTGGATTATTATTGGGAGGAGCAGCCATTCTCGTATTTAAGTCTGTAGCAACATGGATTGCAGTTGCAATGATAGCCTATGGTCTGTATAGGATATTCATCGATATAGAATAGTTTTTATAAAAAAAGGGGGAAGTTAATCCCCCCTATTACTACCTCACACAGACCATTTAAACCCACGATATATTCCAGATTTAGCTACTGGAGTATTGTGATTAATATCTGTAGAATTATATTTAACACCACGATAGCATAAAGATTGAGGATTAGAAACCTCTTCTATGGTTTTAGCAGTGTATGTAACGCCTCTGTATTGCTTGATAGTCATAAGACATCTCCTTGATAGTCGTAGAGATGCGTTCCTTCAGCAGAATTGCCTACTTCCGTTCACTGTAAAGTGAATGAACGAGTGTAGTCTTTTCAACCATGACTTATGGTGTCCAAGGATATGGACATATACTATTTATAAAAAAAGGGGAGTCCGAAGACTCCCCTTTAAGATTTATCTGAATAATAAATTACTCATTTGCGAGTTTTTCAAAATATGATAAATCATCTGCATCCACACCATCTAATTCGGTCTCAGTTATGGCATCTACTGCTACTGGAGTAGGGGTAGGTACTTCTTTCTTTGCGAAAGTTGGCGCCTCAGCTGTTCTTGATGGTGCTGGGGGTGGGGTTTCGTCAATCACTGGAGCAAAATCCTCATCAGCTGTACGAGTCATCTGTACAGAACCCAAGACTTTATTAAGACGTTCTTGAATTTGTTCATAAGACTTGAAAGCCTCTGGTGCAGTAAACTCTTCAAGAGAGTACTGTTTGTTGTAGATTGTTTCCAATTGACTATCATCATCTGATAGTGCAGAAACACCTTCAAACTCTGATTTGTCGTAGTTGGTATAACCTTCTACTTGACGAATTTTAAGTTTGAAGTTTGCACCTTCCCATAAATCAAAAGGATTTACTTCTTGTTCGTCAGCGAACTCTGGACGCATCAAATCATTGAGTTTATCAAAGATTTTCTTTCCATAAGAATAAAGAAATACTTGTCCATTATTCTCTGGGTTTGATGGGTCATTTACAACGTAAATGTTGGAGATATACTTCAACTTACGCTTTCGTTCACGAACAATATTTTGATTGTCCTTATCACCAGTATTCCACAGTCTAGTATTCTCTTCACATACTGGACATGGTTTACCGATAGTCGTAGGACAGTTCTCAATCAACCATCCGCCTGGCCCCTTAAATCCATGATTGAATACACGAGCCCAAGGTAGTTCCTCACCTTCACTTGGAGGCAAGAATCTAATGAGTGCATACCCATTTCCAGATTTGTCGGTTTGAGGTTTCCAAAATCTATCATCTCTATTGGATGAATTTTTTTGGGGTGATACTGTTGCTTCAAGCTGTTCAGTTAACTTGGCAAAATTACCACGGTTCTTTTTTAACGATGCAAAAGACATATTTTTCTCCTATGTTTTATATACGGTTTATTCGTTATATTCGTTACCATTATGTATAGTCATCACTTACATAATATAAATACCATCATACCACTATTTATAATGAATGTCAAGCATTATTTTCCTTGGCCTCGATATTTTTTATAACTTCTTTTTTTAGACTTATTCATAGATGATGTTTTTACTTTACCATCGCCTATAGATGTGTTCTTGTGTTGTGGTTCGTGAACACTTACGAATTTTTTAATCTGTTTTGCCAAGTTCTTCCTCTTCTTTAGTTGTGGTTGTTGGGACTTTCACCTTTTTCATTCTCTTCCAACCATCATTAGTTTTCATGAGAATGTGGTCTACTGAAGAAGGTTCATCATATGCATATGTCTCCTCTTCTTCTAATAAAGGTTTAAGTTTTTTTCTATCTCTAGACCATTTGTCTAAACTTATATTCGCAGCTATAACTAGTAATACTGCAAGTGGGTCAAAAACAAAAACAATTGCCACGATGACCCATCTAACTACTTCGTCTAATATATTACCATCATCCTCAACATCGTGAAATAATTCAGCAATATATTTTATTGGCCCAAACTCTGCTTCTAATATTCTATAGTCAGCTTCAAGTTGGAATTTCTCTTTAGATAGACTTTGTATTTCTATCTCCGAATCTCGTATAAGATTATGCCAATTTTCTACTCTTGACTCATCATATTTTTCTTCAGCTTTAGTTCTAAATTCATCTACTTTCTGTGCAGTATTTTTTCCATATCTTCCATCAACTGGAACTCCGACTAATCCTTGAACTAGTTCTATATTACCTTCTGCAAGATACTTGTTTAATAAATCTAAATCTCTTGTAGAAGATATTATAGAGTCTTGATATTTTTCAATCTGTGTTTCATTATATGTTATTTGTTGTTGTAGTCTTTCTATCTTAGCCACGTTCTGGTCTGCACCCACAGACTGTTCAATATGTGCAGAAGATAGAAACCCAAATATACCCATAGACGTTATCAGCATCAATACAACGCAGGCTGTTGTCAAATAGGTCTTTAGTAATATATTCGTTGTTTTCCAGTTTCTATATAACCACGAAGCAGTAATGAGTTTACCAACTTCTAATACTGTTCCCATTATAATAATAGGGACAGTTGCAGCTGCAAATATTTTTGATAACCCAAAGATAGAATAATATGCAGCCACACCACTTATAGATAACGCTGAAATCAACGTAATTATAATTTCAATCATAAATTACCTTTCTAAATGTTTTCCAAAATCATCATAGAAATCATTAAACATAATTTCTTTGATTTTTTCAGTGTAGTAATTTATATTTATATCTAAAAATGTAGAGTATTTTTTACACTTCGTTTTATACAGAGGCCAATATACTGTATCATTGATTTTAACTTTATCTAAAAAATTAAATATCTTGTCAAATATAACAAGTGTCTCTAGCGATATATCCCCTCTATTTTCCAATTGCATTATCAAAGGATATTCTGAATTAACAGATCTTAAACTTTCATTAAAAGTTAATTCATTGAAGATTGTTGCCTCTAATAATTTTTTGGTATCCTCAGAAAAAATGTATGAAATACTTTGTATCCTCTTCTTCCAATCTTTAAATGCACTGAAGGTTTCTTCGTCCAAAAGATTGCCCGTCCACATAAATTCATTTCTTGCCAGAGCAAGATTTCCATTTGTGGTAATATTTAGAAAAGTTGCTAGCAAATATTCTTCTAAACTTTTCTTATCAAACCTTCTAGAAAGTTCAGTAAAAGTTTCTTGGTCTTTTCTTTTATTAAAAGACTCCCTATTAACTCTAGTCTTTCCTTTAAACTTTTTATAATCATATTCGCCTTGAAAATGAGATTTCATTGCGACATAGATTTTATAAGCATCCAATTCATCTATCTTTTTACCAGACATTATAACTCGCATTATAGCGGTAATTCTTCAGATGTTTTCGGAATAAGATTAAGTTTTTCTGCTTCATATTGAAGTTTCTTTTTTAAGATTGGAGACAAAAGAGAACCAGCAACTTCTGGTTCTAGATTTGTCTTTTCGCAATACTCTATTATTGCTTCCATATACTTCAGTTTATTTTCCTTTGCGAATGTCTCGATCTCTTGAGAAAATTCTTTTGGACTCTTAGTATTTAGCATTTATCATCCTCTATCGTCTTTGTAAAAAATATGAGTACCAATTTTTGTTGTCTTTCTAAATTGGTTGTGGAACTTAGACTTAACATAGTCTGCATGATAGTAAAGAGCTCCCACTGTTGGGTCATTGTGTTGTGTTGTTCCATACTCTTTCAATGCATGGGCACCAATATGAACTGATAATTCCCAAGCATCTTTATCCATGACTTTATCGCTTTTACCATCGCACCACCATGAAAATTGGCATCGATTCCTAACTGGAATCATCCTTGCATCATATGGGTCTTTGGTAGCTTTTGTTTTCCAACTCTCTTTGTAGATTCCTTCTTCAACAACTCCACAAATTGTACTTGGAAAATGTTTATGGGCAACTCTGTTTAGTGTTACATATGCAACTGCAAGTTGTCCCATCGCACTTTCATTTCTTGCTTCGAAATATATATTCTTGGCAAGACATGTAAGTTCTTCTTGTAGACTTATTCCATCTACTCTATAAATATCGTAAGGTTGAGTTGCACCTACAGAACTCATAGGTGCAACCATTAATGTAGTCGCTAGGACTATCGATAAAATTCTCATATACTGCTCCATTTTAATTATGGTTTACATTATACGTCAAATTAAATGATATGTCAAGCAATATTTTTTATTAGTCTTTTTTAGAAACAAAAGAATACATTTCTTTTGCTTTATGCAAAACCTCTTCTGGTGTTGGGAACACTGGTTTTGTGTCTTGAAAGTGACCAATCAATTCTTCTGTAGATTTGTTCCAAGCTTCGGCAGTATTAGTCATGCTTTGAAAAAATGTTTCCATTGCAAATTCATGATTTCTAATTGCTTGATCTTGGGCCATTTTAAGAACCTCAAGTCGTATTTCAAATGGATTTTTATTTGACATAGTTTTTTCCTTTCCTGTGTCTGTGTGTGAATTGGGGCCTAACCGTGGGCCCCAGCGTGTTTATTAGGTAACAACCCCTTATTAATATACTTATTAAATCCAGAAATTAATTCTATATTTATTAGCAGCATCCTTAGCTTTACTGTAAATTTCTCCTCTAGAAATTCCAATATCCTTAAGTTCCTTATCAGATAATGCTGACAGTTCATTCATAGTTTGTTTTTGAAGTTTTTTTGCTTTTTGTTTGACGTACCATTTATGGGCAGAAGCATTTATATTATTTACGGCAGAGAAAAAGCCTATTGAGTGGGTATCTATTATTGACATCATTAATCCTTTCTGTGTATGTTGTGTGATGTTCACGAATATTTATATTGGAAGTATCAAAAACTGTTATGTCATTTGAACAATTCCGTTATGCATCATCCTCAAGTTTTTTTATTCTTTTTTCTAATCGTTCCATATCAAAGGCGATGTTTGGATGTTTCTTTTTCCACTCTTCTTCTATATCAAGAACTTTTAAATTATATCTATCTGCTGCCCAATCATACATATTTGATACTTTACTGAAAAACCAAATCCCTAACTTTGTTTTTCTAAACCACTCTACTGTTACACTACCCAAAAGACTACCAGCTATAGCTTTCATAGCCCAATAAAAAAATAGATTCATATTCGTATCTCCCTATACAATATATGATATTGTGTTTGTATTTGTTATCGTCTGTAAATATCCATTTCTATTATATAACAATGCTTCAAAGTGAGTGTTAACTACTTTGTGTTTTCCGTCATCAGTTTCGTAAACTCTTGGAACTACATGCTCTCTTACAACCAACTGTGCAACAGAAGATATTGGACTTATACTTGATGTGGATTCCATTAGAGTAAATTATTATCTTTCTTATAATTATGAATTAAATCTTTTAGACTATCTATGTAGTCATCCCTCTTCTCTATATATACTTCTGCTTGGTCTTTTTCAAAGATTTCAAGTTTCTCATCAACAGCTGCAATGATAACTAATTGTGATACTGGTATACCAGTTCTTTCTTCAAACATAACTGCGTATCCAGCGCACTGAGCAAAATACTTTGGAAGTTTATATCCACCTTTGACTAACGATTTTTTAGAAGTTTTAAAATCAACTATAGACGCTTTACCATTGACCATTGCAATACAGTCAGCAGTTCCAGCGATACCAAGATGGTCAGAATACATAAAGTATTCTTGTGCATAAACTCCACCAATTAACTTATCAATATCGGGTTTGATTGCAGTGAAATTTTCTATGTCATTAGGCATATGGCCATTTAGAAAATCGGGTTTGTTGTTGACATAATCTTCACACATTTTGTGGACTTTTGTTCCACGGCGGGCGGCTTGGGTTGAGATTGCATTTGCCTTTTTCTCACCAACACGAGCTCGCCATTGTTTAATTTTTTCTCTACCAGACCATCCTATTACGGTGGTGATGGATGGGTATCTTTTACCATCTTCAGTTTGGTAGAACCGATTACCATCAACGGTAACACGTTTACAATCCAAACCATTATTCATAAAGTCTATTCGCTCAAACATAGGTTCTCCAAGTTAAATATTATAGTATAATACTAACATAAATTTGAACTGAAGTCAAGCAATTATTCCATTATTTGGGATAAGGTTTTACCTTTGGGAATTTTCTTTTTAATGATATCAAACAATTTTTGTTTAATGACATCTCCAGAGAGAGTACCGCCGGGCCCTTTGTTAACATCCTTGAGCATTGGCCTACCTTCTTTTTTGAGTGTAAAGTAAGTGAAGTCTTTTACGACAACTTCACCCCTCTTGTCCGTAAGAGGCTTTCCATCAGAACCAGCATATACAACCGTATGCTCTTTTCCACCAAGGATAACATGTAACGCACCATCCATTCCATTTGGCAATCCTTTACTAATAATTTGCATCATTGTATTTGCAGCTCCTTCGTGGGTCTTCAAAAGGATATCATCTGGAACAACCCTATCTCTAGATTTATTCTGTTTTACTGCAACTGCATAATCAGTTAGAACCCAAATCAAATGTATATTCTTTGGTTGGTATCCAACTTCTAACAATCCAGGCAATGACATTGCAATGTTGTTGAGATTTTTAAGAGTTATATCAAATAGAATATTAGGTCTACTATCTCCCGATATTCCTTTCAACATTCCAGAGAGTGTTTTATCTTTTATTCCTAATTTCTCTACATATTGATGTAGAGTAAAAACATCATCTGGGTTTCTTAGATTTAGATTTTTTAAATTTGAATCTGACCTTTTTAATTTGTGGATTTTCATTACAAGACGTTTCCACTCATCCACATCACGCACACGATATTTCTCTCCTTGAAGGAAATTTTTTATTGCAAACCCTTTACCAGAACCAGCTCCACCAGCAAGAAAAATAATATTATTATAGTTCTTTCCTTTGCCTACAATAATTTGTTTTTCTTCCAGATATTCTTCTGTTAGTTGTTCTTGTCTTATTGCGTCAAATGTTATCATCGTTTTCCTCAAGCTGTTTAGCAATATCTTTTAAAAATATTATTGCTCGGTCTATGTCTTCTATCAGTGGATTTTCGAGTTTTAACTGTCTATCGATTACCGCTCTTACCAGAATATTTATAAAACTAATATCATCTACTAATTTTTTATTCGATAAATCAAATCCAAATTCTTGTACTACATGAACAATATCATCAGTAATAGACATACATACCTCTTCGCACAACTCTTCAGCCTCAAGTATAGTCTCTAACTCATCGAGCGTGCTTACCCTAGAATCTCTCCTCACTTTGAAGAGGGGCCTAGCGTCTATTACATTATTATTTTCTATTAACTCAGACATGACATTTAGTTGATGTCCCTTTTTAATTTTTCTAGAATATAAGTTTTGACGAAATCACTTCTAACAATATCTTCTGGAAGAAATTCAATAAAGGATATTTCTGGAATATTCTTTATGATATCGACAAAGGTATTTATTCCATTTTTATCTGTAGTCTTTGTGAAGTCTGACTGACGAATATCTCCACAAAAAATTATCTTACAGTTATCACCGACTCTTGTGATTATAGAATCTAATTCGTGGAATGAAAGATTCTGACACTCATCAACAATGACAATAGTATTATCAAGAGTAATTCCACGAACATAGGATGTCGTTTTAAAATCAATAACAGACTTCTTTCTAAGAAGGGAATATGCATCACCTCTTCTAAAAAGATCTGTAAATATTGATTTGTATGGAGTTTCAAAAATTTCAGCTTTCTCAGTTTCATCCCCAGGCAAGTGACCGATATCTCTTGTGGGAACTGCACTTCTGACCAATGTTAGGTTTTTATATATTGGTCTGGGTTTCATCAAATCTGTCATGGCTAAATAACAAGAAATATATGTTTTTCCTGTTCCTGCTACTCCATGAAGAAATAGATGTTGTCCTTCTTCGTAATGTCTGAAAGTTTTTTCTTGATTATGGTTTAATGGAATAATTCCATCTAATTTAAAATGAGCTTCGTTATGTGAAAATTGTGCTCTTTTCTTAGCAACTGTTCTTTGCCTACCCATATGAATTACCTCGTTGTTATTGTTGTAACCATTTTCATAATCAACCATAACAGAGGTATTCAATTCAACTTGGTTTTTTTAATTAAATTCTGTTTTCATAACAGAGCCTGGCGAATTACTTTTTATCTCTGATAACCTCTCCTTAAATGCTGGTGGTAGTTTCCGTATACCCAGATTTACGGAATCTCCGATTGTGATTTTGTTGATTGTCTGGGACACTTCTATTGCACCACAGTTTGGGCATGGAAGTGATTCTGGTGTTTTTCTGTTGTCCATGCTATGAAACTCTTCAAAGGCATGATTACAACTTTTACATGAGTAAGTGTAAGTTGGCATGTTATATCCTAATTAATATCGCTATAGTATCCAAGTATATCGTGGTCACCAACATATTTTGATGGTGATATTATATTCCTTATAAATTGTAAAAATCTTATACCGCCTAAACGCACATAATCGTGTACATCATACACTATTTTAGTGTGCTTGTCAACAACTTTTATGTCGCCTGTATGATGATATATAATAGGGAATGGTACACTTGGAACTATATCACAACCTCTTATATGACGATACATTTTAGACTTTATATTTTTTGAGTACTTTGTGCTTCCAACTCTTGGTTGTCCATATGTATATACTTGGCAAATATACTTAGACCTCGCAGCTGCAACCATTGCCAATGCACCACCTAAACTGTGACCACATATGTATATACAGTTTCCATCTTCGTATATACTATCAAGAAAAGTTTGTACATTAGGCCAAATCTTATCTAAGGCCTCTGCAAATCCACTATGCACTAGACCTTGTTTTTCATTTGCAGCTTTTTTGGGAATAATATTAATATCTGCTAAGATATCTGAAAGTTCGTTGGGTTCTGTTCCTCTGAAAGAAAGAATAATATTATTGTCCTTTTTTATGCACATAGCTTCTGTGCCTTCATTGTCAAATAGTTTTACTCTTTGACAACCCCAATGGAGCAGAACATTTTCTACAAATTTTTTATCGTCTGTTCGATATACCAATGCACAAAACAATGCCAGTTGTTTAGCAACTAACTTGTTATATGTAGATGTAGAATCAATAGACGAATATTTTTGAAATTCTTCTCGTAATATAGTCACACTATCCTCTATAATTTATTCCTTACATTTTTATTTAGGGCCTAAAAAAACCCAGAATATCAGATTCTGGGTTCTTCTCCAAATAATATTAATTATAGCTGTAGGATGTTTGTACGTTTAACATGATATAATCAGAAGGTTCGTATGGTGTAGTTAGTTCAACTAAACGTCCATTAACTTCAGCGACTACTCTCCATCCATTAGTGTTTGTGACATTTACATATTCATAAACTGTTCGACAAACATTCTTTGTGATGGGATTGTTATTTCTCTGAGATTGTGCATGATTGTTTCCAATCTGCGACCCCAATATTACTCCAACCGTAGTTGCGATGTCTCGACCTCGACCTTGACCTATTTCATTACCAATAAGTCCACCTACTGTCGCACCAACCAATCCTTGAGTACTACCAAATATTCCTCGACCAACACTATCAATAAATCCACGTTCATAATAACCGTGACCATTACCACGAGCAATAAAAACTGGTTCTTGAGAACACACCGTTTTTGGTTGACGAACAGTATTTGCTGTATACAATGGTTGTTTGGATATTACTTTTGCTTGTACACTTTCAGCAGCCACTGGGGCGCTACAGAATACAGATAATATTAATATACCAGTACCTATAATTAAACTTTTAGTTTTCATTATTTCTCCTTTATCATATGAGTAAAACTTCCACCTTCTTGATTGTGCGATGAGAGTTGTTGTTGTCGTTTATGGATATCATTAAACCATGCATTATCAACAAAGTCTTTATTATCTTTATAATATTTATCTTCGTGATCGTAGGGAACACCACCATAGTATTCTCTTTCACTACAATTTTCTTGCCACATATCGTATATGAATCTTTTAAATTCTGTATCCAATTTTTTTCTCCTATCAATATTCGTCCGAATATATATCTTTTAAACACTTTACAGCAAGAACATCTTGGAGTTTGAATGCTTCCTTTTCCCAAGGAAGATTGTGGTATTGGACTCTACTTCCAACAGACTCGCCCTTCCATCTGGATTGAACACCAACACAAGTAAGTTCTTTTCGTGCATATTGTTTGACATGAACCATTTCGTGACAAACAGTGGTGATTAAATCGAATAATTTAAGACCACGAGCAATCTCAAGTTCAAATACATTACGGTCATCATGATCCAATGCATATCCATATGCACCATCTTTCATACAATTAGTCATCTCAATCTGGATGTCTAGAGTACGAAATTTGGGGAGTAATTCACGAACACACCAGCTGGAAACGTCTTCGACAATTTTTCTCTCTCGAGCGTTTCCACCACGAACTTCAATCACATTAGTCATTATATATCCTAACCACCAATTACAAGATCATGATCCCATAATTGGTGGCAGATGTCAAGCCTTTTCCTGATATTTTTTTGGATTAAATACTAGTTGTAGGCACTGTTGTGGTACATTATCCTCAGTCCAGTACTGTTTAATCCTAAAATGATGACTACCTACATTTCTACAACCAAACTCTACTATGTTATCATCCCCATTCACAAGTTCTATTGCAGTTATATTATCCAATACCTCAAGGATATCTTCCTTTGTTAGTTCTTTCACTAAATCTTCATTATCATTCACTTTTTTCTCCTATATTTTATGTTAGTTTCCACTATTGGGAAATGTATCAGAAGTATGCATATGTGTATCACAAGAGCTTACCATTAATGCGAATAAAGGATCATTCAGATGTTCTTCTGGTAATCCAAATTCTGTAACGTATTCATCTTGCAAATCAAACGCATCTCTTTCTAATTCTCTATTGCACTTAACAACTTCGTATTCTCCGTTTGCAAATTGTAAGTAATGAACCAATTCATGTACTAGTACAGATTCTACATATCCTTCTTCGACCATATGTCTTGTAGGTTCATTTGCAATAAAAATTTGATTAGTATCGTCATTATAATAACCACCAATATCACAGGGGATTGGTGGTTCTGCAAACAATATTTCACACATAACTTCTGTGTCTTCAAATTTTATTTCTGGGAGTTCTTCTCCATTCCATTCGTATTTACTGTTGTCTGTCAACCATTGAATAATTCTCAAAGTATCATGATGAAGTACATCTGATAATACTTTGTATGGCAATATTATAAAAATTGCCACCAAAACCAATCGCAAAAACATTCACATCCCTTTCTCTCTTAATCTAGTAATATACCTAATGTTTTCGGCCCTGCGACACCATCTGCTACAAGATGATTCTCACGTTGCCAGTCTTTTAATGATGCTTCTGTTCCAGCACCAAATATGCCATCAGCTGTAATACCAAGAGCTTCTTGCATTTCTTTTACACCCTGTCCTTTAGAACCTTTTCTGAGAATACCGAATTGTGCTTGAAGTTCATCACCATCCCAATCTTCTCCAAGAACATGAAGAGCGTGTTTGTAATGTTTGGTTCTGTCAGCAAGACCAATAGTTCCACCATTGATTCTCTTTGTCATTGCCAAAATATCGTTGTCATCACAATACTGATTAATATTATTTGTCTTCCAGAACCAACATGCACTTTCAATTGCACCGTCTTTAGTTCTGACATAATCAGTTGCAGCTTCAGCAGTCATATTTACACTCTTACCAAATTGTGTATAATTATATCTGCCAGTAAGTTGTAAGATTCCACCACCTCTAAATTTCCATCCATCGCCAGAGTTTGTATCTCCATTATTCATTCGACTTGCATAAATTACATTTGCAATCTTTTCTGGTTGACGATGGTATTGTTGAGCATCTCGACCAGCTCTTTGGAAATATTTACCGAATATTTTATTCAATGCTGTGGAAGAATAATTCAAGTTTTCTGATAAAACTTTATAACTATTACTTTCGTGTGCTGTCTGGGCAAGAAACCCAGCAACTCTTCTTTGACTTGTTATTTCGTACTGAGGAAACATCTTCATCATCGAATCATACCATTCACCAACTTCATCGTTGTGAAGAATTGCTTCAGCCTGTTGTTTTGTAAAATTAAAATCCATTACTTTTCCTTTTTAGTTTAATATTAATGGTATTGCAAACTCAACCGAAAAGGAGGATGAGCTTTGTAGTGAATATCCAGGCGGTAATATTACTGCAAAAAAATCGTATGTGCCTGAATCTCCATCTTGCTGTAATACGTTTCCTACACTGCCTAGTGACGCATTATCACTTGTTCTTTTTATTTCTATTGGTTGTGGACTTGTACTATTTGTTCGACCACTAACAAACAGAGGATGCGAGTAAGTGTTATAATAACCTGTTGCAGTATTTATTGAATCAGCTGATGATATCATTGATGAAGTATTCCATCCACCAGCATTACTTAAAACAGATATTGCATCTGTATTTGTTTTTACTTGCGAATCAAGATTTAAAAGAGCCGTCTTCAATACATTACTTGCAGTATAATTACCAGCATCAACTCCTGTAAGTTCGCCAGCCTTTTGGTCTGTACCAATTGCAGTAAAGAGATTGTGAACTACCGTATCTACGGCTACTAAATTGTTTATAATATTTGTATTATAATTTGCACTATTCCCAACATCATGATTTGCTGGATGAGAATAGATACTATCAGTTGATACATGACTACCAGCAGTAACTGTTGATGGTGATGTGTATGACCCATCAGTACCCAATCCAATAGAAGCCTCAACCGTATTGATGGAAGTTTCTACATTTGTTATATCTTGTAAAGTTGCAGCCTGACCACCAGATGAAGAATTGTTTGTTACCGTTTGTAACTGTGCATCTAATAATTCTAGTTGTCTTCCAAATGTAGAATTAGACTCTAGGAAGTTTGACGTTGTAGGAACAACACCAACCAGTGTTTGGAGTGCCTGATGATTTGAATTTGCAACTGCAAGATTATCTGCAACTGATTTAATTTGTGCATCTAACTTTACATCAGCATCTTTTATCGATGTTGCTGAATTAATATAATTGGTAGACGTATATGTAGAGAACGAACCATCTGCTTCTGTCGTAATAGTAGTACGAAGGTTTCCTAAATTTGTTGCTGTTGTTGTAGCAAAGTTTGCGTCATCTCCCAATGAAGCTGCTAGTTCATTCAATGTATTTAATGTGTTCGGGGCACTGTCTACTAAATCTGATACTGCGTTTTGTACGAATTGAGTATTTGCAATAAGACCAGAGTTATCTCCACTGGTTGCAGTAGGAACACTGAAATGGTTTCCGATAAGTGCAGACTCAACTCTTCCTTGCGTAAAAAACAGATTCTGAACTGCACTCTCTATAATGTTTTTTGATTCTAACTTAGCAGTCTTATATAGAGTAGGTGATGTGAGAGTATTATCAACTTGGATAACAGCACCAGTATCACCACCAGCACCAACACTACTACTAAATTGTTTAAGTAAGGTAATATCCACTTCTATATCTGCTCCTTGTGCTAGCTCGATGGCGATGGGTATAATTCTCCCAACAACACCAAAATTCTGTTTTATATAGGTTTGTCGTTCAACAGCAGCTGCGTATGTTGTTGTGAACTGTAGGAAACTATCAATCCTTGGTATACCTTTTCCTGCTGTTGCAAGAGTTCTAAAATAACTCATGGGTGGGAAAACACAAAAGGCAAGAACTTGACTCGACCCAGCATCTCCAGATGCCCCAGCTCCAGCAGGTTCTTGTGGTGTGTCTGCATCAGAATCAATGTCAGAGAATACTAACATGTCTCCAACCAAATCTGCTTCAGACCCAGGCGCCCCAGCTGCAACTGCACTATTAATCGTTTCGACAGCCCTATCAGTAACTATAGCACCATTACCAATACTTTGGATTCTTTTCCCTCGTAATTGTTCTGGGGAAACTCCAATCATATTTACTCGTAGTCCACTCGCAACAGCCGTTTGTACATCAGTACTATTTACGGCCAGTACTGACTGAGAGTATACTAATGTTGGTGGAGTAGTACTATTGTCAACTACAAAATTCGAAGGAAGTGTAAATCCATACAAATCACTGACTTGTTGTACTGGCCCTATCGTAAACTGCGCCATAAAGAATTAACCTTTTTAGCTACTATTTATCATTCGGCTTATGCTCCAAAATATATTCTCGTAAGTCTATAATCTTCTCACTCTCTATAAGACCAAGAATAGTTTTGGTTAAGTCTTGTTCCTTACGGAGATAGAAAAGTTTCTTCTCTATCTCTATAAGTTGTTTCTCATAATAATCTATCTCTTTTTCTTTCCGTACCTTAGTGTCAATGAGGTCAGTTAGAAAGATTATTCGACTGTCTTCACTCATACCTTTCTCCGTTAAATTATCCGAAAGATCCGATCGGCCGCTCACTATTGTGTTTCTTCCATAGTTCCACACATCACTGGTTTTGTTGTCCAATCTCCAGCATTTACTGGATGACAAAATCCCAGACCCAATGCCATACTTATTAATAATATTTTCTTCATGTGACTTTCAATGCAATGTAAATACAGAGACCAAGGATAACAAGTTTTCCCCAATCCAGATCAAAGTCTGTACCTTCTCCGTATCTCTTTCTAAATTCACTCAGTTTCATTTCTTTCCTTTCTCAGTTTCGCTTTCTCTAAAGAGAGTTTATCTTTCACACTCATAAGATAAGCAGCACCAGCGAGAATTGCAATCGCCCCTGCTTCTGCTATCAGTGTCATTGGTTCACCATCCTTACTGTGTAGAACAATCAATCTACATAGTGCAGTCATGGCAATGATAATCGGTAGTGTTACTGGAATACGATTACTAATGTAATACGCACCAACCATGCCGACTATTTCTGTGTATATGAACAAGAGAAACAAATCTGCAAGTTCAATATTACGTTCTAAAAATATATCATAGACATCCAGACAAGCAGCGAGTACTGTGAGACAACCTATCCCACCTAGCATTATCTTTTCTGTCATTACTGTTGTCCAATGAAGTCGTTCATTCAGTTTCTGTGTCATTCGTTACCATTCTACCCTCTTCTTAGTTTGCTATATACTTTAAAATACCAGTTCCCAACACCATCAGAGCCGCAACATTTAATACGATTAATGCTCTGTCTTTCCACAACACTCCTACCCAAGTCCATCCTACAACGCCTATAAAAGACAGAACTAAATCTGCGAATGGATAAACTTGTGCAGAACGAAACATCATTGCAAACAATAAAAGTATTGATGCAACCCATTTTATATACCACGTTTTATCAAACTTAGGTGTTACTGACATAATATTTTCTCTTATATAATTGGATTCTTAGGAGTTACAACCTTATCTTTCTTGTCTGAGTCGTTCCATTCTGGAATATCTTCCACAGGTACTTTCAATTCTGGTTGTTTCATATCAACAGGAACAACCTTACCTACTACTTCATTTCCAGAATCATTTTTACTGATAGTGACTGAAGGATTGCTATCAATATTTTCTCCAGTAAAAGAAACTGTAGTCGTTACATTCTCATATGGATTCTCTTGAATACTGATAGGGCCTTGTGGGTGAAGTGTAAAGGAACTATCAATAGGAGTTACATTTGATATTCCAACCTCTGCATCTGGATAGGATTGTTCCTCTGCAATTTCCTGTTCGTGCTTCTGGGTTTTATTATTAAAGGAATCTATGGGCATCGATGCCATATAGTTTGCAGCTTCTAGTTCTCCAAAGTCAAAAGACTTCTGAGATTCCATATCACTATGCATCCTTTCGTATTCATCTTCAAATTCATCATTGGCAGCAAAACAATTATCATGGGCAGCATACTGTATAGTCTCTGACTCGACCCATGAAAATCCAGAACCTTGGACGAACTGCTCAAAGAGGTTAATCACATCTTGCAAAGTCTCTGCATTTCCTCGTATAATATTTGTTACATTACCAGACCCATCTGTACATTTAAACTCATAGAACGGTAAACGGTCTGTAGTATCTGGGTCTAGTGGTGGGGCATTCTTGATATCTCTGATTAATCTGTCGATTTGACTTTCCGACATGTTGTCGAACACGTTAGGTTGACTCATTGCAATTCTCCTTTAAGAGTAGTTATAGATATGGGATTACAAGACACAACTGCCTTATATTCCTATGTATTGATTACTATACACTAAACTGATAGTAATGTCAAGCAAAAAAGGTATTTTAGTTTTCTGATCCCAAAAAAAATTTTGAAATGGTATTCGTTTGGATACCACTCCAGAATTTGGGGGGGTTCTCCACCAAATTTACTCTACAAAGTAAATTATCGCTTTTTACTCTACAGAGTAAGTAAATTTGATGGGGTGCGTCTAGAAGACCGACCACACCACTCTAAGTGAACCTTAAATTATAAAGTTACAAGCCAGTATTAGAGGGGGGGGATTACGAGTCGGCTCACCAAGACCTCTTAGAGAGACACAAGCATGGTAGCTTCCATACAAGTTCATTACAGTTCTCTAAGAGGTCTAGCAGAAGCGTCTGCGAGCGACTTTTTTACATTGTCTAACTCTTCTTTGTAATTCTATAGTTAGGGATACCGAATTAGATTATTTTAATTCGATACCCCAAGTGTTGTTGTTTAGTTTTAATAAACCCAAGTCATAGCTAAATCTCCTTCGCAAGTAGCTTCGAAGCTGGATGTGATGCCTTCGCAAGTAGCTTCAAAACATTTTTATTACCGCCGGAGCGATTCATAACGAAGATGCCGTCATTCAGTGCTTGGATGGCACCAACTCCGCCACATTCTGTACCCCAATCAGAACCAGCTCTGCAACGAGGCAGTTCTGATAATATACCATAGTACTCCATATCACAATCGATAAGCTCATCCATGTTATGAGGAGTAAAAGGTTTTGATATTGAAAGAATATTATTTCTAACATTATATGTCCAGCCTTTCTGGTCACATAGACTCTGAATCTTTGAGGCTATCTGAGATGATTTAAGCATATGTAACTCCATAATTAATTACCATTAGATTATACTATACAATACTTCTATTGGTTTGTCAAGCCTTTTATTGGAGTCAATTGGGATGGGACACTAGGATTTGCATAGTCTCGAGCTTCCGATGGAGGCCTCATATTACTACAAGGCCACATCCCAATTGACTATAAACAGTATATCATATACTCTCAGAAGTGTCAAGCATTAATTTAAGCTTCTTATTAATATTCTTAAAGACCTACAGGGTCATTATACAGCATATCTGAGTGTTTGTCAAGCCTTTTTTTAAATTAATTCGATATTTTTTGAAGAAACTTTTTTTCTTTTGGAAAATTGGGCGCAGATTAAGTGGCATACTCAATTTTACGTTTCTGCACCCCATTTTGGGATTATGTGGGAATTTGTGGAGTAATATGGGTCAGATTACTCATGCTGTCAGGGCATGCCACACTATAGTTGCAGTAAAGGCTAAGACGAAAGTTAATATTAGTCCTTTACTTTGTGAATTTTGATTTTTACTCATGTTCTCCACCCTTATCATCCTTATCTAGAACAATCTTCTCACCATCTACCCACATATTATGTCTCGCCCGACTTGGAGTGGAATGTGGAAATTTATCCATAAAGAATTGTGGTTGTTTCTCTGCAACCTCAAAGGCTCCTACTGTGATTGCTATTGCAGCTAATAGTACTACATGAGCAATCATACTAATTCCGAACACTACGAAACTTCCTACAATCATTGAAAATGCGATACACCACATCCATGCGAGTATTTGCAATACCATATGGCGTACCATCGTATCTGGAATATTTCTCAATGGACTGATATCTGCGTTCATCACACAATTCCAGCTATCATATATCCACTCTCTCATCTTTCTTTCCTTTCTTAATTTTTGTATTCTTTTGTCCACTTCGACCTTTTCTTCTGGTCTTTAAATGGAAGTGGGGGTCTATCCACGTTTAGTGTTTGTGGACATGAATACTGTTTCAATGTACTATGTTGGTCTTTAGTACTATCGGGACATGAATAATAACAAATTCTTTTTGCTTCACTATATTCTGTATCCCATCCTTTTATCTCTTGTCCAGAGAGTCTACATGCCATCATACTTCCTAAGGCAAGTTCTAACATCATTCGTACACTCTCCTCATTGCAAATTTAGAAACCATATCATTTCTTTTTTTAAGATAATCATTTAAATCTTCTGCAATCTTTTCTTTACGCCATTGTGCAAGTTTTTCAACAGGCTCTCCTGTCATGGCATGAGCGTATTCAATTTCTTTTTCATCCTCTCTACTCAGAACCATATTTTCTGCTTTATACTCGTCCATCTTGAAACTCTACTATCCTTTCTATGTGTTGTCTTTGTCATTGTACTTGACGTTGTACTTATCATATATTTTATTTTCTTTACCGCCAAGTGTTTTATTAACAAATGTGGAGAACCAATGTTTCTCCTTTTCCTTTATCGTTAAGTTTTTATAGTATTGGTATTTAAGTGCTAAAACGATAACACCTACTAAACCACAAAATATAAACCAAAATATTTGGTCTGCAAGTGGTAAATCTGACATACATTATGCCTCCTTTTTAAATTGTTCTATCCATAGTGCCCCTTCCCTCAAAACGTCTGGTCTATCCAGACTCCTACCTATCATGTTATTACAGTAATCGCAAATCCATCCCCTCACTCGCATTTCATCATGACAGACATCGACACACCAGACATCCTTGGGTTGATGAGAATGAAATCCCCCTCGACTTCGTATTTCTTCAGATGTCTCCTTGCATACTGGGCATTTGTAATGCGAATCTGGTTTTGCATTACTTTTCTTGAAATCCCTTACAATCTTATCATGAATACTCTTACATTCTCTGCAAGTATTCAGAAGCTCAGGTTTGTTTTTAGTGTGATTGCGATATCCAAAATCAGTGAAAGGTTTTTCGACTCCACATTCTCTACATTTTTTAGATTGAAATATCTCTTCACCAAAGAGTGTATGTACCTTCATGCATCTACCAATTCTTCACTATATTCGACATGATAAAAAAACATGTGACGAAATTAACCAGAACAATACAGGTGCGAACAACTGCTATGTGATTATCATAGTTCTTTGTCTCTTCATCGCTAAATGAACCAAGACTATATTTCCAGACTTTCCACATCGTTTTCATTACTTTCCCATACGAGAAATGTCTTTCGCTTGTTGTTTGTTCATTACAGGAACTGCATTTGATTTATGCATTGTAGCAATACCGACTATTAAATCTCCAGTATACACATGTTGTTCTTTCTTTGCAGTAGAACCATTCATACTATTTGAACTTGGATATTTAATTCGATGTTCCTTCATCTTCTCATCCATGAGTTCTGTATGTACCGATACTCCTTTCGTTTTCAGAGGCTTCGGTTTATTTAGAGATTTTGTTTTCCTCTTACGTCCATGTATATCGTAACGTAGAGATCCGACATAGTTAATCGTGCCCATTGTTGGTTATCCTTTCCTACATATATTTAAATCGACCTTCGTGTAAGTAAAATACAGAATAGTCATCACTTCCTCGTATACTCTCTTTATCTCTGTGACCAGTTATCCAGTTTCCATCAATAAAGAGACTATCATCATGGCATTGTGCATACCACCACAATCCATATTCATCTCGTATCATTCCAAAAGGTAAACTCTCAATGTATTCCTTTTTAAAATGGATGACTCCATCCCATCCATCCTTATCTACACCAATATATTCTTGATGTTTATCCAGATAGAAGATATCAAAGGGCCCATCCCAACAACCCAGCGCCTTATATAACTGTGTGGTACAGACATACCTTGGTGAGTCTGGAAAATTAATTCCAGACTCTGGATTGTTGAGAGGGGCGTGTTGGATATTTTCATCCACCACATATGATAGTATCATGAAGCACTTCGCTCAAGAACAACGAAATCACCAAAGAACTTATCAAAGACTGAGATAAGGTTCTCGTAGTCTCCAGACTTCATTTCTTCGATAATTTCGTTTGCGTCCATACCTAATTGTCTTGCAAATCGTGATGCTTGACCTAGTAGAAAGAAAGCATTACCTTGAGGCCCATCCAAATCGATAACTAATTCTCGTTCAGTGAGCGGATCTTTGGTGCGAATCATTCTTTTGTCCTCTATTGATTATTAATACTAGGGTATAATAACACACAAGGGGATAAATGTCAAGCATTTTTGATAGATTTTATTATGTTTGTGAACTCATCCAAATGATAAAGAACGGTAGACCAAGGGGAATGGCTAGATAAAGGAACAACTGAACCCAATCTGATATTGCATCACAGAACTTGCAACTACGCTCATAAATATACGCCACGGCGGCACTCATAACTTTTTACTCCTAATTGTTGGAAAATTGATTGAAGACGGATTCTTCAATCACTGAATATTTATAAAACTTTTATGATTTTTTTGCATGATATTTGGGAATAATATATATGATGTTCATATATGGTTATAACGCCATTGGAGCAATCATAAACACTAATCCTAAAATTGCAATAACAAAGATTACGGCTGGAAATAAATCAAAAGCATCAGCAGATTTATCTGGTCTCTTATTTCGATTTTCTTGTTCAGCTAAAATTTCTATTACTTTGTATATCATGTATTCGTTCCCAATCTGTATAATGGTTTAAATCCTGTTGGTTCTGGAATAGGTTGACCAGGCTTCACCACTTCAGCTTTTGAACATCCCATTTCTATAAGATTAAGCTTTTCACCATTATATGTTTTACTGTAATCTATTACGCCTGGAATTAAATTGTCTTTGTTTTGGTAATAGAACTGTTCACACTGATTGTAAGTCTGAAACGGTAAATTTCTACTAACCACTTTCTCTAAAGAACCATCTGGATACTCTAGAAACGCATATAATAATATTACCCACTGCATTGTACTGTCTTTCTATTATGAATAAATAAGAATCACCAACGTGTTCCATCAGAATATTTATCTCGTTTAAAATTTGTCATCTCATCCTTGAGCTTTCTCTCCTTGTGGTATGCCCACATTTGGACATGCCACTGAAATACTTTTGGGTAATTTTCTGGATTTGGAACATTTGGATAATCTGAAAAGAAATCATCCATTATTTCTTCTGTAGTCATATCTTCAATTCGATACCCTTGGGGCAATCTATTGTCTGGGACTATTTTTTTCATCAAAAACTCTTGTCGATTTATTCATCTTAATTTTTTCCCATATTTTTTTATGAATTTTTTGTTTCTTTTGATACTGGGGATATTCTACTGGTGAATAAGACCTAACATAAACCCATTTTCGTCCTTCTTTTACTACTACTAGTCTAAATCCAGACCCGATTCTTGGCAATTCGTCCCATAGGTGTACTTGATAGGTTACTTCCTTCAATGAATCCTCTCGTTTTCGGGTCTGTAGACCATGTGCTCTACAAGATTGCGACTATCATACATGTGTTTCATGATTTTTTCAAAATCTTGAGTTGATAAACATGATTTATATAGGGAAGTAGCAATACATTGTAAAATGGCTGCTACTTCCATAGGACTTTTACCTTGACCTTCAATAAAGAGATTGCACATAGAAAGATACATATCATACATTTCTTTTAATGTTGGTTCGCCATCTTCTAAATCTTCTGGGTCAAACATATTTTTCTCCTATTAAATACTATCAAGAAGTTTTTTCAGTTTCTTCTTGGACTTCCCTCTTACCTTTGACTTTGCAATAGCCATTTTGTTTGAGGTATCATCACCTACAATTACAAGAGCAATCATGCCCATTGTAGCATGTGGTGTACACTGATATAAGTAAATTCCAGGCGTATCAAAAGTAATTTCAACTTCTTTGTTATTTTTACTCTTCTTAGGAAGCTCATATCCGTTTGGCCCTACTTTAAATTCTACATTGTGTCCTTTACTAGTAGGTAACCAAGTAATGGTATCTCCAACATCAATACGAGTGATGTCTTCACTGTATACCATTTTTGCACCATCATCACGTTTATTTAACATTTCGATGGTTTTGTCTTCTGCAAATACTGTTGTAGAAAACATAGTCAGTAAAATCGTAGTCGATAAAAGTTTTTTCATAACTTTTGCCTTTCTTATTTTAAAGTTTTGAAAGTGGGCCCGTTTAGTATCATGTACATGGTGGAGCCCATACGCTAGTTTCAGTTAGGCAGAGCGAAGGGCCGCATAACCAGCTGCTACTACTTCCCTAGTCGGAGCACCTAGACGATACTTCTTATAGGACTGACCATCAAAAGATGATGTACGGTTGTTCAGATAAATCGAATAACCTTCAGAACGTAGTTTACTAATAACGGCACGAACATTCTTTACACCATATCGGTATGAAATTTGTTTTGCAGTTAGTTCAGCACCACCCATCAGTGCATTTGCAACCTTAGTTGCTTGGGTTTCAGTTTGAGTAGTCATATATTCTCCTTTGTAACATGACAAATTAATCACCTTCATTGATGATATAATGATCGTAACAGACTATAGACTAAATGTCAAGCATGTTATGAAATTAAGTGAGACCGTTCTGTTGCCACGTGGATCTCATACGCCGTTAGATTATGCTGCTAGAGCAAAATCCACAGGAGCAAAGTTATCGTTTGCATTTAGTTTTTTTCTTACGTTTATGGTAGCTTGCACACCAGTTCTCCACTTTCCTACCTTACCTGTCGATCCTAACTCTCCCCCCATAAAAACACTATTCACAACAATCACAATCTTTACAGTTACAAGATTTATTGTTTATGGTTCTACTAATCCAAAGAACAGCTGCATATACGATAAGACCATATATTGTGGCAAAACCAAGTTCTGGAAGATAATTATAGATATGTTCTACAAACTCTAAAGTTGCTTGAACATCTCCTTCTGGGCCGTTACCCCCAATATTAATTTCTTTTGTACCAGAAAAATTGTCTCCTATAGTCTGAGACATTTCTATGATGTCGCCGTGTTCTTCGTTGTGTTCCATTATAGTGTCCTTATGGTGGAGGAGTTGGGAATTGCACCCAAGTCCAGTTTAAGTTCAGATTGCTTCACCGAACACTCATATTTAGTTTAACTCCTTTTTCGCTAAAAGTCAACCATTTTATTGGCAAGTATCTTGCCCACATTGGAACAATCCTATGAGTCCTATCGTTCCAAATCTCGTAATTCTTCCATCTCCACCCAACTTTGACTCCACACAATCCAACACATGATGGATATGTTACTGGGGGATAGAAGCTTCTAATTCTTTTTGACACTCTATAATTCTTTCGTTCAAAACTCTTATTGCAGAATCAAGATAGAAGCATTCTACTTCTATATGTTGGTTTTGTAGTTTATTTGTTAATATCCCAACTTCTTCTTGAAGTGCTTTTACATGATTTAATAATTTACTTCTACTCATTTACTTAAACTCCCTACCAAATATCCCCCTATGAAGAAAAAACAACCTATTATGAAACATTCCATCATCATAACTTTATTGCCAATAGAGTAAATGTTGCTATATGCAATATTATGATTATAAACAATTGTATTCCCAAAATAGTGTGATACCAAATCCATCGTGTTTTATATGCGTTATCGATGTTTATATCATCTGGGTCAGCATCTTTATCTTTCATTGGAGCTCGTTGCCATGCATCCTTCTGCTTATACCATTTTGCGTAATTTTTCCAACTCATTGTTATCCTTATTCGTAAATTTTATTGTGTGTATTATTTACACGAACAAAACTAGTGCATTTTGATAGAGACTTTAATTTATTTGCACCAACATAGGTACAAGCAGACCTAATCCCGCTCATGACATCTATCAAAGTACTCTCAACAGGCCCTTTATATTCTACCTCTACAGTTTTTCCTTCAACACCACGATATTCTCTATGAGGAACATGATGTCTATCCATTGCAGAGTCTGATGCCATTCCATAGAATTTCATCTTACCATTTACTATTTGACCATCACACTGGTCATGACCAGATAACATACCACCAATCATTACGAAATCTGCACCACCAGCAAAAGCTTTTACAATATCTCCAGAAGAATTACATCCACCATCTGCAATAATATGACCACCCAACCCATGAGCTGCATCAGCACATTCTATAACAGCACTCAATTGTGGATAACCAATTCCAGTTTTAATTCTTGTTGTACATACAGACCCAGGCCCAACACCTACTTTTACAATATCAGCACCAGCAAGGATTAATTCAGAAGTCATATCAGCAGTTACAACATTACCAGCAATAATTGTTGCATTTGGACATCTATCTCTTAATCTCTTTAAACCATCTACAAAACTGATTGTATAACCATTCGCAACATCAAGTCCAAGAAACTCTGGTTCAATAATATCATCTAATTGTACTAAATTGTCAATATCAAAATCTGATATACCACCCATAGCACAAAGTCGATTTCTTTTTAAAGTAATATTGTCCCATAAATCGATGTCTGAGTTATTATGTTTTGCAATACATGTTATCATTCCAAATTCGGACAATGCATCGTGCATAGCAAAAGTTCCAACCGTATCCATATTACTGGCCATGATTGGAACTCCTGTCCATTCTTTTTTACTGTGATAAAAAGTATATGTTCTATCCATGTCTACATCGAAACGAGATGTAAGAGTTGACCTTTTAGGTCTGATAAGAACATCATTGTAATCTAATTTTGTATCGTCATAAATTAACATAATTTATCTTCTCTCATTTGCCTTTTCTATCATGTGCTTTGCATGTTCACGTTGTTCCAGTTGTGGTTTAAACCATTTTATCACTTCTGGTGCATTGTTACATGCGTTTATAAATATCATTATGGCGACATAAGAATCACCTTGAAATAACAGTCTTTCATCTTTTATGACTGTTGAAGATCTTCCATTATTCTCAAGTTGTGCTGTTTTGTATATGTATTTCGACATCCTTCTCTACATCCCTTGTCATACACACGACATCAGAATTTGTCTCTATAACAACTCTTGCACCACAAGAGAGAATTGGTTTTTCTCCACCATCATATCTTACTTTCGAAGGCCCATGAACTTCGACTTCATGGCAATATGTATTAGTCTTTCCACGTTTTACTGTAATACAAGGGTCATCCTTGCCGTGTTTCTTATTTGCACGAATAACATGTTGATTGACATGTATATAGGTTTTCATGCTTTAATGTCCAATAGTTGTCCTTGTTCTATTTCACGAAGTTTTCTACTACCATCACGATTATATTCTACAACCGCTAATTGACGCAGATAATGTTGCAACTCCTCAACTCTTTCTTGCCACGACTTGAATTGTCGTTTCAATTGATTTTGTTTCTCCATTTGATGAACCATTTGTTGTTCTTTAACTTGCAACGCTTTACTTCGTTGTTGGTCTATGTAATGCAACATCATAGGATTAGGCATTATGTGATTATTAACGTCCATTTTCTTCCTCTCTAAATTGGCCTGCCCTACAGGAGTCGAACCTGTAACCTACAGCTTAGAAGGCTGTTGCTCTATCCAGTTGAGCTAAGGGCAGTTTTCACCTTTGCGATATCATCTTTTTCGTTTTCTTCCCGATATCGTCTTAGCATATAATCGTAATAACCTTCCCTCGACTCGTTTTTGTGAACATCTGGGTATCCATTTACTGTAGATATATCAGCTGTTTCACATTCTCCACAACAATCTGGTGTACCACATTTGTCATGTACTTTTAACTTCGGAACAACTGTAGGGTTACTTGATAACCATCCACTCATTTCTTTACCAGATACATCATCACAAGGATCATTATTTGTGTCATCCTTATCCATGACGGCATCCTTTCTTTTTAGTTTATTTGTATTGGAGTTTCACCACTCAGAATAAAAACTTTCTTCAACAAAGAAGTCATCTCTTCTTCTGTCAAATATCCTCTAACTGAATCATCTTCATGTGTAACTCCAGGCAATGATGCCATGTCAAACTTTGAAGACTCTTCATCATATACAAAAACACCAATTTCAAATAATCCTTTTTGACCGCCGTATCCATCATTTATAACAGAACACTGATAACCATATTCACCAAACTGTAGTACTATTTGTTGACCAATCCACAATCCCTTGTAAGTTGGTTTCGAATAATAATTAACTGTACCAAATTCAATAGAGAATGGTTCTGTATCTTCCATCTTCGCAAGTTTTGGCATTTTTTAACTCCATCATCTATTTAGATGTTTAAAAATTCTCAATTCTGGTCGGGATAGCTGGATTCGAACCAACGACCCTCTGCTCCCAAAGCAGATGCGCTACCAGACTGCGCTATATCCCGAAATTTAAGGTTGTGGGTAGGATTGGGGTTTACCTACATGTACTCACACAGAACGATTACCATTCTATACTCGCTTTCCAACTACACTGCATCCGCTAAGACAAGGCGCTAACCTTCTTCGTGTATGCCTTAGAGTCATCGTTTAACTCTTCTTCAGCCACCACATCTAGAAGCCGTCACTTCTAGATTTTTAACTGTTTGGGAAAACCCATTTAACTATCGTAAATGGATCATCACTCTTAAATATCGAACATGCAAAACCAGACTTTAGAGCAGACTTTATAGCTGCATCCAATGTTGTATGGCCAACACTATGAGTATAACCATGTTTCGCATTAAAAACTTCGAACATTTTTCTCCTTCTAAGTAGGGCAAGGATATTCAAAATCCTCTTCCTCATCGATTGGTTTGAAACCAACCATATCAACTTTATATTTTGTAGTACCTAACAACATCTGGTCACCCATCGATGTCGAGCGTACACCTAAACCATTTTCCAATTCCGTCATAACTGTGACACTTTCATTGTAGTCACCATTCTCAATCAAGTCTCCACGGATTTTTAAGAATTTTTCTTTAATTGACCACGAACCCATCACATTATTAGTCCAGCGATATGCATATTCCAATTTTTGTTCAGTTGACATATCTTCATTAACGTCTACTAAAGCAACTGTTCGTGGACTATCTTCAAATGCCGTGTGAATAACTGCTACTTGTGTCATTATGCGGCCACCTTTACATGAGGGTTTTGCATTGTTTGGACATAGGGTTTGTTCCATTTTCCAATATTGATATCAACATAGTATGCAATGTCAAAGTAATCAATCATCGCATCAGTATTGTTGTACCAATTTGCACCTTTCATTGCTTTTACTAGGTCATTCAAAAAGTTTTTGATAGTCCCAGAATACCAATTGTCAATATGATAGGTGTTGACTTGGATATAACCATCACCATGAGTGAAATGATCAGTAAAATCTAAAACACCCTCTTTGACGTTAACAACCAAAGATGAATGATTGTCGATTCCGATAGAACCTTTCATACCGTAAGTTTTTAAGACGTTTTTGATAGCAGGAGCTAACTCCTTCTTCTCTTTTTGTCCAATATATGCCATAATTTAGAACCTCACTTCATTAACTTATATGATCACTATAACAAAAAAAGTGCCTGATGTCAAGCACTTTTTTCAATTATTATTCAAAATCTTCTAATTCAACTGTTTCAATGGACATCAATTCATCAGCAGTGAGACCAGCTTTCTCATAAGCTGCAATCGCATTTGCAACTGATTCTGCCTCAGTATTAGCAGAAGAACCAGCAAACGTAGAACTCACTAAAAATTTATCACCACTAGCTGTAGTTGATAAATGATTCATTGAAGTTGAGAAAAATGTTGTCATTTGATTTCTTTCTTTTTTGTTACCTACACTATTATAATATACAAGTATTATACTAATGTCAAGCATTTTCTGAAAACTTTTT